>Ga0208958_1004425_pt1 | contig 10110 bp, 10 predicted proteins | sample RifOxyB1_FD_184032 | JGI IMG/M metagenome (GOLD analysis project Ga0208958, IMG submission 184032) | Soil microbial communities from Rifle, Colorado - Rifle Oxygen_injection B1 (SPAdes) | ecosystem: Environmental > Terrestrial > Deep subsurface > Rock core/Sediment | place: Rifle, Colorado...
AAGCAGTTTCCCAAACAATACAATTACGGTATGTTGGAGCAGGAAGATATAAACTCGTTCTCGAGGATGTAGATTACAAACCAGCAGAAAAGAATCTTGTGAAAGTTCAAAAGATTATAGAAACGTTTATTGACAAGTTGTCTACCGCGTCTTTTGAAAGAGAGAAAGAATAATTAAAAATATGAGATACTATGCCGGGAAGTCTGAATGATCCTGACATCACAACACTTATGGTTGAACGAATCCGCAAATGCCCAAATTGCAACATATATAGCTTAGAGAATGCCTGCAAGAAATGTACGCAATCGACAGTGCAGCTAAAACCGCCCAAATTCTCTTTGATAGATAAGTATGCTTCTTTACGACGAAATCTGAAGAAAAAAGATCTGAGAAAAAGAGAGTTGTACTAAAGTAAGGGTTCTTTTTTATTTTTGAGCTGGCATATAAATCATTTATAATTTAGAAAAAAATGTACAGAAGAATAATGTCTTATTTAGAAAAGACTATATTTAGAAAATTATTGGAGACTGAGCCCCAGTGTATTTCCGCTAATACTAATTCCTTCCGTGATACCTTCAAGGGAAACGGAAGTCATATTAACTCTATCAATCTTAAGATCTCCCGCGAATGCAGCTAACTGTATTTCTTCATCATCTATCACGTACTGCAACTTTTCTCCCACATTAAATGTCCCGCTTCCTTTAGAAAATTCTACTTCTGCTAGCTCCAGCTCTCTTAGAACCAATGATTGATATTCAAGATTGGTAAATGATAATTTCAAATCTTTTTGCGATGAAGAGAACGCAACGCCATTAACATTAATTCGTTTAGCAGTTCCGTCAAATGAAAGATGCCCATCATTAAAAACTATTTCTCCTACAAAACCGTCAACCTGCAAGCGAACCTCACTCAGATCGTTCAATTCTAACTTATCATTATTTATCTTGATTCTTGCTGTTGTATCACTAAATCCCAGTTCAATTTGCTTTGCTTTTGCTTCTTTTGTTGCCGTAGGGACCGTATCAACCGCTAATTGAAACACAATCTCATTTTTTTCCTGTGACACGATTCTTTTTGTTTTTATTTCTGAATTGAAGATATCTTCATCCAAATCAGTTTCTAAATCTGTTACAACGGCATTTGTGATCGTAGGCTCATTTTTCCCATCATTCAGCATGAAGAAAATAAATATCCCGCCTATGACAAGGATTAAAAGTAGAAGATAAAACCGGAGATTATGCTTCCCCTGTGAACTTTCTGTTTTCAACGTGAAATACCTCTTACCTCTTTTGCAATTATTTTAATTTTGCAGTTATTTTAAAATAGATTTAATATGAGGATGTTAATAAATGTTTTGGTTTTGCTTCAATTTGTTTCTTTGTTCTTGTTCTTGTTAATGATTATTTTTATGTAATTGAATTTTGTAGTAAATCCATACTGCCGAAAAAAAAGCAAAAAGGGCCAGAATACCAAAGACAGCTGCAGGCGCTCCTTCCGCGAGGGAGAGGAAAATGGCAATAATGGCGCTTATGCTCCAGATAATTTTCAATGTTAATAAAACATCAAAACGTTCCTTTCCCTGGCGATAGCTGAGCAAGGAAATGCCGCCAATAGCCAACAGCGCTGCCCCAACCAGTCGAGTGGTGAGTGGTTCAATAATCATGAATCCAAGCAAGCGTAAAGACCACGCTGGGAAGAAAAGCAAGGGAATGGCAAAAAAGATATCAACGAGAAAATGAATGAAAAACCAGGTTCGCAGGGCTTGGGGTATTCTTTTATCCATATGAGTTTCTGTAGAAAGAGAGCGTATTTAATCTTTTTGATTTTTCTCCGTAATCTTTTTAAATAAAGATACTAATTCAACCGTATCGAGAGATACGTCGGTTGGATTGGCTTGCGTATACTGGAGATGAAGCAAATGCTTATTCTCCTATATGAATTAAAACAATTAAAACATCAGCGAGGTTAAATAATATTATGGCACGAATGCATTCACGACGGAAAGGAAAAAGCGGAAGCACACGACCTATGAAGAAGACTCCTACTTGGGCGCCGTACAAAGGAAAGGAAGTTGAGAAACTGGTTATTAAGTATGCCAAAGCAGGCAAGAGCGGGAGTGAAATAGGGGTAATCCTACGTGATAGTTATGGAATTAACAGCGTACAGGCCCTGACGGATAAAAAAATCACTACCATCCTCCAGGAAAACAGCGTTGCCAAGAATCTACCTGAGGACGTTCTCAGCCTTATCAAGAAACTTATTGCCGTAAAACAGCATCTGGAAAAGAACAAGCAAGATCAAACCGCGAAGCGGGGTCTGAATTTAACAAGTTCTAAAATACGGCGGTTGGTGAAATATTATCAAAGGTCAGACAAGCTTCCAGCTGATTGGAAGCTGGACATGAACCGCCTGAAAATGTACTTGGAATAAACTTCTTTTTTTTTTCTCTTTCTTTTAATTCTTCATTTCATTCATAATAATTTCTTCATTTTTGGAAAGAATTTGTACGACCAATTCTCAGAAATAAAAAATATAAAGAAAAAAAAGACAAAAAGATAAATTAAAGCATCGTTCGGATACTTTCAATATTTGACGCCACGTCTCTTCCTTTCTTGGTTAATTCCAGCAATTTCAGGCGCCCTTCTTTTTTGAAATTAATCAATTCCGCTTTTTGCATCTCCTGCAGTATCTTCACCACATGAGAATACGTGCAATCGATTTGTTTTGCCAAGACTGAAGCATAGACATTCGCATCAGCATTCTTTAATTCAACCAACATCATCGCTGGTTTTTCTCGAAAAAAAACGTCGAAAATTACTTTCTTCTTTCTCAATTTCACACCCCCTAGTCTATCCTCACCTCCCGAAAAGTTCGGGCGCAATAGATATATTTAAACATTTATTCACTTGAATAGTTATATTGGAATAGTTGCTTATTTAAATGTTATGGTGCATTTTTTTTGACGGAAAGCGAATATTTTTAAAAGAAATGCCGTTCTGTCGTCGTATGTCTTCTTTGTCTTTCATAAGCTTATTTCCGCATGCGTCCATCAGGCCCCAGCAAGATGTGTTAATGAGAGATATTCATGAAGCGCTCACAATGGGGAAAATTCTTCTTGCACATGCTCCAACGGGATTAGGAAAAACCGCCAGCGCTCTCTCCGTTGTTCTTCCCTTTGCTCTTGAGAAATATAAAAAAATTTTTTTTCTGACAAATAGGCATACGCAGCACCGCATTGCCATTGACACGCTTCAGAAAATTAAAGAGAAAAGTTCTGTTGAGTTCTCCTGCGCTGATTTAATTGGCAAGAGATGGATGTGCAGTCAGGATGTCGCTGCCTTGTTCGGCAATGATTTTATGGAATTTTGCAAAACCATTGTAGAAAAAGGAGAATGTGAGTTTTACAATAATGCTCGCAGCAAGAAAGATTTGCAAGTAGAAGCAAAAGCGTTTGTACAAGAACTTCAGCGACGCGGTCCGTTGCATGTAGAAGAAGTCCTTTCCTTAAGCAAAGAGAAGCGTATGTGTAGTTACGAAGTATCCCTTGCCCTAGCAAAAAAAGCAACAGTTCTTATTGGGGATTATTATTATCTTTTTAATCCGTTTGTTCAAAAAACACTCTTCACGAAGTTAGAGCTGGAATTAGAAGATGTGATCGTGATCGTGGATGAAGGACATAATCTTCCGCAACGAATTGCTGATATGGTCAGCAGCAATCTCACGACAACAATGATTAAGAATTCTATTATTGAAGCAAAAAAATTTGGATACCACGGCCTTATAGTCTGGTTACAAGAGATTATGCGTATTTTGCAAAATTTGGCTCCCGGAGCTTCTGGCAGTCACAGTAAAGAGAAAAAAGTGACCAAAGATGAATTTGTCAATGCTGTGAATTCGATAGTTACTTATGACCAATTAGTAGACCAAGTGGAACTTGCTGCTGAAGAAGTAAGAAAAAAGCAGCAGAAAAGTTATCTGGGCGGAATTTCCCACTTTCTCGAGGCCTGGACGGGAACGGATGAGGGATTTACGCGGATCATTTCGGAACAGGCCACAAAATACGGCCCGCAGCTGCTGCTGCAATACCTCTGCCTTGATCCGGCAATCATAACAAAAGATATCTTCCAGCGCGTTCATGGCGGGATGGTCATGAGCGGCACGCTGACGCCGACATCTATGTATAAAGACCTGTTAGGTATTGGAAATTGCCTCGAGAAAAAATACACTTCCCCTTTCCCTCCGGAAAATAAACTCTCTTTGGTCGTGCCGGAAACAACAACAAAATTTACGCTCCGCGGGGATACCATGTATGAAACGATCGCTGCCAAGTGCGCGGAGATGTCTGCACTCATTCCAGGCAATGTAGCATTGTTCTTTCCTTCCTACGATTTACGCGATCGGATCGGATATTTTTTCAAATCCCAAAAGAAAGTGTTTTGGGAGAAGAGCGAGATGACGAAGGAAGAAAAAGAAGAAATGCTCTCCCAGTTTAAAGCAGCGAAGAAAGAAGGGGCCGTGCTCTTGGGAGTCACGGGAGCGAATTTTGCGGAAGGTGTCGATTTTCCAGGGGATTTGTTAAATGGCGTCATTGTAATTGGAATTCCCTTAGCTAAACCAGATTTGCGCACGACGGAAACGATTGCCTACTATGAGCATAAATTTGGGCGAGGGTGGGACTATGGATATATCTTTCCGGCGATGAACAAATGCATCCAATCAGCGGGACGGTGCATCCGTTCTGAAACCGATAAAGGAGTGATCATCTTCCTTGACGAGCGTTTTGTCTGGCAGAAATATTTTGACTGTCTTCCGCGGGAACGGCTTATGGTGACGAAGAGTTACGCTCAGCAGATTTCTCAGTTTTTTAGACTGGATTCAGGCGCAACTCCTTTGCAAATTTTGTAAATAAGACTTCGTGAGATGCTCGTTTGGCGGTTTCCTGATTCCAATCGTGCAGGCGATGTTCAACTAGCTCTAGCATTGCCAGTTCATAGTAGGGATGTTTTCTAAAATCTTTAAGTAAAGCTAATGGCGTCTGACCGCGGGGATACTCTTTTAGCGATTCTCCAATCAAATTCTTAGGCTCATCCAGAGGAGTTGTAAGCCATTGTAATGCCTCATCTGGGCCGTCCTCAAATAGTGCCATCAAGAGTATTTTTTCTCTAGAATTATAACTAATAGAATCAAGTATTGCTCTTACATAAACAAAGGCTTCGTCATCACTTGCATTTTCTGCTTTCCGCGCCTCATAGTAAGGGCTCCAGAGGAATGGGGTTACTCCTCCATCGCGTTGGGGCGTCATATAAAAGGGATTAAATGGAAATCCTCCGCTTATCAATGCGTATCTCAATGATCCTGGTTGATCTGTTAGAATGTTGGGACGTAAGAAGCGTGATAACAGAAGATCAGTTGGCATTCCCGCTATAGTCTCCAAGGTAATTGTAAGTTTATGCGCCCAAGGATAGCCAGGATGCTCTCCAACTAACTGATGAACTTGCCCTTCGCTGATTGCTAATGTCGGATTTGCGACCGTATGTTTTTTTACTTTCTCACGAATCAAATATTGAGCTTCTTCATCTGATAGCGAACCAAATAAAGCTTCCTCACAGGCTACTACATTTGTACAACTAGGTATCGGGCTATCATATTCTAAAAGTTCCTTGCACTCTCGCACGTAGAATTGTACCACGTTTTCCAAGAAATGACTTTGAAATAAAAAATTTTGTGTGATGTATTATACACTTTGGATTTTCTTCATATACCAAAGCAACATATACTATCGTTTTTAGTTAAATTTCCCTTTTTTCGTAGTATTCGTTATTTTTAAACAACTAGTATACTAATTAGTAACATTTATATATTAGTTCATTTTTTAATTATTAGAGTTTGATAGTGCTGTGGGCTCCGTAGAATTTCTCCACCCTCAAACCCCCTCTTTGGAGCCCTCCACTTTTTTTTTAAAAAAATATTGAGAAGAATAATTTTTATTTTGCTCTTATTCTGAGAACTTTGCAAAATAGGGTTTTTGGAAAAATGCGACCGCTAAAACCAGCACATTTTTGAGTTTAACTGAGTGGTCATCCTCAAAAAGTTAATTATTCAAAGTTCTCTCCTGTTTCAGGGAAACTTTTCTGAACATTCTTTAACAGCCAGACGTAATCTTCATCATACGTCCTTCTCATAGCTTCTCTTACTTTATCCAAAACTGATACGTCAACTTTCTCTGTTGTAAGTTTACAAATAATTCCCGATTCTCCTCTATGATTACAATCGCGAAGCTCCAGCTCTAAACCCCTTCCATCCCGTAAATAGAGAGCTGTTAGACTAACTACATCTGCAAACTTTGTAGCTAATGGAACAGTTACAGTTCTCTCCTCAGATGATTTTGGTCCTTTTCGTGCATAATACTTTACTTCTTTTTCAGAATAATCTGGATTAATTTCAAGTTTTTGTTCTTTGAGATTGCTAACGAACTCGTCAATAGAGTTATCAGAAATAGAATATCTTGTTATAGGAAATCCAAAAGGAGCATAATGTTGTTTAGTTAATATAATCTCCTCTATGTGCTTCATACTTCTATCGTGAGCCAACCCTATTTTTAAAGATTTATATTTTCTGATGGTTATCCTCTCTCGATATTTTTTTGCTAATACCGATGTTGGTACGAAAAATATTTCAATACCCCCTATTTCTGAAAACGAATGAAATATCTCTCTGGGGAGGAAAAACGAAAAGCACAACAGTTCATGGACAAAGCAGCGGAAGTTGCGCTTCATTCCACTTGTTTTCGATCACGTTGTGGAACTGTTATCGTAAAAGATAATACGATTATTGGAGAAGGGTTTAACTCTCCTCCCCAGAATGAATGTTTGGAATCCTGCCTCAAAGACACGCTCCCTGCGTCATTTAAATCTGATAAAACCTGCTGCGTCCATGCGGAGCAACGAGCGATCATGGATGCATTACGAAGAAATTCTGCAAAAATAGAAAGATCACAATTATATTTTATACGTCTGGACGAGCAGGGAGAAAAGCAATATGCTGGTGATCCTTATTGCACCATTTGCAGCAAAATGGCGTTAGATGTTAGAATAGGTGAATTTGTGCTGTGGCACGAACAGGGAATTTGTGTGTATGACACCAAGGAATATAACGCTCGTTCTTTTCGTTTCTTCCCAAAATAAGCATATATCCCATATGTAGTTAATGGTGAAAGTATATATAAGTGTCTTACTTCTGTCCTAGTGTGCTCAACAATACGAAGTGATACTTTCATTATTTTCCCACGTACAGTTTTTTCTTTATCTGAACAAAAAAACAGAAGAGGTGAGGTTATTTCCTATGAAAACAACACGAGCGCCATTCACCAGATGTGTAGAATGCAATGAAGTCATTACAAATCCAATCTGTTCCGAGTGTCTCGCAAGAGAGATGAAAGTAATGGTAGCAGAATATGATGAAAATCTGGCCAATAAGATAGATGGTTTCAAAATTGAAGGTGAAACTTGTTGTATTTCTTGCGGCTCATTGATGGCTTTGTGCGCTCATTGTTTTAGCAAAGATATGTATGAGTTTTTAAATGAAAACAATAAAGTTATTGCCAAAGAATTTTTGAATCGTTTTGATTTTGAATTACGAAGGGAATTTATGTAAATTAGTGAACACTTTTTTTACCGGATTATCGGTTTCTTTCTAACACTGTATCCCCATTGCAGTTAATTCTTCAGCAGTAAGGCACTCTTGTAACGCTTTACAGAATCGGCTGGCATCGCTTTCCGGATTGAGGGAGAATCCCGGCAGGACATACGTTGAAGGAAGAACGTACACTCCCTGTTTGGCATGCTCATTCTTTATATTCTCACACGTTAATTTTCGCGTAAGGATGTTAAAACTGTTCCAGTTGGTAAATTTAACCGCAGCGTCATAGCTTGGATCTTCTGTACATGGGAGAGGAGCTGGTTGGACAACATGACCTCGCGGGGTTTTAAGTACTTTGTAATATACCCAATTGTCACCATCGTGCACTTGCACGCAGACGAAAGCGTAATCTACTAAAGGATAAAAAGCATTGTTTTTTATCTGAATTTTAAGGTTATTTTCTACTGCAGCGCTTAATTCCTGCGGACTCTGGAAATAGATGGCCTGTCCGGTGGTTACCCCACGTATTAAAATAAAAGCACCAATCAGAAGCAGCAGACTTACAACGGCAATCGTCATTATTTTCTTTTTATCAGTATTCGGTTCCTCTGCAGGTTGTCCTCCAGTTTGCTTTTTGTATTTCTGAACATTGTGTTGTATAGTTTGTTTATACGCCTCTGTAATGTCTTGTTCCGACCATCCCGCTTGCAGCAAATGATCTTTAATCTGAGGAAACTTTTTTCCCTGCTTGATGTGTTCCGTGATATAATTGATAACTTCCATGTTCATTTCTGGTGCCTGTTTTGCTTTTCCGGTAACGAAATAAAAAACAGTAAGGCCAGCGATGATCAAAAGAAGAACCAAAAATATGCCTTTTATGAGTCTTGTAAAAGATTGTTCTTTGGTCAACCCTTCTTCTACATCTGTTAAGTCTCCTTCCGTTGTTTTGATATCTTTCTGCACTGCCGCCAGTCCGGTAGCTAATTCATTGCGCACCTGCTGCTCTTGCTGAACTACCTGTCCCACTTGTTGGAGTTCCGTTTGCAGATTTTGCAATACAGCTATCTGCTGTGCCGTCTGCTCTTGGAACAGCGCCAGATTTTCTTCAACGGCAGTTATTCGTTCTTCTTGGGTTAACGTCAAAGTCGCTGCTGCCGCTTGCTGCGCTGCTTGCTGCGCTTCAAGTTCCGCCAACCGGTCCTGTAATGCTGTCAGAAGGGAAGCATTGAACCCGGGAGCTGATACACTCTCAATCTCCGCCCCAGTCACAACTGCGGGTTCTCCTTGTTCTTGAATCACGACTTCTTCAGTAGTAAAACAAGTATATGTTTCTTCATTGCAATAGCAGGTTTGAGGAGTGCAGCCATCATAATATAAATAGGGGTTGTTTGGATCACTACAATCTACATCTGCATAACAGGATCCCACTTCTGTATCTGCCGCCGCAGAAAAAAGAAGCAAAGCTATAAGAACTATAACAGAAACTATCTGTACACTCTTTTTTGTGATCATTCCTCTTTTCTCTCTACAGATTAATTTTTAGGTTTATATATGTTTTGCTTTACAAGCAATCTCATTTAAGCTCATTTTTGATAAGTCTAATTGTAGTAAGTTTTATATAACTTGATACGATACCCCTTGCTATGTTAGATATTGCTTTAGTACGCGAAAAAACGGATCTCGTGAAGCAAAACGAGCAAAAACGAAACCGTGATCCGAAAACAGTTGATGACGTTCTTTCTTTTGATAAAAAGTGGAAGAGTGAACTACAAAAAGCAGAGCAACTAAAGCAGAAAAGAAATGTTGTTTCTTTGGAAATTAATTCTTTAAAGAAAGCAGGAAAAAGCGGCACCGCGAAAATCAAGGAAATGAAAGAAGTTGTGGAAGAAATAAAAAAACAAGAAGAAAAAGCCGCCCAGTTACTGGAAAAAAGGGATGCATCATTATCCAAACTTGGTAATATCATGCATCCAAAGGTTCCGCCAGGAAAAGATGAGTCTGAGAACATCCAGATCAAAACGTGGGGGAAGAAACCGACCTTTTCCTTTCCAGTTAAAAATCATGTTGAGTTAATTGAACAACTAGGAATTGCAGACTTTGATTCTTCTGCCAAAACATCCGGTCACGGATTTTATTTTCTGAATGGGGAATTGGCCCTGCTTAATCAAGCGCTAATCCATTTTGCCATTGAGTTCATGCAGGGCAAAGGATACACCTATGTCGAACCGCCGTTAATGATCCGCAAGGAGGTCTTACAGGCGGCAATTGACGTCGCTGAATTTGGCCAGACGATCTACACCATTGAAGGAGAAGAGTTGGCCCTCATTGGGACAAGCGAGCACGCCTTGCTCGGCATCCATAAAGATGATGCGTTGCAGGAAAAAGAATTGCCTAAAAAATATTTCTCATATAGTATGTGTTTCCGAAAAGAAGTTGGCGCGCATGGGATCAATGAACGTGGATTATGGCGGA
>Ga0208958_1004427_pt1 | contig 10109 bp, 6 predicted proteins | sample RifOxyB1_FD_184032 | JGI IMG/M metagenome (GOLD analysis project Ga0208958, IMG submission 184032) | Soil microbial communities from Rifle, Colorado - Rifle Oxygen_injection B1 (SPAdes) | ecosystem: Environmental > Terrestrial > Deep subsurface > Rock core/Sediment | place: Rifle, Colorado...
GTTTAATCTAAAAAAGAAAATAACCAATTTAAAACCAGTTAAAAACTGGAAGCGTGTGCAAAAGAAAAAGAAACTGACCAATCAGGCAATTAATATTGCCTATGGGCAGCAGGATCAGCTCGACCTTATCTCCTACGCCGGAATGAAAGAGGAGGCCAGTTACCTGCAAATTAATGACCGATATGTCCGGACTCTCTTTATATCCGGCTATCCATATGTAGCCTCCACCGGCTGGCTCTCGATGTTGATTAACTTCAACCATAATATTGATATCAGCTATCACATTGAACAGGTTGAACCATTAACGGCTCTCCCTAAACTTATTCGTAAGATAACGGAGTTGGAATCGACCAAACGGACGATGCTTAAAGAAGGTAGGGTTATCGGCTCAGAAATAACAGATCCCTTGGAATCGGCGATGGAACTCAAAGACAAAATCCAGCGGGGTATGGAAAAACTCTTCCAAATTTCCATTTACATGACCATCACTGCCGAGAGCGTCAATGAACTCAATAAAATCACTACACTACTAGAAACCGTCATGCAAACTCGCCTCTTTTATATTAAGCCTGCCACTTTCCAGCAAATTGAAGGTTTGCAGTCAATTCTCCCGAGAAGCGAAAACAAACTGGCCCAAAAGAGAAACTTGGATAGCTCCAGCGCAGCCCTCACTTTTCCGTTTGTGTCATCGGAACTCGTTCAGGAATCTGGCATTCTTTACGGCATTAATAAATCCAATAATTCATTGGTGATTATTGATAGATATAGTTTAAATAACGCCAACTCCATTATTTTTGCCCAATCGGGATCCGGTAAAAGCTATACCGCCAAAGTGGAGATTCTCCGGCATCTGATGCAGGGCACCAAAGTCATCATTATTGATCCGGAGCGGGAATATAAACAACTGGCAGCGAGTGTTAACGGTACTTATATCAAGCTCTCCAGTAACTCAAAAGAAAAAATTAATCCGTTTGAGTATTCCCAGCATTCGGTCACGAATGAAAATAATCTGATAGAACACATCCAGGATCTAACCGAGCTAATTTCTTTAATGGTTGGATCGCTGACCTCGGAAGAACGGGCATCAGTTGATAAAGCCCTGCTTCTCACTTACAAAAAAGCGGGTCTATCCCCCCGCAAGAATGCGAGAACTAAAAAAGCCGAGTATCCCATCCTTAAAGATTTTTACAAAAATCTCAAAGTAATGAAGCAGAAAGACCTCTGCGACCGTCTTGAGAGATTTGTTAAAGGTTCCCTTTCAACCGTCTTTGATTCCCAGACCAATATCAAACTGGATAACCGCCTGATTGTTTTTGACATTAAAGACCTTAGCCAGTCCATCCGGTCGATTATGATGATGGTGGTGGCCAATTTCGTCAATAACGAAGTCAAGCAAAATCCGCAAAAGCGAATGCTGGTCATTGATGAGGGCTGGCTGCTTCTCCAAGAACCGGAAAGCGCCCGGTTTATCTCGAGTTTAGTTAGGAGGGCCAGGAAATATTATCTGGGAGTAACCATCATTTCCCAGCAAGCCAATGACTTTTTAAACCAGGATTACGGCAAAGCCATTGCCAGCCAGTCATCCCTAAGAATTCTCATGCGTCAGGATACGACCACCATTAAGAAAGTCGCTCAAGAGTTCCAGTTATCAGCTTACGAACAGCACTACCTTCTCACCTGTGATCGGGGTGAAGCCCTGATTATTGCCGACCAAAACCACGTCGCTGTCAAAGTTGTGGCCTCGGAAGAAGAGCATCCGCTTTTGACTACCGATCCTCGGGAAGTCTATATCTAGCCATGAACCCGAAACTGATTCTGGCTCTGTGGTCGTTTCGCAAAGAACTTAAGTACGTGCTGATAGCTTTTCTGACTGTTCTAATGCTCCCCGTAATAGCCGTCATTCTTCTCACTCAAGTTGGTATTAACGCCATTTCCAATAAATTGGTGAGCCAAAACCCCACTAATCAAACCATTCAAATTAAAGATCCTGTAACCGGTAAGGTGGTTAAAGAAATTAAGCCAACAATTGTCTGGCCAACCAAAGGTGTGATTACTCTTGAGTTTGGAGAAATGAGCCTCTACCAACCTTATCATACTGGCATTGATATTGCCGGAAAACTGGATGATCCGGTTAACCCAGCCATGGATGGAACAGTAATATACGCCGGGAAGATCTTTTGGGGCTTTGGGAAACATATCATTATCGATCATGGTAATAACATTCAAACCATTTATGCCCACTTAGACAAGATCTATGTCTATAAAGGCCAGAAAGTCACTACAGACAGTGTGATAGGCGGCCAAGGTGAAACCGGCTGGGCAACAGGTGTTCATCTTCACTTCCAGGTAAATGTATATGGTATACCGGTGAACCCGAGGGTGTTTCTTGGAAACGGGAATCCTCTTTGATGCTGATAGGGTGAAGAAGTTTTAGCTACAAATACCTTAATCGTAGTGGGCAAGACCCCGATTACCCTTTATAAACTATTTATTGCTTTATCAAGCTGAAGCTGGAAGTGGTAAAATAGGCCAGAAGGTAACAAAAATAAAGAACATGGCAATTTACATTACATCAGGAAATAGACTAAATCCGGTCAAGGAGAAAAGTTTTGACCTTGAAAAAGATATTCAAAAATTGACTGAGGACAATCTTGGAACTTTATTTAACTTAAAATTTGTCAGTGGCTTTTCTAATAACGAATTTAGTGTCCGGGCTCAGGAACAAGATTTTTATATCGATACTCTGGCCTTTGATGAGCACCAAAACTCCTTCGTTATTATCGAATATAAAAAGGACAGAAATTTTAGTGTTATTGACCAGGGCTTCTCTTACCTTTCTGCCCTGCTCCACAATAAAGCTGAGTTTGTCTTGGAACTAAACCGACGGCTTGGAAAAACATTCGATAAAAGTGATATTGATTGGGAGCAATCAAGACTAATTTTTATTTCCCCGGAATTTACCAACTACCAAAAGAACGCTATCAATTTTAAAGACTTACCCTTTGCCCTTTATGAAGTTAGGGCCTATGAGAATGGAATTGTAGAATTTGATCCGATAAAACCTTTTAAGACTACAGAATCGATTCAGACCTTTACAAAAGATACGATCGTTAAAGATGTAACCAAAGAAGTGAAGGTTTATACACTTGAGGATTTAATCAAGTCAGATTGGGATGAAACCAACTCACTTCTTTTAGAATTCGAAAAACAGTTGATGGCTTTACAACAGGAAACGAGAGTCAAATACACCAAGAAATATATTGCTTATATGTCCAAACATGGACGTAATTATGTCGAAATCGTTCCAAACAAAAGAGGTCTTAAAATTTACTATCGCTTTCCTTACGATTACATAAAGACTTCTCTGGAAATTATTGATTGTTCCAAAATTGGACACTGGACTAACGGCCAATGTCATACACTCGTGTCTGAATCGGAACAAATTCCAGAAGCAGTAAGATTATCAAAGGAATCATTTTTATATCTACACAAGGATATTTACAAATAAAAAACCTGATGTGAGTTAGTATGACTTCGTTTATCCAGCATGGGTAAGTAGAACTTTATAAAGCACACATCACACATTGAAGCTGGAAGTGCTAAAATAGGCTTTATGTTCGAGCAGTCTTTTAAGAATATTGACGACGTTCTCTGGAAGGACTCGGGTGTAGCGACCGAGCTTGATTATATTGAGCAAACTTCATGGATTCTTTTTCTTAAATACCTAAATGATCTTGAAGAGGATAGAAAAACTGAAGCTGCTCTTTCTGGCAAAACGTACAACTATATTATTGCCCCCGAGTTCAGGTGGAATGCGTGGGCAGTACCTAAAACTAAAGATGGCAAGTTAGATCATAATGCCACTCTGACCGGCCAAGACATAATTGATTTTGTTGACCAAAAGCTTTTCCCCTATCTTAGGAAATTTAAAGCACCGGGGCAGCCTTCGAATACAATCGAATATAAAATTGGGGAAATCTTCGGCGAACTAAAAAACAAAATTCAAAGCGGCTATACACTTCGCGAAATACTCAATATTGTAGACACCATGCGTTTTCGCTCACAAAAAGAAAAGTTTGAGCTTTCCCATCTTTACGAAAGCAAAATTAAAAATATGGGGAATGCTGGAAGAAATGGCGGAGAATACTACACACCCCGTCCGCTCATCAAAGCTATTGTAAAAGTAGTTGCTCCCAAAGTTGGAGATACAATTTACGACGGTGCGGTTGGTTCTGCGGGATTCTTAATTGAATCGTTTGAATATCTTAAAAATAGTAAGGAACTAACCACAAAAGATATTGATACTCTTCAAAATCACACTTTTTACGGAAAAGAGAAAAAGACTCTTGCTTACATTATTGGCGTAATGAACATGATTCTTCATGGAATTGATGCACCAAACATACTCCATACAAATACACTTACCGAAAATATTAGTGATATTCAGGAAAAGGATAGGTTTGATGTAATAATGGCAAACCCTCCATTTGGAGGAAAAGAAAGAAAAGAAGTTCAACAAAATTTTCCAATTAAAACTGGGGAAACTGCATTTTTATTTCTTCAACATTTTATTAAAAGTCTAAAAGCGGGTGGCAAAGCCGGAATTGTCATTAAGAATACTTTTTTATCTAATACCGATAATGCATCAGTGTCTCTAAGAAAACTTTTGCTAGAAAGTTGCAATCTCCATTCGATCCTTGATCTTCCAGGCGGAACATTTACCGGCGCAGGAGTAAAGACAGTTGTCTTATTTTTTGAAAAAGGATCATCGACTAAAAAGATTTGGTACTACCAACTGAATCTTGATAGAAATTTAGGTAAAACCAACCCCCTGAACGAAAAAGACCTTGAAGAATTTGTATATTTGCAAAAAAACGAAAAGGATTCAGCTAATTCCTGGACAGTTGATATGAAAGACATCGACCAAAAAACTTTTGACCTCTCGCTTAAAAACCCCAATCGCATTATTGAACAAAACATGCGTGAGCCAGGGTTAATTATTAAAGACATGCAAAAATTTGATGATGAAAATAAAATAATTTTTAAGAAAATACAAATGGATATTAAATGAAAGTAAATGCACGGACAATCTCGCTCAGTAAATATTTAGGGGTAACTCGGCAAATACTCGAAAGAGCTGGTGTGTTTGATGCCACTTTGGGAATTGATACAAAGTTGTTTGTAGATCCGAAACTTCTTACCTCAACTAAATTGTCTGAATTTGGTGGGTCTAGAGAAAAAATACTGAAATATTTCGATATTCTTCTGAGAGTACATAAGCAATCCGTAAAAATTGTAAGACTGAGGAAAATTGCCCGAGATATGATTGCGGTTCCTGAACCCGTTGGTTTGTCAATCGGTTATGGCAATAAAAGCGATAATGGTACTTCGATACCAAAAAACATTGCAGCGAATATTCTTTTGTCAGCATCGGAACTAGTAGCAGTTGGAATAGAGGATAAAGAGATATTTGAGCTATTAGGATTATTTGTGGAAGGTTTTGGGCCTGACAGTATAAGTGACCTAACAATACATATAATTTATGACTATCTTTGCCTATATACCCAAAGTATCTGCAAATCCTTAGGTATCAAAACGACGCTTTTCACAATTAACGGCCATAAATATGGACTACCTACACATCCGTTCAAAAAAAAGCAGTTAATTTTTATTCCACACTCGCTTCTTAGACCATTGCCAGTAGCCAGTTCTTGGGAAGAAATTTCGGAAGCTGCTGCAAAAAATAAAAAAATTAGAGATGATTTTAATCGAATTATTAGACCTGTGTTCTTGAGGGAAATTGAGAAATCTAAGAGTACAAAAAGTAAACTAAACGCTGCACAAAATAAAGATGCGTTTTTAAAATTGATAGATATTTATAGAAACATTAACGTAGATTCTTATGACCTAACAAAGGATGTTAAGGGATATTACGATATACAACCCTTTGTCGATAATTCATATACCGCTGAGGCCAATGTGCATCAGCCAAAAGATTTAGTTTCCTTAATTGATTCAGTTCGGCAAATAGTTTTTCAATTTAAGAAGTCAATAGAACTTAATGGTGCCAATAAACTCCTTTATCACAAAACAATAACCGGTGTTCCAATGGAAGACCGGCCCCATAGAGAAGATGTTGCACAAATAATTTTTTATTTGATATCGGATGTTGAGTGCCAAAATCGGGGTATATTCTTAGCAAGAGAGCCGAACGCTGGTTTAGGTCCGGTGGATTTTAGTTTGGGTCAAACACATCTAGGTAATGTAGAAAAGGTTTTAGTTGAAATAAAAAAGTCTGACAATACATCATTGTTCGATGGCTTTAACAAACAGGTTGCAAAATATCAGGAAAGCGAGAACGCTGATTATAGTTATTTTGTAGTTATCCGTGTGAGGCGGGAAAACCCAAGAAGACAAAGCCAACTAAAGCAGGTTACGGTGGAATTTGAAAAACGAAAATCACAAGGACAAGAATACCCAGAACTAATTATTGTTGATGGTATTATTCACCCAACTCCTAGTAAATTATGAAAAATTGGCAAACAAAAAAACTTGGTGAAATTTGTGATTTTCAAGGTGGCTCGCAACCACCTAAAAGCAATTTTATTTTTTCTTCCAAAAAAGGATATATACGTTTTTTGCAAATAAGAGATTTTGCTAGCGACAAACATATCACTTATATACCTGAATCCAAAAAGAATAGATTGTGTAAAAAAGATGATATTTTATTGGGAAGATACGGTGCATCAGTTGGTAAAATTTTGATAAATAAGGAAGGTGCCTATAACGTCGCAGTGATGAAAACAAAACCAGATCTTAACTTAATTCATAAAAAATATTTTTACTACTATCTAGTTTCAGATGAATTTCAAAGACCTCTTAGTAAAGTGGCCGCAAGATCTGCACAGGCAGGATTTAGTAAGGATGATATTTATAATTTTCCTATTTTAACTCCACCACTGTATGAGCAAGAAAGAATTGTAAAAAAACTGGGTGAGATTTTTGAAAATATTGATAAAGCAAAAGAAAATACAGAGAAAAATTTACAAAATTCAAAAGAACTTTTTGAATCATATTTACTAAATGTATTTAACAAAGCCAAAAAAGGATGGCACCTAGAAAAATTAGGAGAAGTGTGCAAATTTCAAGGAGGCTCTCAACCCTCAAAAGTTGACTTTGTATATCATGACGCAGAAGGGTATATACGAATGCTTCAGATAAGGGATTATAAAACTGACAAGCATATTGTTTATATCCCTACTAATAAAGCTAAAAGATTTTGCAAGAAAGATGATGTCATGATTGGAAGATACGGACCCCCGCTTTTTCAAATACTAAGAGGATTTGAAGGTGCTTATAATGTTGCTTTGATGAAAGCTATTCCTGATGAAAACAAGCTGGATAAAGATTATCTTTACTTTTTTTTGAAAAATCCAAAAATCCAAAGCTACGTTATTAGTTTATCGAGTAGAGCTGCAGGACAAACGGGATTAAATAAAGAAACCCTGGAAGCTTATCCAATAAATTATCCAAAACTGGCTGATCAGAAACAAATAGTTACTAAAATTAGACTACTTTCAGAACAGACCAAAAGACTTGAGGATAACTACAAACAAAAACTTTTACTTTTGGGGGAACTTAAAAAGTCAGTTTTAGCAAAAGCGTTCGCAGGAGAACTATAATTAGACATGAACGAAGAAGAAACACGAGCAGAATATATTGATCCGAAGCTAAAAACAGCAGGCTGGGGAGAAGTTGAAGGATCAAGAGTAAGGCGTGAGTATTACTTCACTTTGGGAAGAATCCAAACTGGTGGGCTAAGAGGTAAGCCAGAAAAAGCTGACTATCTTCTAATCTACAATAACCAAAATTTGGCTGTGATAGAAGCTAAAAAACTTGGTTCAGGTAAAACTGAGGGTCTAAGCCAGGCAAAAGACTACGCTTCGATACTTCAAACCCCATTTACATACTCTACAAACGGAAAAGAAATATATGAGGTTAATATGAAAACTGGGGAGGAAAAAGATGTTAACGGTTTTCCAACGCCGAATGAACTTTGGAACAGAGTTTTTGCAGAAAAGAATTTATGGAAAGAGGAGTTCTCAAGAGTTCCATATGAAGACTTGGGAGGATCAAAGCCACCAAGATACTATCAGGAAATTGCGGTCAATAAAGTAATGAGTGCAATTACAGAGGATAAAAACAGAATTCTTTTGACTTTGGCGACAGGAACTGGAAAAACATTTATAGCTTTTCAAGTAGCCTGGAAGTTGTTCCACTCCCGCTGGACACTCCAAAAAGACGGCAAAAGACAGCCTAGAATACTTTTTCTAGCCGATAGAAATATTTTAGCTGATCAGGCTTTTAATTCCTTTAATGCTTTTCCTGAAGATGCTCTATCACGTATAAGTCCTCTCGACATTAGAAAAAAGGGTTCAGTTCCTATGAATGCCAGTGTTTTCTTCACAATATTCCAGACTTTTATGACCGGAAAAGATAATGCCTATTATTACGGCGATTATCCAAAAGATTTCTTTGATCTAATTATTATTGACGAATGTCATAGGGGCGGGGCAAATGATGAAAGTAATTGGAGAGGGATATTGGATTATTTTTCTCCAGCAGTACAGATTGGAATGACAGCCACTCCAAAACGGAAAGACAATATCGATACATATAAATATTTTGGTGAACCTGTTTATACGTATTCACTAAAACAAGGAGTGAGTGATGGTTTTTTGACTCCATTTAAAGTGAAACGGGTTCAAACGACACTGGACGAATATGTTTACACTTCTGACGATGAAGTTGTTGAGGGAGAAGTTGAAGAAGGGAAGATTTACGAAGAGCCTGATTTTAATAAGATAATCGAAATTAAGGAACGCGAAGCAAAAAGAGTAAAAGTTTTTTTGAGCGAAATAGATCAAAAGGAAAAAACAATTGTATTTTGTGCAAACCAGGCCCACGCACTTGCCGTAAGGGATTTGGTAAATCAGTTTAAAGAAATTTCTGATCCAAATTATTGTGTAAGAGTAACTGCAGATGAAGGAGTAAGAGGAGATCAATATTTGAGAGATTTTCAAGACAACGAAAAAACCATTCCTACGATTCTAACAACTTCTCAAAAGCTTTCGACCGGTGTGGATGCCAGAAACATTAGAAATATCGTTTTAATGAGGCCAATAAATTCAATGATCGAGTTTAAACAGATAATCGGCAGGGGTACCAGGCTTTTTGAAGGTAAGGATTATTTTACAATTATAGATTTTGTTAATGCATATAAACATTTTTCTGACCCTGATTGGGATGGAGAACCAATTGACGAAACAACAGAACCAAAGCCAAAGGGCCCAAAGGAACCCAAAGAACCAATAATTGTTGATAGAGAACCTCCAGAAGAGCCAAAAGTTAAACTTAAAATTAAACTTCGTGACGGAAAAGAGGCAGAAATTCAACATATGGTTTCTACTTCGTTCTGGAGTGCCGATGGAAAACCAATGTCTGTTCAAGAATTTTTAGATAAGATGTATGGTGTTTTGCCAGAATTTTTCAAAGATGAGGAAGAACTAAGGAAAATTTGGTCAAATCCAACTACAAGAAAGGCTTTTTTGGAAAAACTTGCTAGTGCTGGATACGGAAGAGATGAGCTCGATAACCTACAAAAGCTAATAAATGCTGAGAATAGCGATTTGTTTGATGTATTAGACTTTTTGGCTTATTCGGTAAAACCGATTTCAAGAGAAGAACGGGTAGGTAAATCCGAACAAAAAATATTCGACGATTTGGATATCGAGCAAAAGGAATTTTTGAGGTTTGTATTAGGTAAATATGTGGAAAGTGGTGTTGACGAACTGGATGAAGAAAAATTGCCTATTTTACTGAACCTAAAATATAACGCTATTGCGGATGCCGAAAAAATTCTTGGAGGGGTAGAGAAAATCAGATCTATGTTTTTCGGATTCCAAAAGAATCTATATTTAAATTTTAATGTATAAACTTTCACCATCAGACTTCGCTTACCTTTATGAGGAGTGCAAGCTGTGCTATTACCTCAAAGTTAAACATGGAATAACTCAACCCAAAATGCCTATGCCCGGAGTTTTTTCTGC
>Ga0208958_1004429_pt1 | contig 10107 bp, 15 predicted proteins | sample RifOxyB1_FD_184032 | JGI IMG/M metagenome (GOLD analysis project Ga0208958, IMG submission 184032) | Soil microbial communities from Rifle, Colorado - Rifle Oxygen_injection B1 (SPAdes) | ecosystem: Environmental > Terrestrial > Deep subsurface > Rock core/Sediment | place: Rifle, Colorado...
TATGACAAAAGATTTTCTAAAGGTTGGGATTATGGTTATACAGCCCCAGCATTAATCAAAACTTTACAAAGCGCAGGAAGATGCATTCGTAGTGAAACTGATAGAGGCATTGTTGTATTCATGGACGAAAGATATGTCTGGCAAAATTACAAAAAATGTTTTTCTTCAGATTTAAACATAATTATTGAAAAAGATCCCATTAAAAAGATTGAAGAATTCTTTAAAAAATAATTTCGCTTAATCCCTATAACACACTTAAAAATTAAAAGAATGGGACACACTCCTGATGTTGCTTCGCACTGGATGTTTTATCGAAAGAATCTTGTTTACTTGACTAAAAATCAGTTAAATTTATAAACACATAATCATTTCCATACTATGAAAATGAAAAATGATAAATTAATGCTACCTGAAATTACATCAATTCAGTTGTTTAAATTAATAAAACACATTTATCCCGCAGAACAAGTTTCTGTTGACAGATTAAATGGAATCTTTGGAAAATCAAAGGTCGCAAATGCTGGAGTTACTGGTGCATCTATCGGTATATTGAATAGAGACAAGTCAACAATCTCATTAACTGAGGAAGGAAAACAGCTCGGCAGAGCATTGATCTCAAAAAATTTAGAAGAGCAAAGAAAAATACTAAAAGAACTAGTTCTAAAAAATCCAGCCCTAGATTTTATTTATTCATTAATCAAAGAAAAGAAGATAATGAAAAATAAAGAAATCGGCCAAAAAATTGCTATGCAATTCAATAAGAATTGGAAGCATGAGTTAAGCTACTCAAGATATGGCACCAATTGCGGAGACATATTAGCCGCAGCAGGTTTAGGGGACTATGTTAATGGTATTTATAGTATTGAAAGAATAGAAACAAACAACATAACTGAAGGAACTTCTTCTCCTTACCTCCGATTTGATAAACTACTTAAGATTCTCAATATGCTTGGTTCCAAAGATAAGACTTTGGATGAATCAAGTATTCATTTAGATACTAACAAAGGAAGAATGTCCTATGAACTAACTAATTGCATTGATTTAAACCTTGTAAAAAAAACTGGCGATATTTTTTCAATAACAACATCTGGCAGGAATTTAATTCACCCTCTCCATAATGAGGAGATACAGAAAAATTTATTTGCAGAAATATTAAGAAAGAGTGCCTATGCTAAAGTTATTGAGCTTATTGAACAAAATAAAGGAATAGACCGGCGAAAAATTGGAGATATATTAGCTCATGAGTTAAGAAAAGAAGGTAACGAATCAACAAGATATGATTGGGGAAAAAAATTTGCAGACTGGTTAATCGCTGCAGGGATTAGTAGCATCGAAAGATCAAAAAGAACCCAAGGTAAACAAAAGGAAAAAAAAACTGAACATAAAAAAGAAAAGACCAAATCGAATGCAATAAAATCTGAACAAATCCCCTCAACCATGAAACATAAACCTAACGTATTTATTCCTACAACTCCGATTAAATCTGAACAAGTTAACCAAAACACCACATTTATGATTGGGAGATTAATCGAGAGAATTGAAATTAAAAATTCAGTCAAACAAGATATTTTTGAGGATTTAAAAGAATTGATTAAAATCTGCGAAAATGATAACTCATTAAAATCATATATTAGCTTACTGAAATCTCATTCTGATTTATATTCTGAAATCAAAGATTTCAGGATTATTGAGGCCGATTTAAATTATTTGAAAGAGAGGTTTAATCATTAAAATGCTTGAATATAATGTGCAATACATATCAGCTGAGAAAATAATCGAAACAGTTGAATGTATACACTATTCTAAATCTCCTGGTGCAACAAAAGAAACAATTTGTTCTTATCTGAAAACAAACACTGAATATGCAAGGCGTGCATCAATCATGGCATCCCAGTTAGGATTTATAAAACAAAACAAGAAAGTTTTTGAACCCATTAATAGTAGTGAATTAATCAAAGCAAATAAAGAACAAAAACCAATACTATTTAGAAAACAATTACAAAAATTTGATCCATTCATCTTATTTGTTACATTAATCTCGAAAGGTAACAATATCGAAGATGCTATAAGAAAAGTAAAAGTCATATATTCTATTTCAACAAGTGAAAAAGATTTACGACTTTCATTTCTAAATTGGGGTTCATATTCTCAATTGCTAAAATATGAAGAAGGTAATAACTCAATCAATTTAAATTTTCCAACTGAAGAATTGAGTATGGAATATCTTAAATCATTGGTAGAATCATTAGAAAGCGATATTAAAACTAGAATATACTTAGCAGAAAAACTAACAGAAACTCCGTTTGGGTTTCTTCTTCCGGAAGAAGTTGAATTTTTTGTTAAATCATTACAACTACACGAAAAAGATCCCAGACATGCTATTGATGATGCGGGCAGAGCACTTGAAGATTATCTAAGAAGATTAGCAACAGATAAAAGATATGATGTTAGTGGTAAAAGTGGAATTTCCGAAATAGCGCAAATCATCGGTGGGCAGAATCCAAAATTAATTCATGCAAAACATCTTCATATATGTAATTGCTTAGGAACACTTCGTGTTGCGGCAGCCCATAGTAAAGATAGATCAACCCTGGAATTTTGGAAAATTTCTCCAGATTTAGCCATAGAAATTATATTACTAATGATTAGTACAGTTCGAAGCATCCATTATTTTGTGTACAATAAGCAACAAATATTATAAATAAAAAAAAGAATAAATTAAGCCAGATTATTCAGTATATTGTTGAGTGTGTTCTCTCCGAGCTTGATTGAACATGTGTCCCTGCGTCATACTGTGCCTACGCTTCGCTTCGGCATTTTTTCTTGCAGAAAAAACACATAACAAAGATTATGAAATTCCACCTTGCAGTCTCCACCCAATTTTTTTTTCGAAAAAAATATTTTTTAATTAGACACAAAAAGTTTTCATAATCTAAATGTTATATTCAATCGTCGTGAGAATTGATATTTGTGGGCGGGCGCTTTAACTTCAAAAGATTTATAAATTCTCTAATTACTATTTAAAATATGAATAAGCCTGTATTGATTTTAATCATCATTTTTGTAGTTTTGGTGAGTGGCTGCGCTACTACTGAAACAGAATTTGAGACCAATCAACAAGATGTGCAAACCACTCAGACTCCGGAGATTCAAGAAGAGAAAATAAATACTGAAGAAATTTTTGCCATTAGACAAAATTATAATATTGAAGTAAATGATTGGGAAAAAACTCAATGTTTTACTGATAGTTACACAAGCGATTTAAAACTTGACTTAAAAATAACAAATAATAATGTTGATAAAAAATTAGATTACTTAACTATTCGAGTGAATCAGTATGATTCATCGGGAGAATTAGTAGGTTGGGGAAGAACCAGTGTGAAAGTTAGTGTTCTTGATCCACAAACATCAGATTATGCACTTCCTTGTATTAAAGGTGCAATTCCATCCGCTACAAACGTTGATGTAGAGATAGAAAAACAACCATCTGAAGAGTCATATCAATTTTTCAAAGAATTACAATGATGGGATTAATATTCCAACAATATCAGCATTATATCAATAATGCCTCTGGAACTTCTTTTAAATTTAAAGATCAGGTTAGTGGAACTTTATTGGTAGAAGCAAAAGTTACTTCTGTTTGTGGAGGTCGGATTGAACCAGATACACCTATTAATCTAACAAAATTTTCTATAACTTTCTTCGATAAGTCTGTTGGAAGTAGAGTTGTCGGTATGGACAACCATGAACATAAACCTTTGCACACACATTTTTGTGGTTCAGAATTACCTATATCAGGTAATCAAACACTTGCAAACGCTGGTTCTTATGGATTTTTAGAGTTTTTTCCAGATTATCTTTAGACAGCGCCCGCCCACTTTTTAAAATATAATCACGACAACTTTGAATTTTTCTTCCGCTTCACTCCAAAAACTTCTTTTATCCCATTGTTAAATCCAATTTTTATTGGCTCGTAAATGATCAAATCAAAGATTTGGAGAATTAATAATTATAACGGGCGGGCGTCTTGAATTCTTTGATAAACAATGTCATCTAAAGAATAAATTGAACCCATTAGATGAGCTGCAGACCTGAAACCATCCTGACACTCTCTAACTCTTTGGTCATTTCTTCCTAAATCAACGGTCGCCTGAAATCTTTCAGCTTCAGTGATTGGAAGACCATATTTATTTTGAAAATCTGTCGCAACATCCCCTCTTATAATAATTGTAACTCTTTCTGGACCAACAAATGGATGTGCTTCATAATGAGTATGTTTATATACAATACCTGCTCCCAGTATTTCAACTTTATGTTCTGTCATAATTTATTGTGTTCTTCCAATCTTTATAAATATTTTGTTTAATTACCATTATTAGATAATTAATAAAAATCAAGAAAAATTGTCCCTAAATTTTTGTTCTCAAAGTAGCACAATCAAAAGCTTTATATATGTCTTGTATTATTAATCATACATATGTATGAAAAAATTAGATTTACAGAGAATACATTACAGGTATTATCCCTATTTACAAATGATTTTTCAAGAGAATATTATGTGCGAGAAGTTGAGAGATTATTAAAAATTAGTCCAAGAACATCGCAGCTTATTTTAGAAGATCTAGAAGATAAAGGAATTATAGAATCAAAAACTAAAGGCAAAATTAAAACATTTAAACTAAATCCAAGTGAATTTACTAAAAAGTATCTTGTTTTTGTAGAGCAATATAAAGCAATAGCATTTTTAGAAAAAAAACTTTTAATCAAAGAGATTATAGAAAAAATAACTCCTCACATAAATGGAATAGGAGTTATCTTTGGAAGCTATGTTAAAGAGTTGGAAAAAGAAGGTTCTGATTTAGATATTTTTATTGCAGGGAATTACAACAATGATGAGATAAAAAAAGTTTCAAAAAATTTAGGAATAGAAATAAGTGTTAAATGCTACCCTCTAAAAACCTTTGAAAAAAGTCTAACTAGAGACATTCTTATTAAAGAAGTTTTAAAAAATCATATAGTTTTCTTAAATGCAGAACAATTTATACAAAAGGTTTTCAAAAATGGATAAAATAAAATGGTGTGCTGGGAAAAAAGAAGGATTAAGTTTAATTGAACCAAACTCTGACTTAGCAAATGCTTATATCAAAAAAGCAGAAGAGGCTCTTGAATCAATGAGAGTGAATATTATCAAGGATTGGAGAATTTCAACAGCATATTATACAATATATTTTTCGCTATACTCTGTCTTGATGAAAGTAGGTGTAAAATGCGAGATTCACTCATGCACAATTGTATTTGCAAAAAGATTTCTAAACGATTTTTTTGAAGAAAGCGAAATAAATTTTATTGAGGACTCTTTGAAAGCGAGAGTTGATTCTCAATATTATATTGACAGAACAGTTCCAGATGAGCAATATAATAAGATGATTCAAAAAGCTCCCGAGTTTCTAGTTAAGTGCAAATCAATTATTATTAAATTAAACGAGAAAAAAGTCAATGAAATAAGAGCTAAATTTCAGAAAGAAGTAAGTAAAATGAGGTAAATCCCTAGAATCTATTGATTTTATTGAAAATTCATTGAAATATTTATTTTAAACGATCTAATCCCTGATTAATTCTTATTTCTTTAATCTGTTGTATATATACATCAAATTGTTTTTGAGCTTCTTCCAAAATTGGCTTTCCTACTTCGTCAGATTTTATGTATCTTGTAGTTTGTCCATTCGCAGTAATCTCAACATATTCTAACTTCAAATCAGACTTTGATATATCTATATATTTTATGACTCTTCCATTAGATTTTGTTACAGTTAGAAGATTTTCATCTGAAATGAAAAAATGGGGTTTTTCAATGAAAGTTACTTGGTCTTCGCCAATTTTTCCGTTATAAATATATTCTAAATTGTTTCTACAGCCAGTTACTCCTAAAGCCAATGCTCCTGCCAAAACAATTGATGTTAATGTTTTTCTGATTGCCATAATCAAAAATTGTATATTAAACTTTAAAAATATTATGTATTTAACTATATGAATATTAAAAATGAAAGTCAGCCCGAACTCTCCTTCCGCTTCACTCCAAAAACTTCGTTAAATTTCGATATTATGTGCAATATTACTCAGGCACCCAAAAGATATAAAAGCAATTTGTCATTATTAATAATTATGAAGAATTTCAACTGGAAAAAGCATCTTGTGGAGTGCATGGATTCAACTTTGTTTTGCGCTCTTTCAACAATAGAAAATGGCAGAACATGGACTTGTCCTGTATTGTTTGCATATGATGAAAAATTTAATTTGTATTTTATTTCTATGTTGAATTCAAAGCATATGCAAAATATTGAGAAAGATGAACAAGTCTCTGTAGCGGTCTATAGCACCAAATTTGGTGTTGATGATGATGTTTTTGGAATTCAAATGGTTGGTAAAGCAAAGGTTCTGCCTAAAAATGAGGTCGAAAGAGCTTATGAAATATATCATAAAAGAAAATTCCCAGAGGCAAATCTACTCAAACAACAACTCCACAAGACTATGTTGAAACTGATGAAAAAATGGAAATTTGTGAAGATAGCACCAATTGAAATTCATTATTTTGATACTAGATTCTTTGATGAAGAAAGACAAATTGTTCCTAAAGAAGTTTACAAATAGTTGGGCGCCCTGCGTCATACTGTGCCTACGCTTCGCTTCGGCATTTTTTCCTGCAGAAAAAACACACAACAAAGATTATGAAGTTCCGACTTGCAGTCTCCACTCAATTTTTTCTTCGAAAAAAATATTTTTTAATTAGACACAAAAAGTTTTCATAATCTAAATGTTAGCCAAAATCGAGAAAAAAAGCTAAAAACGTGAAAAGGCAAAAACAAAATTATCCTCCTTTTTGATATATATGATGTAATTGAATATCTTCTGGTTTAAATTCAAATCCATATTTGTTGATTTCTTGAGTTAACCAAGGAATTTTTGACAAAGCAGTCTGTAGGAAAGTGGGATCAATCTGTTCTGTCCAGTTTTCAAAAGAAACTCCATCTGAAATCTTTAAACCAATATAGTGTTGACTTAGTTTATAATTTATAGGATTAAACATACACAACATATCTAAATTACAATCAGTAATAGGATCAATTATTTTTCCATCTTCTTGGAGTTTTTCAACAAGGTTTCCATTCGGAAGTTTTCCTGTTTCATCACCTTCTTCATTTTGCGTTTCTAACTCTACGTAAACCCCCAATATCAAATCCGCATAGTCTCCAATTCCCATTTTAGGTATTGTAACTAAATAGTAGTATATAAACCTTTTGCCTCAATTTATCAGACTTCGTCCTCGACCCTTCACAAGCTCAGGGAAGCATAACAAGGGTTATGTGCAATTTTCAAAAATCCTAATACCCAGAATGGAATGGGAACTTTTCTTAAAGATATCTAGAAACAGTACTTAAGTACTCTTGAACTTTTTTATCTGAAGCAACTCCAAAGGGCCAACCCGTCCAAACAAAGAATTTATCTTGTTCTTTTCCTTTTCTAATACCATTCACTTCTAATACTGGAAATAAATTTCCTATTCTTATACTTGTTTCATCATAGTCGCTATGTTCTTGAATTGAACCTAAAGAATATCTCCTCCTAAAATTGTCTACAGATTTTGCTCTATATCCCAATTCTTTAGCAGCCTTTATACAAGCTTGTTCAAGAGTTTCACCTGTTACTCTTCTAGGCAAATCTACTGGTATTGAATCTCCCATGATTCAAAAGAATTCAACAAACTTTAAAAATATTATGTATTTTCTATATGAAGATTAAAAATGAAAGTCAGCCCGAACTCTCCTTCCGCTTCGCTCCAAAAACTTCTTTCTTTAGTGTTATATTCAATTCCTGTTGGCTCGCAAAACATTTAAATCCTTGCAATTTTTGCTATAATTATAACTATGAAAATATATTTTGCGGGTTCAATTCGTGGTGGAAGAGACGATAAGGAATTGTATCTTCAACTAATCCAACACCTCACTCAATATGGTCAAGTTTTAACAGAGCATGTTGGCAATGGAAACCTAACTGAATTTGGAGAAGATGGTCCATCTGATGAATGGATTTACAATCGCGATATGGATTGGGTCCGTCAATCAGATGTTGTTATTGCAGAAGTTTCCACTCCATCACTTGGTGTTGGATATGAAATCGGAAAAGCTGAAGATATGAATAAAAAAATGTTATGTTTGTATAGGGAGCAGCAAAATAAAAGATTATCAGCCATGATTAGGGGAAATTCAAATGTGAAAATTGCAAGGTATGAAACTTTTGAAGATGCAATTTCTCATATTGATAGTTTCTTTGAGTCATTGAAGTGACGAGTCAGCCCGAACTCTCCTTCGCTTCGCTCCAAAAACTTCTTTCTTTAGTGTTAAATCCAATTTAGAAATAAGCTTTATATAAAAACAAAATTAAAAAGGACGCATTTGATATGCCTTTCCTTCTAAATCCAGATGAACTCCTTCTCCTTTAAAAGGAAGCATTTGATATCTCTTTGCTTCTAAATCCAGATGAACTCCTTCCCCTTTATTTGGTATTCGTAGATCATAATTTCTTCCAAATAATGTTCTCACAATATGACGAGGATAAGTACCTACCACATCCTGATGAGTTATGATTGTAACAATATCATTATTATTATGAGGTGTAATCATTCCATCAATTGCTTTAAGTTCTTCTGCAGTTCCATTGTTTACAAAAAGTTGTATATTTCTCTCAAATGTTTCTAAGCCAAAAGCTTGTGCAATAATTTCTGCTGTTTGTTCTGCTCTTATAACAGGAGAAGATAATAAATAGTGCCCATTATACCCATTTCCTACAATTACTTTCATATCATCAGCAATTCTTCTGATTTGATCTCTTCCTAAATCTGACAAATCTTTACCTTTATAATCCCCATGTCTTATTACAAATAAATGTTTCATACAAACTGCAATTAATTAAAATCTTTTAAAGCTTTTGATTGCACTTCACTCCAATTCTCAAAATTCAACTTCGTTAAATTTCGATATTCTATTCAATAATTTCAGGAGCTAACTAAGGGGACAATTTTCTAACTATACAAAAGGATGTTTTTAACGATAACTTTAAGAAAGACATTATATTTTATTCTCTTATGCTTGAAAAAATTATTGATATAACTGTCTGTGCAGGAAAAATAGTTATGAAGATGAGAGAAGATGGATTACAAACAGAAACTAAAAGTGATTCATTTGATTTCGTAACTTCAGCAGATATAGAATCAGAAAAATATATTATGAAAAGATTATCAGAAGAATTCCCTAAGGATTCTATCCTTTCTGAAGAGAAAGGAATGATAAAAAAAGGTCTTTCTCGCGTATGGATGGTCGATCCATTGGATGGAACAAAAGATTTCAAAAATGGAAGAGATGGTTTTTCAATAATGATAGGATTGTGTGAAAATGGAAAACCTATTCTCGGAGTCGTATATGCTCCCGCAAAAAACCTTCTTTATTTTTCTCAAAAAGGTCAAGGATCATATGTAAGGATTGATGGAAAAGATCATAAGCTAAAAGTAAGTAAAACTAAATATCTGAAAGATGCTGCGATGGTCACAAGGATTCCTCACGGAGAAAAAAGAGAAGAAGACAAGATTGAAGAGATATTTATTGTGAAAAAAAAGATACCTGAAAGCAGCGTAGGTATAAAGCTTGGGTTGATTGCTTCTCATGAAGCAGATTTTCATATAAATACAAATTTTAGAGCAAATAAATGGGATACCTGCGCGCCTCAAATAATTTTGGAAGAAGCAGGCGGAAAAGTTACTGACTTGTACGGAAATTCTTTGAGTTATACTCAATCAGATAATAAATGGCTAAAATCATTCGTAGCATCTAATAAAGTTCTGCATGAAGATATAATAAAAAAGATCAAAGAATCTTATTTGAAGAAATTGAACTTCTCATAAGTCCTATGTTATGTGCAATTTTTAGAAATACCTAAATAATCGAAAAAAGACAAAAGCTTTAAAATATCATTTCACTTATAATTTTTCATGAACGAAGAAATCCGTAAAGATATTATAGAATTATTAAAAAAAGTTCTACCTGCATTAGAAAAAAC
>Ga0208958_1004436_pt1 | contig 10095 bp, 6 predicted proteins | sample RifOxyB1_FD_184032 | JGI IMG/M metagenome (GOLD analysis project Ga0208958, IMG submission 184032) | Soil microbial communities from Rifle, Colorado - Rifle Oxygen_injection B1 (SPAdes) | ecosystem: Environmental > Terrestrial > Deep subsurface > Rock core/Sediment | place: Rifle, Colorado...
AAATTATGTTGCTAATGCTGGTGACTGTCAATATTTATCTACTACTGATTGTGCTAAAATAAATAAATGTTCTGTTTCAGGAAGTTCATGTATTGCTAAACCTACTAAACTTATACACAAAGTAATTGCTCCTGCTTCTCTTGCTAAAAAAACAGCAGCAACATTTAGTGTTGAATTGGACAATACCCAGACATTACTTCAAAACAAGTTGTTAGTTGTAAGTATATTATTTAATAATGAAACATCTGAAATACTTGCTTTCAAATATGAGTTTGTTAATTTTAGCGGTGTAGGTAAATATATACCAGCAATTAATTATCATATTCCTGGAAATGTGAACCAAATAAGTTACAAGGTATTTGTGCTAAATAGTTTTAGTGATTTAACTTCATTATTGGAAAGTCGTGTTGATCAAGTGTATATAACTACTGCGGCTATAAATTAAAATGAAAAAAATATTACTTTTCTTTGCTTTATTTTTAGTTTGTGTTAGCTTGGTTAATGCTGACATTGGAGTAAGCTTTGATAAAACTAATTATAATCTAGGAGATACTGTAAAATCAACTGTTTCTGGATGTACTGCAAATGATGTTGCAACTTTAATTGTTAGTTCTCCGAATTCTTTTGAAGGAAATACAATATTATGGATTGACCAGATAACTTATGCTAGCACTAATAATTTATTTTCTTTTAAACTTGGAAACTCTTTTACAAATAATGTTAAATATAATGTAAAAATTGGTTGTTCTGGAAGCACTAAAGATAGTTCTTTTTGTGTAGGGAACTGTCTTTCTGGTGGTACTAATCCTCCTGCTCCCCCAGGTGGAAGTCCTGGTGGTTCAAATAATAATAATAGAAGAAGTACTGATAATTCTGCTCCTCCTTTATTAACTGGACAGACTGATTTAAATGATGGAAATGCAGATGGTTCTAATGATAATACTGGACAAGAAAATGCAGATGAAAAGTTTACTGAAGAAAGAGAAGCAAATTATTTAATTTGGATAATATTTTTTGTAGTATTATTAATTGTTATTGGAGTTGCAATATTCTTCATTGTTAAATATTGGAATAAAGGAAAAAAAGATGGAAATGATAAATTAGGAGATTATATCAAACAATCATTAAAAAGAGGAGACAGCAAAGAGATAATAAAGAAAAATTTAATTAATGCTGGCTGGCCTGAGAGAACAGTGGATGATGCTATTAAAAAAGTTTAAATAGAAGTTATATCTTTAATTTTAAGAGGTGATTTGATAAATTGTTAAAAAAATTAGTGGTATTTAGTTTTTTATTTATTATTAGTGCTTTTTTTGTTCATGCTGATGTTGAGTTTAATGGAACTGCTTTGGACGTAAATGGAAATCCTTTAAATAATTCTGATATAAATCTTACTATTAGAAGTATGCAAGGTTGGAGTGTTGTTGGTTATAATTCAACGACTACAAATGCTTCTGGTGGATTTAATATAACATTGCATCAAGATGGGACACAAGCACAACTATGGGTTTATGAACTTTCTATTACTCACAAAAATTCAACTACTAATCATGTTGATTACAAATCAAAATCTATTCCTGCTTTCCCTGGAATGATGATGGTAAATTTAGCTGGAACTAGTTTTTATTTGAGTCCTGCTGGAACAATCAATATTACTGCTGTTAATTCTACAGGAGGGAGAACTGCTTTTAGATATCAAGTTAAAGACCAGAGTTTAGGTTATCCTATTGCTCAAAACTTTGATTCAACTGTGAATGAGTCTATAATTTATGTTCCTTCTGACAGAAATTATTCAATAATGATTTATCCTGACCGGAGTATGCCTGTTAGTTTTAATTGGAATAATTTTTCATCCACTAGCTCTTATAATATAACTGCAAATGCAAAATCTAGTTATAATGCAACAACTTATACCTTAATTAAAGAGTTTAATACAACAATGAGTTTACCTAGGGTTTCTGGTTATCTTAATTATAGTGGAATAAATGGATTTGATGAATTTATTGTTATTCCTTATTTATTAGAGCCTGGAAATATGGTGCATTCTGAATATGGAGATATGCCTTTTAATTTAAGTGCTATAGAAAATGATGGTGCTACTAATAACCAGACTGATTTTTTTAATGCAAGCAATGGATTTTATAATATTTCTTTGCCAGCGACTGTAGAAACTTCTACTGTACTTTTTTTTGCTACTGCGAGAAATGGAAGTACTTACTATGGGAGTTTTAGAAATATAAGTCTGGCTTATGGAACTTATGCAACTACAGATGAAGAAGATAATTTTAATTTTAGCTATACTTCTGGATTATTGGGAGTTAACTCAACTGTTATTAATGGGGTTAATGTTACTAATATAACCATGGAAAAAATAGGACAAGGAGGACCTATGACTTATGAATATGTTTCAACTAAGAAACAAATATTTTATTTAATTAATGGAACTAATTCAACTATAGGAAATACTTCAGCACATGTTGAAGTTACTGTTGATTATTCTTCTTATGGTGCTGTTGAATTTACATGGATGGGTGATGTTGCACAAAGTAGTACTATTAGTAATTTTGCTTTACCCTTATTAAATTCAACTGGAATAAAAGAAATGAATGTTTTTGCTAGTGGTGGCGGTGGAGGTAATAGCCAATATGCACCAAAGACAGCATCTTTTACTATAAATGATTTAGCTCCTCATTTATCAGGAACAAATATAACTATAAAAACATTTAATCCTGGAGGTATTGGGTCAAGTATTGCTGCTGGTTCAATTTCAATTGCATTATATTTGTCAAATTCAAGCTGTGATGTGCCTAATCCTGTTTCTAATTGCTTGAAAGGTTCTTCTCAAACAATGACTGAATTTAATCCTATGCAAGCTGTAATGGGGGGAGGAAAAATAAGTTTTAGAATGGGTATAGGTGGAATATTAGTTCATTACATAAATGTTGATTTAATGGCTTCTGGGCCACCTGATGCTGTTTTTGATAATCAGGCAAATACAAATGGAACTTCAAGCAGTAGTTTTGCTTCTGCTCTAAGATTTGGTTCATCTGGACCTAAGATATATGATTATGCCTTAATTTCAATGCCTTATTCAGAGACAGCTGGTTCTGGATTAAATGAAAATGCAGCTGTTAATTTGAGCATTCCTGTATTTTATGATGATAATTGGAATGTAATATGGAATACAACTTCTAATGGAACTAATATGGGTGCATTTGCAGCTAATTATAGCCATTACAATGCAAGGCAAAGTGAATGGGCTTATTTATTAAATCAATCAATTTGTGTTACTAATGTTAGCAGATTTAATATTACTAATCCATGTTATATTGATACAACTAATAATAAAATTTGGGTTAGAGTTCCCCATTTTTCAGGAACAGGACCTAGTGTAATTGGAAGCACTGTAGCTACAACTGCTGCTGTTGTAACACCTGGTGCTGCGTCTACACCTAAAACTGATGGCTCTTTGCCTGCTGTAGAAGAAGGAGCATCTACTGGAACAAGAATTGATTTTTCAACTTTGACAACTATTCCAATGAGTGTTACTGAAGGACAAGTGTTTGTATTAGACTTTAGTGGAAGCTATAGTGAAGGAAATTTAGGATTTCACTCAATAACCATTGAGAAAATAATGAGTGATTATATAACACTAACTATAAGATCTGACCCAATAATCGTAACTTTGAAAATTAATGAAGAGAAAAAAGTTGACATTAATAATGATGGAGTTGATGACTTGTCTATATTATTAAAATCCATTGAAAATGGAAAAGCTGATTTGGTGTATACTAAATTAGCAGGAGCTAATAAGATAGCAGAAGAAGAGATTGAAATTAGTAATATAACTAATGAAACAAGGGAAAGCTCTAAAACATTATGGATTTGGATTGGGATAATTGTTTTAGTAATTTTAATTTTAATTGGTGTCTGGTATAAGGTTAGGGTAAGATAAATTTATATCTTTCTTTTTCTTTTCTTTTTCATGGCTTTAATCTTATATGACCACAGAGAAAGAAGAAGTGATGTTGTAAAATCTTTGATTAATGAGGAGAATATTGAGCTAAAAGAGAGTTCTTTATTAAGTGCTGATTATATTATACAGAGTAAAGTTGATGACAAAATAGTTGAGGTTGGGATTGAGAGAAAAACCATTCCTGATTTCTTAAATTCTATTATTGACAAAAGGCTTGTTAATCAACTTATTTCATTAAAAGAGAATTTTAATTATCCTATTTTGATTATTGAGGGAGAGGAGAACATATTTGCTTTAAGAAATTTTCATCCTAATTCAATAAGAGGAATGATTTCCAGCATTGCTCTTGATTTTCAAGTTCCTATGATATTTTCTAAAGGTGCTAAAGATACTGCTGCTTACATTAATGTTATTTCCAAAAGATTTGACAGAGGATTGCCTAAAGTTAATTTAAGAGGGCAGAAGCCTTTGACTTTGAAAGAACAGCAGGAGTATTTTATTGAAGGATTAAATGGAATAGGCAATTCAACTGCCAAATTATTACTTGAACATTTTAAGTCTGTTAAAAACATTGTAAATGCTTCTGCTAAAGATTTAATTGAAGTTGAGAAAATTGGGAAAAAGAAAGCTGAAAAGATAAAAGAGATTTTTGAGAAGGAATATTAGTACTTTTTTTCTTGCAAAGAAAAAACCTACGCTAAAAAAGAAGCATTTTGAAAAGAAAAAACTACGCTAAAAGTAAGGACTCCGTCCTTTACGAACCTGCAAAGAAAAATCTGCATTAAAAAAGAAGCATTTTGAAAAGGTTCATTCATATCTTAATGCATCAAGCTTTCTTAAAAAGAAACCTTGAGGAAAGAAAATTACTCATAACGCAATGCATCAACTGGCTTTAGTTTTGATGCTTGTCTTGCTGGCAAAGCACCTGAAATCATTCCGATTATTATTGCGAATGCTAAACCAAACATAATCAATCCAAAGCTTATTTTAATTTTTAAAATTCCATAACCTGCACTTGCTGCTGCTTTTCCTACTAAAATTCCTATTCCTGAACCTAATAAAACTCCAAAAACTCCACCTATTAAACCTATAAATCCTGATTCTAATAAAAATAACATTAAAATATCTGAATTCCTTGCACCTATTGACTTCATAATACCTATTTCTTTTGTTCTTTCTAAAACAGAGGTATACATTGAGTTCATAATACCTATGCCACCTACAACTAAAGAAATAGCTGCTATTCCAATTAAGACAACCTGAATAATACCTAGAACACTATTAATTTGCTCTGCTATTTGTGATGCTGATAATACCTGGAAGTTTTCATCGTCCCTTGTTCTTTCTAATTTATTTTCTGCTTTTTTTGCTGTTTCTGCTGCATCTATTCCTTCTTTAACCTGGGCTAAAATATAATCTACTTTATCACCTGTATTAAAAATTTCTTTTGCTGCTTCATAAGGAATATTAATCTGATTATCATCCTGCTGATTTCCTATTTCTTCAAAAATACCAATTACTTTAAAGTCTACTCCCTGAATTTTAATCTTATTATTAATTCTTAATTCATCTTTAAATAAATCAGTAGCAACTCTTGAACCTATTACTGCTACATATTTTTCACCTGAATTAAACATTCTACCTTTTGAAACTTCTATACCCATATCTTCAAAAACTTCTGAGAATTCTTCTGCTGGAAATCCTGCTATTAATGTATATTTTAATTCTTTTTTATATTCTAGTTCACCTGATTTACCTATTACTGGGGCGACATATTTGAAATCTGATATTTGTTCTAATGCTGTTACATCTTTTTCTGTTAAGCCTTCTGAAGCTGAACCAGGGCCTTGAAATGATTTTGCTGCTATGAATAATCTTGAAGTACCGAAAGTTGCAAACTGTTCTTCAATAGATGATTTTAATCCTTGGGAAATAGAGATTAAAGCTATTATAGAAGCTACACCTATGACTATGCCTAAAATAGTCAACCAGGCTCTTAATCTTCTATGAAGGATGCTGTTTATTGTTAAAGAAATATAATCACTTATCATCTCTCATCCATCTTCGTATCCTGTAGGGAAGACTCCTTAGATTTGATGGCCTGAAAAATCCTATGAATCTGATTATTATTCTTAATGTTCTTTTTAGAGCTATTTTTAGAGATATTGGAAGTTCTTTATGAATTCTATACTCTTTATATGCATAATAAACAAACATTAAAGCCAGGAAGTAAAAGATTATTGAAAAGATATTTGTTTTAGCTGTTTTGAATCCATAACTTACTGCTTCTGATGAAGAGAAGATTGGAACTTTAATATTTGTATTTTTGTTAAATTCTTCATTTAATGAATTTTTATAATTTATACTCATGTTTAAATTAACGTCTTTTGAATTTGTTTTTATTTTGAATGTTGCTGTCTGGAAATCATCTGGTTCCAAGTCACCTAAATAGATTTTTGAAGCTGTTAAAATATCATAACTCTTTGCTGGGTTTAATTCTATTGTTAAGAATTTTACTTTTGTCGGGCCAACATTACTGACTGAAACAATAATGTCACCATTATCTCCTTTTGTGTAAACTTTTGATTCTTCAAATAATATTTCTATTTTAGGCATGCTTTCTACTATAACACCTATTGTTTCATTGCTTGTTAATTTATTATCCAGAACATCATAATATGTTAATTTGAAAGGAATATTATATGGCTTGGAATCTGCATCAGGGTCTGCTATTATATCATATTCTAATGTTGCTTCTTCTCCTGGGCTTAATGTTCTTATGTTTTTTTCTGTAACTGAATATACTGGTGAGAAAATTGTTGAGGAAATATCCAATTTTGCATTTATATTACGCATTATTGTTGATGCGTCATTTTTTAATTTGATTATTATTTTACTTTTTTCTCCTTGTTGTATTCTTTCTGGTTGAGTTGATACTGAGATTATTGATAATGTTGGAGATCTTGAACGAATTGTAATTGGAAATTCTCTTGATGTTTGACCATCGTTTACTAATACTTTTAGACTTTCATCTTTTTCTACTGCTTTGTCATCTACTTTTATTTTAAATTTAAAATTTACTTCTGCTCCTTTTGCCAAAGAAGAGAATGTTTGCTCTTTACTTTCTCCAGGATAAACTGAGAAAGGAAATGTTTCTGTTATTGAGAATTTAACATTGCTTAAATCTGAGTTTCCATTATTTATTACTCTGAACCAAATTTCAAAATAATCGCCTGGAGTGACTGGGTATGGATTGTATCTTAAGCTTTGAAAAACTATGCTATTACTACCAATTAAATTTCCTGTTGTGTTTACTTCTATTGCAGATGCTAAGCCTGCTACTAAAATGAATAAAAAAATAATGTTAAAAATAGTTTTCATTTACAATTTCACCATCCTTTAAATGAACCACTCTTTCTGCTATTTGAGCTAGTTTTTCATTATGAGTAATCATTATAATTGTTTTACCTCTTTTATGCAGGTCTTGAAGCATTTTAATTATATCTTTTTCTGTGTTTGAATCTAAGTTGCCTGTTGGTTCATCTGCTAAAATAACTTCCGGGTCATTAGCCAATGCTCTTGCAATTGCAACTCTTTGCTGCTGTCCACCTGATAATTGAGATGGACGATGATACATTCTATCTTTTAAACCAACAGATGTTAATAACTCTGTTGCTCTTTTTAATCTTTTTGTTCTTTCTGTTCCTTGAAATATCATTGGAAGCATGACATTCTCCAATGCTGTCAAACTTGGAATTAAATTAAATGCCTGAAAAATAAAACCTATTTTTTTGCCCCTAATTGTTGCTAATTCTGATTCATGAAGCTCTTCTATGTCAAATTCATCTAAATGAATTGTTCCTTTTGTTGGTGTATCCAAGCAGCCAACTGAGTTTAGCATTGTAGATTTACCTGAACCTGATTTTCCTAAGATTGCTATAAACTCGCCTTTTTTTATTTCTAAGTTTATGTGTTTTAAGGCAGTTACCTCTACTTCACCTACCTGATAAATTTTAGATACATTTTTTAAATGAATTAAGCCTGTCATAGAATTTACCCTTTTTTTCACCTTCTTTAATTTAATATTTTTTGAATTTATAATTATTGCTAAACCTGAATTAAGTTGAATTCAATGCTTCTTTTTCCAAAGAAAACTTTTGTTTTCTTAGGTCCAGAAAATCTTTGATTTTCTTGATAGTGCAGGTTTTTTCTTTTCAAAGAAAAAAAGTGCTGCGGGAAACAGGGTTCGAACCTGCGTAGGCACTAAGCCAGTAGATTTTGAGTCTACCCCGTTTGACCACTCCGGCATTCCCGCATAAGGGTTTGGCACCCTTTATGAACCCGCGTAAGGGTTCCACCCTTCACGAACCTGTAAAGGGAAAACCTACACTAAAAGAAAGAAATTAGTTTAAAAAGGTTTATTTTTTACCTTTTTTTCTCATTTTAAACATTATGAATCCTGAAGCTGAAAGAATAATCAAGATTAAGAAAATTGTGATGTAAACTCTATTTATTGATAAATTACTGCTTATTACTGCTTGTCCTGTCATTAAGTTTGAGAAAAAGCCCTGTTTTGCTGATTCTATATTCTGATTTTGTAATTCTGTGTTTAATTGAATATTTTCATTAGATGCTTTATATTGAATTTTCTGATTATCTTCAATTATTTCTTGCTCTGTTTCTGTAACTTCAGGAGAAACTAATAATGCTTGTGGCTCTGAAGCTGAAGACTCTGAAGAACCGGAACTTCCTGATGAGCCTGAACTACTGTCTGAATTTTGAATAGTTGTATTTTCTGTTTGGGTTGAAGTGTTTACTGTTAAATTTGCTACTTGTGAAATATTAACTATAATTGAGAAATTTTCACTGCTGAAATTTGAAACTGATAAATTATTAAAAGATAAACAATTCCAAAAATAATTACCATTGTTTTCTAAAGTTATATTGAATCCTGAATTATTTGCATTTCCTGAAATTATCTTTGTTTCTTTATTTTCAAAAGAAGTTGAATTTCCAAGATATAATGAGATATTTGTTAATGAAGAATTACTTGATGCTGAACATTCAAATGTTAAATTATTATTTGAAGTTGTTAAATTGTTTATTGGAGAAATTAGATTTACTAAAATTGAATTATTAACCTGAATAGATTCATTTGTTGTATTTGAATCCTCTGAATTATTTATTTCTGTATCATTTATAGAAATTATATTTAATAATTTATGCATATTTAATCCTGAATAATTTAATCCTGTTGAATCTGTAATGTTATTTCCATTGTTTTTTAATAATAAATTAATTTCTTGGGGTGATAAAATAATATTAAAATTTTTTAATTGATACTGATTTAGCAATGCTATTGCTCCTGAAACTAATGGAGTAGACATTGAAGTACCAGTCATTGTTTCATAATTTCCTGATATTGAAGTTGAATTAATATTGGAGCCAATTGCTAAAACTACTGTATTCTTATTTCTGTTACTATAGGAAGCTATTGAATTATCTTTGTTTAATGCAGATACTGAAGTTACTCCATTTATACAAGCAGGACCTGTTATTTTTGTTTTTGAGAAATCATTTCCTGCTGAAGCCACTACTGTAATATTCTGGGATAATGCTGCATCTATAAATGGCTTTAATGGTTCATTATTGCAATAATTAGAGTATAATCCACCACCTAAGCTCATGCTTATTACTGAGATGTTATATTCTTCTTTGTGATTTATGCAGAAATCTATGCCTGCGTTTATTATTGAGGAAGAACCATCTCCATTTTCATCTAGAACTTTTACTGAAATTATTTTTGCATCTGGTGCTGTTCTTGAAACTATTCCAGAAACATGAGAACCATGACCTGCATCATCATAAGGATTATTGTCATTATTAACAAAATCATAACCTGATATTATTTTATTGCAATTTCCTGACAAAAAATCAGTTTCAGAACAATTTCCTAAATCTTGATGAGAATAATTTATACCTGTATCTAAGATGCAGACTGTTTGTCCTTTACCTGTTAAATTGAATAAAGATTGAACTAATGTTACATTTGATAAAGGAAGAGCATCTTCTAAGGTTGCATGATAAATCTGCTCTTCTGAAATCACTTCTACATTGTT
>Ga0208958_1004439_pt1 | contig 10092 bp, 6 predicted proteins | sample RifOxyB1_FD_184032 | JGI IMG/M metagenome (GOLD analysis project Ga0208958, IMG submission 184032) | Soil microbial communities from Rifle, Colorado - Rifle Oxygen_injection B1 (SPAdes) | ecosystem: Environmental > Terrestrial > Deep subsurface > Rock core/Sediment | place: Rifle, Colorado...
AGAATGGTTTTTTACAACTGGGGCATCTTTCCACTTCATTAAATGATTCGATAATTTCCCCACAGATATGACATTTTTTTATGATGGTTTTGTCTTCGACCTTGGATGGGATTAATTCCATACTCATTTTAAACCTCTAAAGTTTACCAGGTGTTCCCTGCATTTATTTGCAACTTCATGCTGCAAATATTTCCTACCCCTCTCCTCGTCACAGTAGTAAAAAATGTTTAGGAAAAATTTGCCGCCATTTTTTAGTCAACTATTAATAAAAAAGACTCCCGAAGGAGCCTTTTTTATTTTGTTCTTTATGTTATTTAATGAGAATTAGAATAAAGTTCTTTAGGATTGAGGATGACCACTTTGGTTGACGGTTCCAAAATTAAAGCCAACCGCTGGTCGATTTGCACCAAAATAACTATTACCACCGAAATATTTATTCACAATCATTTCTTCTGCACTGTAGTGGGAAGAAAAAGGATTGTAAGGATTAAAGGTCGCACCTTGAGGATTATAACCACCATTTAGCATTGAGCCGATCATAATTCCTTGTAAGATTGAATTGTTCATCTGACTGCCGTTTTCCATTTTAGTGGCCATAGCGGTAATACTCGCAGCCATTTGTTTTTGAGTCTCGATCATTTGACTCATCATTGTAGTCATTGAGCTCATGAATTTATCAAGCCCAGCTAAATAAGGGTTGGTATCTTCTTTCTTTTTTTCTTCATCTTTTTTATCTTTTGAGAAAAAGCCACTAATCTTTTTAGTTAAACCAGCTATGCTTCCTTCAAGAGCGCTGATTCTTCTATCAACTTTATCTTCTTTACAGTTTACACAGTCATCTTCAGCAACTTGGGTTATATCATCGGCTTGTTCTTCCATAAGAGCATCGACTTCACTTAAGAATGCTTTTTCTTCTTCAATCTCGTAAGCTTTCTCTGCTTTCGCAAGCAGTTCTTTTCCATCGAGATTGTCTTCATTATAATTTGATGCAGTTGTGGAAGCATTGGCATTTTTTATTTCTTCAGCTTTTTTTGCTCTAGCAAGCAGTTCTTTTCCATCAAGTAATTTTTCTTCTTCATATTTAACTAATTTTTGGGCTTCACGAAGAAGTTCTTTTCCATCTAGCATACCTTGCTTTTCTTCTTTGGCTTTCTTTTCAGCTAGGCGAAGAAGCTCTTTACCATCTAGGAGGTTGCTTTCTTTTGCCAAGGCTTTAGCAACGTTTTTTGCTCTAAGAAGAAGTTCTTTTCCATCTAGCACACTTAGTTCTTCAAACTTAGCTTTTCTCTCAGCTAAGCGGAGTAGCTCTTTTCCATCAAGGAGATCGCTTTCATTTGCTAAAGCTTTAGCAGCATTTTTTGCTTTATGAAGAAGTTCTTTTCCATCTAATATACTTTCTTGCTCATATTTAGCCTTTTTTTCAGCTAAGCGGAGCAGTTCTTTTCCATCAAGAAGATCTTGGCTGTTAGTAGGTGACTTCTTTTCAAAAACTTTCACGGCTTTTCTGGCTTTAAGAAGTAGTTCTTTTCCGTCTAGAAGACTGTCTTCTTGGTATTTTGCAGCTTTAGTAGCCTTAAGGAGTAGTTCTTTTCCATCAAGAAGACTGTCTTCTTGGTATTTCGCAGCTTTTTGTTTATCATTTTTTTCTTTTTCGGCTTTTAGCTCCGCAATAATTTCTCTTGTTTTTTGATCTCGTGCCTGTTGTGCCTTGTCTACAAGCATCTTTTGTTGTTCTTTCTTAGCATTAAGAAGCAGTTCTCTTCCACCTAAGTTTGCCTCTTGTTCAGCCCTTTGATCATCTTGATCATATTTTTCAAAAGCTGTTTCAGCTTTTTCATGTGCCAGCATGTCTTGTGCTTCCAATCCTTCATCTTCATTGGCAGAAGTATACGCAGGTATAGCACTTAGTAATGCGATAGTTAGTAAATAGTGCTTAAACTTAAACATAGGGCCTCCTCTTGTGGTCAAACAAATATAAACGTATGTCTAAGTTTAATTTGTGCAAAAAATGTGCCGTGTGTCATGCGAAGTAAACATTGTAAAGTTAATAAGTTAGATTATGAAGTATGCCTAAACATCATACAATTAGAGGGGTACATGTAGAAAAGATAGCCAATAGTAAATATAATTAATTTATGCTTTCTAGAGCTTGCATTTGTTGATTAAAGATCTTTTGCAACCTTCTGGTCATTTTCATCTCTTGTCGTAATCTTAGAGACTCAATTTTTCTTTTAACCAAAAGTTCGTTTCGTTGTTCAAGTTTAGCTCGTAGTCTTTTCATTCGTTCAGCTGGGCTGCTTTTTTTAGTATATTTGCCATCAATAGCAATAGGTTCATATTTTAGAGATTGGTCATCACCTTGATCATCTATGTTTAGCGGTTGTTCGCTGGCAATTGTGTTGGTAGGTTGGTTGTTTACTGCTGTATTGATAGGTTGTTCGCTAGCAATTGTATTTGTAGGTTGGTCGTTTGCTACAGTGTCAGAGGCTTGATCGTTGGTCTCTGTATTAGCTGTTTGATCGATATCCACAGTGTTAGAAAGTTGGTCGTTTGCTGCGGTATATAATGATAGGACAAAAAGAGTCAGAATAAGGGTCAGTTTCATTGGTGCGCTCCTCTATAAAACATGTGAATTTTGTGTGGTATATCAACTTATTAATGATCTGCAAATACATTTTTAACTGACCTATACTAATGGGGATGGTTTTTATACAACATGTTAATATGCTTAATGTTTTTCACCCTAAGAAACAAATGCTATTAAAATCATTATGCATTTAATTGATATTAAAGAGTGGTTTTATATTTCATCCCCATTGTGGTGGATCAGTTTAAAATCTCTAGAAGACAGCTTGGTATCATCAAGCGGTAGGCTTTATCTACTCCAAGGTACTCACTTTTCTTAAGGTGATCCACGGTAATAACTCTCATCACACCAGTCTCTTCATAAATCTTCGCTTGATTATGTAACTTACTCATCAAATTCATACTGTCTCGAACATCAGTTATAGAGTCAATATTCTCTGGATTGAGGCGAGCAGCTCTCATTAACATTAAGTTTGGGGCACTAGAGGCCATATGGTTGTATTCCATGTCAGCCTTTTTTAGGATTTCAAGTAATCGGTCGTGAAGCTGCGGGGATGTAATATGGTCGGTGCTTGGAAGTTCTTGATTTAATTTTTTTTCCAATTGATCAATATAAGTTTTCATGCTTTCAAACATAATGGTGTCTGCTCGTTTTATGGCCGTTAGTGAAAGGTCGATTATATCATCAGCTTTACTGATCGCCTTGGATGATCCAATAAGCGTTTCAAACCGAGTCATCATATTGGTGACTCCAAGCCCTCTGGCATCAACACCGATGAGGTCTACGTTCATACCATTAGCATCTTTGATTAAAATATAAAGATCATCACCTGACATGGCCTGGCTAATAGTTATGCCATTTTTTAATTCGATTGGTCCTCTTGAATGTTTTATTATTTGATGCAAGGATTGCTCCAGGTTACTGGAAGTAGCATATGGCACTTCCAGTGCATCTAAGAGAAGAATTGCTTTCTGATAATCAAGTTCCGTAACTTTGTCCAGACCCTCCCTTCTATAAATTGAAATGGCTTCTTTTAATTTTTCCGGATTAATTTTTTTTTCCTGATATAGTTTTATAATTTCTTGAGTTTTAGAAGTGATAAACTGATTGAGGTCCTGATCTGGTTTAAAATCATCGAAGTTGGCTATAAAACGTGCCTTGATATAACCCTCTTTGTAATTATCTGCTATGGCTTGTGTAATATGCAAAGCTGCTTTTTTTTCGGAGGGATTTTTAACCACCAAAGTGCTAGTGGTTAACGGATTTAGAATTTGGGATATTTTTTTTCTGCAGTCAAAGTTGTTGGTGATTGGTTGGCAAGTTATGTAGTATCCTTTGAAATCAGTTTTAAAAAAGTGAATATGGCTTATTCCTTGATTATTATTTTTTAAATTTAATTCCAATTCCTGCTTTACTTGCTTTTGAAAGCTTTCAATGGTTTCGTTGACATTTCCTGAACCGACTTTATTAGCTTCTTTGATACCACCTATATGAAGTCTTATACCACTTAGAGAATTTTTATTAATAAACTCAATTCGTTCAGAGACATTTATTTTTAACGATAAGTCGGTAAAGGGAATAGTCAAATTTCCAAGCAGCTGCTGGGGCAACAGTAGTATTAAAATAAACCATAACTTTATCACGCTGAAATTATATCATCTAAGGGGATACCTGTTGACTCGGTAAAAAATAACTGATCAAGCAAGTTCGGTGTTTTCTTTGATAATTCCATGATTTCTTTTACCATTAATAATTATTGATAGAGGACTTTTTAAGCGTATATGCATAATGTATTCGGTTTCGGCCACTGCCCTTTGCTTTAAGAACCAATCCCAATTTAGAAAATCTTCGTGGCTAAAAATAGTGAAATAAATAATTCCAAGGGAGGTAATATTTTGAAAAAAATGAGTTCCTTGGGATGGATCAGCATTGAGGTTCGGGATCTTGGCCTCCACAATGGCATGAGCGCCAGAAATATCATTCCACTTAACGGGGATTCCCAAGGAGTGATCACGCGAACCCCACCGTCCGGGTCCGACAAGTAGATAGGGCTTGTTAGCTTTTTCCAAAATGGCATTCATTTTGGAAATGTCACTGGCTATTTCTATGCTGGATTTGGAGTTAAAGGTCTCCGGTTTAACAAAAATAATATCCGATATGTTATTGATAACTCCATGCCCGAGGGCATTGGTGGAATGACAAAAACAATTCTTTATATCATCTTTGTGAATATCAATTGGTCCGGTTTCTTGTGTGATAGTCATGGGTCTTACTTGTAAAACAGTGAACTCGTGAGGTGTTTTGTCGCTTTCAGAGATATTGAACGAAAATTCAATTTCAACGTCACAACCAAATCCCAATCGGGAGATTTGTAAAATTTTTTTGATTAATTTAGCCAGCGGGATCTCGTTATATTTAAGTGCTCGGGCAAATGTTATAACTGGTGGGAGATGAGGGTAGTGCCCATCTCTGATCATGTGGTCAGAAGGGTCATACCTGCTGGAAAAATATTGTATCGGGCGTTCATTGGCGGCGTCAGTTATGCTTCTTCTTATCAGATATGCGGATTCGTCAGTGTCTAAATCAAACTTTTTATTATTCATAGACAGAGCATAAAAATTTTTTTGAGAATTTTTTAAAATACTGCTGACGTCAGAAAATTGGGGAAGATTGTTGGGATATTCGGGACAAAAACGCAAAGTTTCTCCCCCTTCAACTACTATTTTACCAAGCCCTATGGAAATTTGAGCGATTCCATTTAAGGCCCGCATCGGGCTGATGGGATAAAAATTATATGATTGGGCTGTGCCTGATATTGCTGGATAGAAATAATCCCCATATTGCTTGCCGATCACTGACTGGATAACTATGGCCATTTTTTCTTCTTCAATTCTATTTTGCGTCGTTTTAGCAAAAGCCTTGGGCTCGCAATAAAAAACGGAAGCATAGATCAATTTAATTGCATCAGAAAGTTGATAGAGTCGGTCATCAAGTTCTGGTTGATTGTTAGGAAGCATATAGGTGGAATAAAATCCAGCGTAAGGAGTATCTTTGCTATCTTCTAAAAGACTGGATGATCTCACGGCAATAGGGGTTTTTACTTCTTTGAGATATTGAGTGAGAGCATGGATCAAGGATGCTGGAAGACTGGCGTCCTTAAAAATCTTGGCGATATCCTCATCGGAATGATCGGAATAAGCATAGCTTTCCAAACGATTGGTTTCTATAAAATCATCAAAGGCTTCTGTGGAAATTACGATAGTTTTAGGGATGGATATATTAATATCTTTAAAGTCGACAAATGATTTCATATTGTCAAAAAGGTATTTGGATATAAAGGCAAGACCTCGAGCCTTACCTCCGAGTGAGCCATTGCCAATTCTTAAAAAATCGGAATCGGGGGTGAATCCGTCTGGGCGAAAAAAGGCAATATTAGTCTTTTGCATGCGAATGCGATGATTTCTTAGAGAGGAAATTAAAAATTGTCTGACTTTGTCCAAATTTTCAAAATCACTGTGTTTGGCAATCAAAAATTTTGAAGCCAATGTAATTTCAGTTCTGGCCATTAACCAGTTAGAAAAATGATTTAGGCTAACATGATAGAGCAGGGAGATATCGGGAATAGTTTCTAATTTTTTCTCTAACGAATAAAGATTGTGGGCCCGGTCAAGTTCCTCACCTTTGGGGTTTCTAAAAACAAAATCACCAAACCCCATGTAGTTCTTCATAAAACTTCTTATTTCATGGTGCAGATAGGGTGAGTTCTTATCTAAAAAATGTAAACTAGCATTATCTGCCTTGATTTTATTTTGGCTTTCACTAGACAGCAGTAGTAACGGTAGGTGAGGCATTTCTTCTCTAACGTGTTTTAAAAAATGCAGACCTGCTTCATTATCCAATTTATCTTCCTTGAAATAACTGGCATCTGAAAAAACACCAATCAGGTGAGGACGATATTTTTGATAGAGCTCCATTCCCTCTTCGTAATCCTTGGCCAATAGAACTTTCGTGCGTGCTCGAAGTTTCCATAGTTGGTGTTCTTCGTTAAATGAGTCGTCAATTATATCTTGGGTTTGACTGACAATGGATTTGTAAAGAATAGGTAGAATCGAAGAATAATAGTATGGTGAATCTTCAATTAAGATAAGGACTCGTACTCTTGCCGTGTGAATATCTCTATCAACGTTAAGTCGATCTTCTACCCATTTGATTATGGCCCACATAAGATTACGATTACCAGACCAGACAAATATTTTATCAATACTTTGGTCCGGTAATTTTTTGGTATATCTTTTGGGTAATGCTCGATGCCCATGGGCAAGTAATACAATTGGAGTCTGCTCAACTATTGCTTTAAGTTTGCTCCCTAGCGTTAGCGCATCCATACCCAAGTATTTTGGATAATTGATGACAATTAAATCATATTTGTTTTTTTCCACTTTTTTTAAGGCTTCTTGGGCCGTTCTTACTTTGGTAAAAGTAGGAGGTGTGGTGAGGGAAAGTCCTCGGTAGCTATAAAAAACGTTATCAAGAATTCCACCATCTTCTTGCATTATATAGGCATCATAGGGACTGGAGACTATCAAGATATTCACCACTCGATGATGCATAAGCTCTTTAAAAAGATCAAAATTGAAATCCACCCTAAGAACCACCTTTAAGATTGATTGAACTTTGTTAATTCATTATAATTGTGATTATAGATTAACCTAAAAAAAGAAAGAAAGAAATGGAACCGGTCAATATTGAATACAAAAATAAAATTTATAAATGTGCTCCCCTGACTAATACACTTGAGTTTATTAGTCAGCATAATTTAAAAATTAAAGACCCGGTAGCCGCCGTGGTAAATGGTTATTTAACTAGATTGAATAAAAAATTTAAAGTGGATGGAACGCTGGAAATAATTGAATTGTCCACTTCGCAAGGAAGAAGAATTTACGAAAGTAGCATCCTGTTTCTTTTTCGGGTGGCTTTTGAAAAGCACTATCCTTCCCGAAAAATATTTATCAACCATTCCTTGCACATGGGGGTTTATGCAGAGGTGGAAGGGGATGAATTAACGGAAAAGGAAGTAAACGATATAGAGCTTCTTATGAAAGAAATGGTCAAAAAAAATCTGCCAATCGAAAGAAAGACGAGAGACTGGGATATATCCATGCAGATTTTGGAACAAACCGACCGGCAAGATTTGATTAATTTGTACCGTTATTATACTCCGACTATTTATAAATTTTATGAATTAGATGGGGTGGAAGAAAACTTATATCTTCCGCAGTTACCGTCTACTGGTTACCTGAAAAATTTTAAATTACAAAAATACCAACAAGGGGTGGTTATTATCATTCCGGATTTTGAAGAAAATAGCATTATTCCGGAATTTGTGGATCGACCAAAGTTGTTTAATTCGTATAAGGAATATCACCAGTGGAGTCGTATTTTAAAAGTAAGAACGGTTGGACAACTCAATCGCTATATTATGAATGGGGAAATTCAAGAAATGATTCAGGTGGCGGAAGCCTTGCATGAGAAAAAAATTGCAGAGATTGCCGATTTTATTGCGCGAAAAGCGAAGGTTCCCAAGATGATTTTAATCGCTGGTCCTTCATCTTCAGGTAAAACGACCTTTTCTAAAAGACTTGGAATTCAACTTAGGGTGAACAGACTAAGGCCAATTGCAATCAATTTGGATAATTATTTTGTAGACCGGGATTTAACACCTAAGGATGCGGAAGGAAATTTTGATTTCGAAGCGCTTAATGCTATTGATGTTGAGCTTTTTAATATCCATTTACATAAATTGATAGCCGGTGAGGAAATTGAGGTTCCTCGTTTTGATTTTCAAACAGGAACTAAGAAGAAACAGGGAGTGAATCTTAGATTGAAAGAAGACGAAATCATGATTGTGGAAGGTATTCATGGACTTAATCCTGAACTAACCAAAGCGGTTGATGAAGGTGATAAGTTTAAAATTTATATCTCAGCGCTTACCCAATTAAATACCCATCGACATGACCGAATTCCCACTTCGGATACTCGCTTAATCAGACGGATTGTAAGAGATAGCTATTTTAGAGGTTACACCGCCACTGAAACTCTAGATCGGTGGAGATCTGTGAGATCTGGGGAGAAAAAGAATATTTTCCCACTCCAAGAAAATGCTGACGTAATCTTCAACTCCGCTTTGTTTTATGAACTGGCGGTTCTTAAACTACCTGCTGAAAGAGAACTAAGGAGAGTGGAGAGAAACACTCCTCTTTATGGTGAAGCCAGAAGGTTATTAAAGTTTTTATCTTTCTTCTTACCGATTGAGTCTGCGGATATTCCTCGCACCTCACTACTTAAAGAATTTACTGGTGGTTCCTCGTTTAAATACTAGTTTGAAATATTTTGATCAAATATTTCAACTAAGGTGAGTAGGATAAATATCTTTAATTCCACTTAAATCCTAGATGATTAGACATAATTTCACATCAAAGTCGGCGCTTGACTTATTTTGAAAAGATATCAAACTTATAACTGTTACTAAAATAACGAATAAAAATTTATACAAATTCTCTGAAGAAATATAGTGAGGTCTATTGAATATGAAAAATTTTTTAAAAGCTTTTAGAGGGTTGAGTTTTGGAATAAAGCTAATGCTAGCTTTTGTACTTTTGCTGATCCTAACGATAACTTCAAACATTATACTATATAGAAAATTTGATAGCGCCTCGCTTTCTAATCAGATTGTGAAGGAAGAGTTCCCTTTCCTTTTAGCATTAAGTAAAATTCAAACCTTTAGGACCAATTTAAAAGTAGCAGAAAGAACTCTCTCGAATGCCAAGATGGATTGGGACGAAAGAGTAAGCCAATATAAGGTACTAGTAGCGGTATGGGACGGAGTAGTTGAGATTATGAAGGATGTTGATGGAAAGATTGCTTCCGCATCAGGTAAAGAAACTTGGCAAAAATTTAAATTATTATGGAACAAGTCAAAAGATAACCATGATGTCTTTATCAGATTATGTAAAGAGCGAGACGATTTCCTGGCAGCTGGTTATTCGGCAATTGATCAAGAACTCATTGATAAAGAAAAACAAATGATTGATCTTTTGATGAGTAATCGAAAGTTAATTGGAGAGATGGATCAGGTTACTACTGAGATGATGTCTACCGCAGAAACCACTTTTTTGGAGAGTCAAACTAAGAAAGAAAAAGATGATTCTGCTACAAAGATTCTTATTGTGATGATGAGTTTGATTAGTGTGGGTGTGACTCTGGCATTTTCAATCTTTTTTCCAGCTGCAGTTACTCGACCAGTAATCAAACTATCGAAAGAATTAAAGGCCAGTGCGGATAAACTTAGCAGCGAAACTCACTCGCTCTCTAGTGTCAGCACTCAACTTTCGAGTTCATCTAGTCAACAAGCTGCTGGTACTCAGGAATCAGTAGCGGCCATGACAGAAATGGAATCAATGATTAATCACACCACTGATTATTCACAACAATCAAAGCAATTGGCT
>Ga0208958_1004440_pt1 | contig 10088 bp, 12 predicted proteins | sample RifOxyB1_FD_184032 | JGI IMG/M metagenome (GOLD analysis project Ga0208958, IMG submission 184032) | Soil microbial communities from Rifle, Colorado - Rifle Oxygen_injection B1 (SPAdes) | ecosystem: Environmental > Terrestrial > Deep subsurface > Rock core/Sediment | place: Rifle, Colorado...
ATTGTAATAAAAAAATTAATTTAAAAGATAAACTAAATAAAAAAACATGGTTGAAGAAACAAAAAATTATTATATTTTAGCAAATTCTATTGAACAATTTAAAAAAATTGAAGAAGCGTATAATAAATTTAAAAAATGTTATGCTATAAAGTTTGGAAATTAAAAACTTTTAGTATTAGAAAATCCCATTATGAAAGATACATTTGCGATTCTTCCAGAAAATAAATTTGGAAAGATAATCGAACTTGGATCGAAGAAATCTAATCTTGAAGCAAGAACAATAAAAAGCGGTTTTGGTATGTGGCTTGTTTCTGTAGAAAATTACCAATATCTTATTAGAGAGAGCAATCCTGATTTTAAAAAAGAAGAGTAATTCCAAAAACCTTATAACTTCTCTTTAATTTTTTTATTTCATGGTATGGAATCTTTATGAAAAAGGAAAATTTTTAGAGCCATTAAAATTTTCAAATGGAAAAACTCAAGAAGATGTTGTAAAAGAAGTTTTGAATTCTATAAAAAATGGCGAGAAAATTATTTTTATTCATGGAGTTTGCGGGACTGGAAAGTCGGCGATTGCTCTTAATCTTGCAAAAGAACTTGGAAAATCTTCAATTGTCGTGCCGATAAAAAATCTTCAGATGCAGTATAAAAAAGACTATGAAAGCGAAAAATATCTGCTTAAAAATAACGACGATAAATTAAAAATCAGCGTGATAACCGGACGGCAAAATCACAAATGCAAATTTCTTGAAGATAACAAAGATGCAATTCCAAAAATAAAAAAAGAAGTAAATGCAAAATTGCATGATATATTTTTTGGAAAAAAAGATGAATTTGAAAAGAATTTTGGAGACGATATTTCTGCAGATAATAAATATCTGCCGTGCAAAATTGAAATAAAAGAAAGAAACATTCAAAAGATAAAAAAATATTTAGGACAAAATACTGATATAAATGCAAGAAATTTTTCCCAGCTTAAAGATGTTAAAAGAGTATCTGTTGCGGGCGCCTGCCCGTACTGGAGTCCTGCCCTTCCAGCAAGATATGAACTTGGAGGGAAAAGTTTTGCAAATTCTAAAAAAAGAAGGTATATGGGGCTGAAAAATACAGAATTTATTTTTTATCAAAGAGAACCTGGATGCAAATTTTATGAGCAGTTTAATTTTTATATTGATTCAGATGCAATTATATTTAATTCGGAAAAATATAAAATTGAATCAGCGCTAAACAGAAAGCCGATGACTGAAGTTGAAATAATTGATGAATGCGACGAATTTCTGGATAAATTTTCAAATAATAAAACAATAAATCTTGACAGAATGCAAAATTCATTAAACCAGATTTTTGAAATAGAAGGAGAAGATGAAATAATTCTTAATGAATTAAAAGAAATTATAAAAAAATTAAAAACCGACAAAATCACAAATGAAGCAATTAAATCAGAGCAAATTCTCTCTCTAAAACAAACTGCAATATATGATTTATTCAGGATTCTGCTGAAAAATCCTGATTTTATTTATAATGTAGATGATGAAAATTATTTATTTGAAGTTTATGAAAGCGCAAAAATGTTTGAAGAATTTTTAGACGAGAGTTATGTCACATTCACAAAAAAAGATGAAGCAATGACGGCGCATATTGTAACAATTAATTTAGCTAAAAAATTTAAAGAAATGGCTGACAAAAATAAGATAATTATTCTTATGTCAGGAACCTTGCATTCTGAAGAAGTTTTAAAAGATATTTTTGGGATTGAAAAATTTAAAATAATTGAGGCAGAAAATCAACAACAAGGCCAAATCACTATAAAAAGAACCGGCTTGGAAATGGATTGCAAATATTCTAATTTTTCGTCTGGAAAAAATAATCAGAAAGATTATTTTCTTGCCTTGGACAAATCCATTGAAATTGCAAAAAAACCAGTTTTGGTTCATGTAAACAGCTTTGCGGATTTGCCGTCTGAAATTGAAAAAGAAAATTTAAATCTTAAAAATTTAATTAGCAGAGAAAAATTAAAAGAGATTCAAGATGAAGATAATGAAGGAAAATTAATTGAAGAATTTAAAGCGGGTAAAACACCAATTTTATTTTCAACCCGCGCATCAAGAGGCATTGATTTTCCAGGCGAACAGTGCAACAGCATTATTTTTACAAAATATCCGAATCCAAATGTAAAAGATGTTTTTTGGAAAATATTAAATCAAACCAAGCCGCAGCATTATTGGAAATTTTACAAGGACAAAGCTCGACGTGATTTATTGCAGAAAATTTACAGAGGATTAAGATTTAAAGAAGATAAAATTGATTTGCTAAGTCCTGATAGCAGAGTGCTGGATGCTTTTGAAAAGTAAAATTAAATTTATAAGAATAAACGCCCCCGCCTACTCCCGACCCCGCTCGTAATAAATCAAAATTACTCTCGCGAAGTCGCTCGGGAATCGAGACCCCCGGTTCGATTCAAATAAATTTATGCAATCTAAATTTAAACGCCCCCGCCAGGAATCGAACCTGGAAGCCCTTGCGGGCCCAGCTCTCAAGGCTGGTGCACTACCATTATGCGACAGAGGCATTACGCGAAAACTAACTTTTACATATTTTAATTATGTAAAAATTTTAAACTACAAAATAATCATCAAAGAATAAGTTAAAAATCTTGCTATCCCTTAAAAAATCCTAAAATTTTTTTCCAAAAGGAATTTTTAAATTCAACTGGTTTGCCGTCTTTGTCAAGAACCTGATAATTTATTCTCGGTTTTTCCTTAAAAATAGGCGCTTCTTTAGCCATTTCTTTTTGAGCCAATTCTATTGCTTCTTCGACAATAACTCTAGAATATCCCTGATTAATTAAAGCCCATTTAAGACTATCGGTCGTATATCCTTTTTTTAAATTTTTTTTAAAGTATTCTACTAATTGTTCTTTAGAACCTCTCCTAATTCCAGCCATACAAAAAACAAAAATCCAGCATTTAAATTCTTTGCTATATTCTATTTTATAATTATTATACTATTTTTAGCATAGAATTTCACAGCTTCGTTGAGTCTTGATTCGGATTCGGAATAAATAGTTAAGAGTTTTTCATTTTTTTTAATTTTATCATATTTATGCGCATATAAATAAATTCCTGCAGATTTATCCGTCGGACAACCTGCAATTCTTGCAAGCAAATTTATTAATTTATTATTTATCTCTAAGATTTTTCCATTTTTGTCTGATAAAATGTTATGCTTAAATTTTCCGGGAATTAATTTTTTTATTGCGCCGTCTTGCGCCTGAATAATTTGTTTGAATTTTTTATATGCCATTCCTGAACTTAAAATTTCTTCAGCTTTTTTAATTCCCTGACTTTTTTTTGCTTTTCCAGTCATTTCTAAAATTTTTCCAGCAAGAAATACGGATTTTGTTTCTAAGTCCTTTGGACCTTGCTGTTTTGGATCAAGAATTTTCAAAACATCAATCATCTCTAAAACAGGACCTATTCCATTTCCAATCGGCTGATCGCCTTTTGTTAAAACAACTTCTAATTTTTTTTTGAAATATTTTCCTATTTTTTCAAATTTCTTTTTTAATTTGACAGCTTTTGATAAACTAACTTTTGCGTTTTCTCCGTAGGGAATATCTATTAAAATATAATGACTTCCTACAGCAAGTTTTTTTGACATGATGGATGCCAATAATTGCGCTTCAGGATCTATTTTTAATTCTTTTTCGATTCGAATTATTTCTTCGTCGGCTGGAACCATGCCCATTGCGCCACCCCAAACTAAAAAAGCATTTGTTTTTTTTAGAATTTTTTTTAATTTGTCAACTGAAAATCCAACTTGAGCCAAAACTTCCATTGTATCTGCTGTCCCTGCAGCGCTTGTTATTGCTTTTGAAGAAGATTTTGGCATTATCAAACCTGCTGCCGCACAAATTGAAACAACTATGGGAGTCGTCCTATTATTTGGAACTCCACCGATGCAATGCTTATCTGCAATAAATTTTTTGTTTAATTTAAAAATATTTCCTGATTTTAAAATCGCTTTTGTCAAGTAGATTGTTTCTCTTAAATTCATCCCATGAATATACATTGAAGAAATAAACAATGCAATTTCTGATTCAGATAGTTCATTGCCTACAATATCTATGACGATTTCTTTGATTTCATTTTCAGACAACTCTTGATTGTTTAACTTTTTCTTTATTAAGTCCAGTGAAATAGGAGTCTCTGCAAGACCAATTTCAATTTTTTGATTATTACTTAAATTCATCCTCTCTTTAATTTCAGAAGAAACAGCAATTTCATTTTTTTTTACTATATGGTCCCCAATGATATTCACGATTGTGTGAAATTCTTTCGGATGTTTTATTAAAGTTCTTAAATAAATTCTTGCTTTTGTATGAATTCCCAATTTTTTAGCAGTTTCTTTATGCAACATTGCTACCGGAATGCCAGCAGACCACTTTAGAAATTTAATTTTTAGTTGCATCTAATCTCATCGTTAATTTAATTGTTTAATGTGCTGAGGGGGATTTATAAAAATTCCCGGAGTTTTTTTGTCTCGATAAATTTCTAAAATTATTAAAAGATAAGCAAGAATCAAAGGCCCTAATATCATTCCAAGAATTCCAAAAACAAATGTTCCTCCAATCATTCCAATAAAAACTACTGATGGATGCAAGTTTATCCACCTCGCAAGTATTATTGGTTTGACAAAATTTTCAACACTTGATGAAAAAATTCCAAATAAAACTATGCCTATTGCAGGATAAATGCTCCCAATTACAAAAAGATAAATCGCCACTGGAACCCAGATAATTGTTGTTCCAAGAATCGGAAGAATTCCCGCCGCTGCGGCAAGAATAGTTAAAATAAATGCATTTGGAACATTAAAAATATAAAAACTAATGCCGACGATAATTCCCGAAATAATCCCTAAAACTATCTGACCATAAAATATCGAAGTGGTAATCTCCCTTGAAGATCTGAATAATCTATTTTCAACTTCTTTTGAAAATGGTAGGAGGCTTCTGATGTAATCAACAAAATTTTCCTGATCTTTTAAAACAACAAAAAACACAAAAAACACAACAAAAAACTGCAATAACAAAATTGGAAAATTGCTGATTAATTTTGAAAAAATGTTCATAAGTGAATTAGAGATTTTTGTTATAAATGAAGAAAGTACGGACCCAATTTCATTAGACAATTGCACAGATGAAAATACATCGGGGAAAATTTTTTTAAGGGGAGTTACAAAATCTATTCCCTGTGAAGCCGTGTAAAACTGAATTGATTGATCAACTAATATCGGAGTTAAAAACCACATCGGGATAAAAATTATTGCTGTAAGAACAATGCACATCAAAAAAGCTGAAATATATCCTACTTTGATAAACTTATTAACTTTTTTATATAGCGGATAAAAAATATACCCCAGAATAATTGCCAGAATAATTGATAAAAGAATTGGTTTTAGCAAAAAGAAAGACAACACTAATAAAACTAATATGATTCCGGTAGAAGTTAAGTTTCTAAAATATTCTCTGTCCATTCTCTTTTTACTTAGATATTTTAAATCATGCAAATTTATAAAGCTAATCTTTTTTAAAAAACCATAGATGTGAAAACAATAATCGGAAAAATATATTTAGTTCATTTTCTCGTCAATAAACTATAAAACATTCTTTTTCAATGGAGCTGTGCTGCTCCCAAGCTCACTCGGATTTTTAAAATTTGCCTTCGGGAGAATATCTCGTGAACTTGCTCGGATTTGAAGTTCAAATCTTAATTTTTTTCAATGGGGCTGCGCGGATTTGAACCGCGGTCGCCAGGTCCCAAACCTGGAATACTACCAGGCTATACTACAGCCCCATTAGATTAACTGATTTTAAAAGATTAATAAAGTTTGTGATAAAATACATTAAACTTAAGAAAGAATAATACAAACATTTTAAAAACCATTTCTTGATTATTATTATATATTAAAATGGTAAAAACAAAAAAAATAAAATCGGCGGGAAGGTTTGGAGCAAGATATGGAAAAACTCCGAAAGCAAGACTTGTTAAAGTTGAAGAAAAACAAAGAAAAAAACAGAAATGTCCTTTCTGCAAGAAATTAGGCGCAAAAAGAAGCTCAAAAGGAATTTGGAAATGCAGACGAAAAACCTGCGGGAAGAAATTTGCGTCACATGCTTTTTACTTAGGAAAATAAAATGAAAACATTAAAAAACACAATTAAATTAAATAAAGAAGGTAAAGCGTAAAAGATGATTGCATATAAATGTTTTAAATGTAAAAACAAAGTGAATGATGATGATCTTAAAAAAAGATTTGTTTGCCCTGCCTGCGGGAGCAAAATTTTTTACAAGCCGAGGACAAAAGTTAAGAAAGTAAAAGCCGAGTGAAAATAGAATAAATTTATTCTTAAAATAAAGATGTTAGACGAAAAAAATAAAAATATCCAAGAAGTGCAATTCTTAGAACAGAATATGCAAAATCTCTTTTTTCAAAAACAAGCTTTTCAGATGGAGTTGACAGAGACGCAGTCTGCTTTAAGGGAAATAGAAAATTCTCAAGAAGATGCTTATAAACTAATTGGTCAGTTAATGATTAGAGTGCCGAGATCTAAAATAATTGAAGAGCTTTCTGAAAAAGAGAAATTTTTAAATTTAAAAATTAAAAATCTTGAAAAACAAGAAAAATCTTTTTCTGAAAACCTTGAACAGCTTCGAGGAAAAATATTAAGAAAATAGTATATATCTTAAACCCGAAATATTTATAAATCAAATCAAACATAATTTAGTATGGTTATGGACAAAATAAAGAGGATTTTTTCAAACACTCTCGGAGATTCCGGAGGAGATGAATATCTTGAGATTGATTTAGAACAAGAAGGAAACAAGCAAGCTAAAATTCTTGTAAAATTATTCACATTAAATCAGTACGAAGATGTAACTGTTATCTTAAATGCTTTAAGAGATGGATATACTATTGTAATTGTTGATTTCAGAGTTTTAAAACAAAAAGATCCTGTTGAATTAAAAAGAGCAGTTTCAAAAATAAAAAAAACAATTGACGCTCTTGGGGGCAGTATAGCAGGACACGAAAACCTTATTGTTGCAACGCCTTCTTTCGCTAAAATTCATAAAGAACTTCCTCCCGTAAAACCTGCTAAAAGCAAGTTTGACGATTACTAAGCAGGTGGCGAGAATTCTTATCAAAATAGATTCAGAGTTTTTATTGTTAGAGAGTTTATTTATATTAGATTATGTTTAATTTAATTTTCAAAATTTTTACGAAGACAATTTTTCCCCATTAAACTTTCGCAATACTAAACACCGTCTTCAAAGCTACAATTATCGTCGCAGGAATAAATAATATTAATAACGCTCCAAAAATAGAAGAAACAACATCTCCTAGCCCGAGTCCGATTAAAGATCCAGATACACTTTCTCTTCCAAATTTACTCACTATTACTAATACTGCTCCGGCAATAAGAAAAGCATGACTCTCTTTTCCATCTACTTTTATGAAACTTCCGACGACAATTCCTATAAGAACTAAAAGTCCGTAAATTTGCGCGCTGTATGTAACTAAATAAGGAATTTTAATTAGTGTAGTAAAAACGCCTACCATAACTGCAAGCACAACACCAACTAAAAAAGCCCATGCCCCGACAATATTTTCTTTAGATTTTAATACCATTAATTATTTAAGTGCGTTTTATATAAATATTTTTCTATTCCAACCTTACAAGATAAATTTAAACTAATCAATCAAATATAAAAAAATTTATAAAGTAGGTCTTATCAATATTAATATGTTAAAGAAATTTTTAGTCATCTTTTTTTTATTTTTATTTGCTATGCAGTTTGTTTTAGCTCAGGATACAGAGATTAAAATTAAAACCCCATCATTTACAGAAATTCACTTGACTGTTTTAGATCCCGACGCAGATTATAACGCTTATGCAATTTACAAGCAAACTTCTGACGCATATGGAGATGCAACATTTACTTATTCAGGAGATGCTTTTGTTTTTGATTTAATGGTTGTTTTAAAAAAATCAGACAAAACAATTTCATCTGAAAAATATCGAGAAAATTATGTTGCAGGAGATCCTATTTATTTAGAGATTATTCCAAATGGATATGAAATCAGGGAAACTCCAAAAATTTCCGGAACAGTTACCGGTGTTGACAGCGACATTAATGTGACTAATTCTACAGAAGAAAATTTAACTGCTCCAGTGGAGCCAGAAGTTAATTCTACTATTCAAGAAGAAGCTCCAAAAAATAAATCGGGCATTTTATCTTTCTTTTTAAATTCTGAAGGAGAAAAACAGAATAAGACAGATTCATCTTTTAAGGGATTGTATTATATAGGCGCGCTTGTTTTATTATTTATTATTGGTTTTTTTATTTTTAAAAATTATCAGGTGCCTACTCCACGCAAGATAAAAGTTACAAAATTAAGCGAGATTCAATCGCCTAAAGCCTTTAATTCAAAAAATGTAAATGAACTTATTGGCGACGCTACAGAAAGGATAAAAAATGCTCAAAAAGAAATAGAAACTCTTAAGAAATATAGGGGATAATTTTTATTTTGTTTTCCATTAGATTAGTATAATAATTTTTATAAACTCTTTTTTTAATAAAAAATTATGATTTCCATAGAAATAAATGAAAATTATTCAAATAAAAATTTGAATAATTTAAAAACTCTTAAAAACCAAGATTTTTGGACAATTGAAAATGTTATTTATAGGAATAAAATTTGCAAAGTGGATTTATTAAAAACGCTTTTAGATAATAGAAATAGAAAGCCCCAAGATAGCTGGGTTGAATTTTCAAAACAAGCCCAAAAAAATAATGATTTTTATGTTGGAGATATGCCCCTGTATCATTCAGTATTTACTCAACTATATAAATTAAAAGATAAACCTAAAACAAATGAAATAAGAAGTTTTCTGAATGAACAATTCCGGAAAAGAGGTTTAATCACCTTAACTAGAATAAAATACCGGCCCGATGGTTTTGACAAAATTGTTAATAATTATAATATGCCTGATGAATATTTAATTGAAGATAATTTTATCGGTAAAGATGAAGAGATTATATACTCTAAAAATAGGATAAATTACAAATCATTGTTAGATTCAGATAATTTGCTGGAAATTAATTCTATTTATTATTGGATAACTTGGAAAAATGTTCGTTTGTTCAGGGCGAATAAAAAACCTAAAAAAGAAGATGAAAGAATTGCCTGGTTCGGCGGGAATTTTAATAGGATTTACCTAAATTGCTGCAGGTTTCCTTCTTTTAATCTCTCGGGTCTTGGGATTCGCATCGTTAAAGAAAAATAAAAATGAACTTCACGCTAAATTTCAAAATACATAAAACAATATATCTTTTGAATAATGGAAATCTTTATAAAGTGTCCTAATTACACAATTACATCAAAATGAGACAGAAAAGTTTGATCTTAATGATTGCAAGTATCTTTGCAATGGTATTTGTTCTAGGTTTTCTTAGTGCAACTCTTACATTCACTAATGTTGTTGTTCCAACTTCAGCAAATGATGCAAGCGGAACCTTTCAAATTACTTTTGACTTAACAAATAATGATATATTTACTTCTTTATCTTGGACATCTAGTACACTAACTTCTATTGCAATGCCTACAGGTGGAGATGGTGATCCAGTTGTTAATTTTAATGTTGCAAGTATTGCGGATGGAACCTCAAGTTCAGTAACAGTTCCTGTAATCGCTACAGTTACATACACTAATACTTACGGCGGTCCAACAAGCCAAATTGATTTAAATACAATTGTTACATATACAGATAGTATTGGACCTCAAACTACAAATAATCCAACTGCTGCAGTGCTTATTTTGGATACAACTAAACCAGTGATTTCTATAACTGGAAGCAATCCTGCATATGTCGCTCTTTCAGGAACATACACCGACGCTGGCGCAACAGCAACTGATAATTATGATTCAACTTTAGCTATTACTTCTGTATCTACGGTTAACACTGCTATTGCAGGAACATACATAGTAACTTATACTGCTCAGGATTCAAGTGCAAATCAAGCAGTT
>Ga0208958_1004445_pt1 | contig 10083 bp, 6 predicted proteins | sample RifOxyB1_FD_184032 | JGI IMG/M metagenome (GOLD analysis project Ga0208958, IMG submission 184032) | Soil microbial communities from Rifle, Colorado - Rifle Oxygen_injection B1 (SPAdes) | ecosystem: Environmental > Terrestrial > Deep subsurface > Rock core/Sediment | place: Rifle, Colorado...
CCGCCTCACCCACAGCCATCCGGGGCGGGTGGTGTGGGTGGTGTTCAACACCCTGATCGCGCTGATGCTGATGGAGATGGACGTGTTCCAGGCCCTGGGCCGGGTGCTGGGCTTGTATTCCAACGTGGCGGTGGCGTGGATGATGGTCGTGGTGGCGGACCTGGTGATCAACAAGCCGCTCGGCCTGTCGCCCCCCGGCATCGAGTTCCGCCGCGCCTATCTGTACGACATCAACCCGGTGGGGGTGGGCGCCATGGGCATCGCCTCGGGGCTGTCGGTCGCCGCTTACGTCGGCCTGTTCGGCGACGCGGTGCAGCCCTTCGCCATCTTCATCGCGCTGGGCGCGGCGCTGGTCTGTACGCCGCTGATCGCCTGGCTCACCGGCGGACGCTATTACCTCGCGCGCCACGACAAACCGGCACCCGGTGCCGCGCTGGGGTCCACCCACGACTGCTGCATCTGCGGCAAGGCCTACGAAGTCGAGGACATGGCCCGCTGCCCGGCCTATCAGGATCACATCTGTTCGCTCTGCTGCACCCTGGACGCGCGCTGCCATGATTTGTGCAAGCCCCAGGCCCGTCTCGGCGAGCAATGGGCAGCCTTGCTGGAACGCTGCCTGCCAGCCCGGGCGCGGCCTTATCTGGATGCCGGGCTGGGCCATTACCTGCTGCTGATGGCGGGTGTGGTGCCGTTCCTGATCTTGCTGGTGGGCCTGCTCTACTACCAGGAGGTGCTGGCCCTGAACGACGCGGCGACCGCGCTGCTGCCCGCCCTGCAGCAGTCCTACCAGCGCGCGTTTGCCGCGCTGCTGCTGGTGTCCGGCGTGGTCGCCTGGTGGCTGGTGCTGACCCACAAGAGCCGCCAGGTAGCGCAGGAGGAATCCAATCGCCAGACGCAGTTGCTGATGCAGGAGATCGATTCCCACCGCCGCACCGACGAGCTGCTGCAGCATGCCAAGCAGGTGGCGGAGCAGGCCAATCAGGCCAAGAGCCGCTACATCACCTCGATCAGCCACGAGTTGCGCACGCCGCTCAACAGCATTCTCGGCTACGCGCAGATTCTCGATCAGGACCAGACGATCCCACCCAACCGGCGCCAGGCGATCAACGTCATCCGCCGCAGCGGCGACCACCTGCTGTCGCTGATCGAAGGCACGCTGGACATCGCCCGCATCGAGAGCGGCAAGCTCACGCTGAACGTGCGCCCGCTGGATTTCGCCGATTTCATCCAGCAGCTCGTCGGCATGTTCGAGCAGCAGGCGCGGCAGAAGGGTCTCGATTTCCACTATCTGCCGGAAGGGCCGCTGCCCGCCATGGTTCGTGCCGACGAAAAACGCCTGCGCCAGATCCTGCTCAACATCCTGGGCAACGCCGTCAAGTTCACCGTCAGCGGCAGCGTGACGCTGCGCCTGCGCCATCAGCGCGAAATGGCTTTCTTCTCCATCGAGGACACCGGCCCGGGCATCACGCCGGACGAAGTCGGCAACATCTTTGAGCCGTTCTCCCGCGGCAGCGCGGCCCACGTCGGCGCGACGGGCGGCACCGGCCTGGGGCTGACCATCGCCCGCATGCTGACCGACCTGATGGGGGGCGAACTGAGCGTGACGGGCAGGCCGGGGGAGGGCAGCCGGTTCGATGTCCGGCTCTTCCTGCCCCGGCTGCATGCGGAACAGCTGGTGAAGGAGCAACCGCTGGCGCAGCGCATCGGATACGTCGGCATGCGCCGCCGCATCCTGGTGGTCGACAACGAGGCCGTGGATCGGGAACTGCTGGTCAATATCCTGACCCCGCTGGGGTTCGAGGTGGCCCAGGTGTCCTCCGGGCAGGATTGCCTGGCGGCCGTACCCGGATTCTTGCCCCATGTGATCTTCATGGATCTGGCCATGCCCGGCATGGACGGCTGGGAAACCCTGCGCCGACTCCGCGCGGGCGGGATGACGGATGCCGAGATCGCCATCATTTCGGCCAACGCCTTCGAGAAGGGCGCGGAGAACGATGCCGGCATCGCCGGCGAGGACTTCATCACCAAGCCCTTCCGCGTCGACGAGCTGCTGGACTGGCTCGGCAAGCGCCTGAACCTGGAATGGATCCGGGCGGACATCCCGCGCCAGGCCGCCCCGCCGCCCGGTGTCCCCAGCCAGCCCATCGTGCCGCCCGACGCGGAGCAGGCGAACAACCTGCGGGAGATGATCGACCTGGGCTATATGCGCGGCATCCTGAAAAAGCTCGACGAGATCGAGCAGCTGGACCCGGTTCATGCCGAGTTCGTCCAGGTGATGCGGGTGCTGGCCCGGCGATTCCAGTTCGAGGCGATGAAGGAAATCCTGCGAAAGAGCACCGATGGCCATTGATCGAATGAACGAGGACGTCGTCCTGATCGTGGACGATGTGCCCGAGAACCTGTCCCTGCTCTACGACGCGCTGGACGAAGCCGGCTACGCGGTGCTGGTCGCCACCAACGGCGAAAGCGCCCTGCAGCGCGCGCGCCAGAGCCTGCCCGACGTCATCCTGCTCGACGCCGTCATGCCCGGCATGGATGGCTTCGAGGTGGCGCGCCACCTGAAGGCCGACCCGGTCACCGAGCCGATCCCGATCATCTTCATGACTGGGCTGACCGACGCCGAGCACGTGGTGGCGGCGTTTGCCGCAGGCAGTTCCGACTACGTCACCAAGCCCATCCGCCCCTCCGAAGTGCTGGCGCGCATTGCCGCCCATGTGCAGAGCGCCCGCCAGACGCAGCAGGCGCGCAGCGTGCTGGACGCGTACGGCCAGGCCTGCGTATCGGTGCGGCCCACCGATGGCGCGCTGCTGTGGCAAACCCCGCTGGCGCGAACCCTGCTGCAGAAATATGGCGGCGAGGATGAACACCGGCTGGTCGCCCGCATACACGCATGGCTGCACGCTGCGCTCGCCAAACCCCAACCCCCCGCACCCCTGGAGATCAGGGGAGACGAAGGCCGGATGGTCTGCGCCTTGCACGGCCGCACCGATGAAGGGGAGTGCCTGCTGGTCCTGCACGAGGAAAGCGACGTCGCCATCACGAAAGTCCTGGTGGATTCGTTCAAGCTCACCCTGCGCGAAGCCGAAGTGCTGTACTGGGTGATCCACGGCAAGACCAACCGCGACATCGGCGACATCCTGGGCATCAGCCACCGCACGATCAACAAGCACATGGACAATCTGTTCGAGAAGCTCGGGGTGGAAACCCGGACTGCCGCCGCGGCATTGGCGATGCGGCGATTGCAGATGCCGGCGCAGGCGTGAGTGAAAAGCCCTGAACGAAGAGGGACGCTCAGGGCTGGGGAAAATGGCAGGTCGGTAATTCAGTTGAGCGGTAGAAGCTCAGGCTGAATCCGCAACCCATTGCGGTCATTCAGCCCGGCTGGGTCGTGCGTCCGGTTGTCGGCCATTGCGGCCGGTGGCGTCGCCTCAGTTGAATGACCGGTGTCGCGCAGGTTGCCGACGTTTAGGGAGCACGCCGCCTGAATGGCCGCTTTCGTCAGCAGCGAAGGACGGCACCCGACCCTAAGCGGAAGTTGCCGGGTCTGAAAGCAGACGTTCAACGTCTAAATTCACCGGCCTGCGCGGCTTTTCGCGCAGGTCCGGTGGAATGATTTGTTGGGCCTTGCGTTACGGCAGACTAGGCAAGTAATGTTGCAGAGTAGCGACAACCGTTTGTTGCCTCGGGCTTTTCAATAGTCTCACGAGAAGTTTTTTGTACTCACCGTTGGACAATCCCAATAGCCCGGAAATGCGGGCTGGAAGGCTCTTGCGGTTATATACCCGAAGCAATTCGTCTAAGCTGTTTGAAGCAATCGCTCCGTCAAACTCGACTTTGCATTCGCTATAAATGCGGCCAACGTCAATTCGATCGAGAGTGACATTGAGGCCATTCACTAATCCAGATTGGTCATTCGATGATTTCGAGAACGCACCAAGCAAGTATTGGATTCGCCTCTCCGCCATTGAGGTGACCTGCAACTCCAGTTCATCGGTAAGCGCAGTAGAAACGAACTGAGTAACTTTTCTCACGGCATCATCAGGATCTTGCACTAAGTGCTCGGCAACAATCCTTACTGCGGCTTCAACGCAGAAGATGTTCTCGATCTCTGCCACTAAAATGGTTTGAATGCCGTGGCTCATCAGCGCCGAAACTTCCTCAGAAGCTCTGTAATCGCTGTCGATAATTCCGACTGCATCAAGGTGGTGCAGTGACGCGTTATTTCTCAGAGCCTTTGTGGACTCAATGACTTTTTCGCACCCGCCTCGTGGAATGACGTGGTAGTCGGGGTAGGCAATCTGGTAGATCGTAGCATCAAGACTGCCAGCTTCGCCTTCGCAAAACATGATCTTCTTTCTGCTGCCGAGGACTTCAAGAATCATACTTTCTGGAAGACTGTCTTCATCAGGAACTTCTGTCCAAGTCCATGTATTGTCTCCGCTGAAGCTCTTGATCCAAATTTTATTGGCATCAGTTCTTGACGACGCGAAGTCCAGATCGTGGGTGATGTAGACGAATGTCTTTGACTGCGAAAGCTCTTCTGCTTTGTTCCATAACTTGTCTACAAGAGACTTGTGAAGATGAATCTCAGGTTCATCAATAATGATTATTGAATTGTCTGGGGCGCATAGACACTGCCCGATAAGATAAAGAGCGACTCGTTCGCCATCACTCATCTCCTTGCCATGGTATTCAGGATCATCAGTCTTCTTGACGAGAACCTTTCCGTCAAGAAACTTGATTTCGCGATGGGGCATGATGTCGCCCCACACTTTTACGATTGTGTCGATTGGGGCATCCGGCACTGGAATATAGGTTTGAGACTGTCGAGTCTGTTCCATGTGCTTGCGATCACGTTCAGCTGATTTGGCAAAGAGGAGCGATAGTAATTTGTCGTAGTCATTCAGTAGAAAAGTCGCAGGGGTGTTGCCCCAGCGATCATGGACTTTCCTGCCTACAGCGGCATGTTGATCAGACCTGCCAAAGATCAAGTCCTTTTCAGCCTGTTCGAGATTTTTGAGCTGTGCAAACTCGGGAATGGATAACGCTTTCTGAGCGCTAATTCTGTGCACCGTATATCTGTCCTGGTGGTGCTGTTCAATCCAGATTCCGAGGCGAGTCTTTCCTGAACCATTTGCGCCAATCAAAACAACATGTCCGGAAGAGTCGATTGATTCCGGGTTTCCTTGTCCTGTTCTATTTGGTAGTTCGATTACGAACGACATTTACGGTCTCCGAGAGGCCCAATAGTTATTCACCAGACCGGTCGGTCTGTATTATTAAAACTCGCAGAACATGCCGACGTGCCGTAACTACTTGACTCATGTTCGGTTCGTCGAGGTTCCCTGTCCGCATATGCAATGATAAGCTGGACCGAGTGTCTGCTGTGGGAGAGATGCTCAGATGACCGCTTATGGCCGATTGTGTGAATTCGACGTGGTGCCCGTAAGCCTAAGCCGACCGTGGCAATTTCGCTGGATGGTCAACGGCTGCTTTCCGGCGCCTATCAAAAGACAGCCCCCGGCCAGAAGCTGCCGGTCGGGGTAACAAAAAAGAAGGTCCGCCCAACGTCCCTAAGCGGTCAGCCAACGTGGAGTTAGACGTCACTGCGCACCGTTGGTGACGCTTCACTATCCACGGCGAGGACTGTAAACGCCAGATTTAGCGTCGAAGTCCAGGCACCGTTCGAGGCCGAACGCTTGCCACAGTACGTCGAGGGACGGGCGAAGCGCGTCATCGATGCTGACGGTGTCAAGATTGTCGATCCAAACTTCCGGAGGTATGAGATGCGGCCGATCCGCTGTGGCTTGGCTGAATCGGTGAAACGCGTCCCCTATTCCAAGCTCGTACCCTTGGACGTCCAGTATCGCAACGCCCAGCAAAGCGGGCCCACCAAACCCAAAACTCTTCGCTGACTGGATGAATTTGGACGCCGACCAATGAAAGAACTTTGACATATCGAGCGACCAAACTATCGATCGCTCCGGCCCGCCGTTGTCAATCTGTCGCTGGCCTCCGCCGATTTGTGCGGCCTCCATGGCACCTGTACGGAATATGTGATTGTAGGTGTAGTGCCCGTCGTCTCGCGCTCCTCCGGGATGTACCGCAAGACCGTCGAAGTTGAATGTTCGGCTAGCACCGCCCCAGTCCGGACCGATGAAATCGGTGAATGATCTGGAGTGCAATTCTCGGAGATCGACCGTTCGACGTTCGGCTATGCCCGCAAGGGGCACAAGGTGCAACACCCAAATTGGACCCTGCATCACCGGTGTGGGCGTCTTGCGTTTGCCGATGAGATCGTTTCGCATGGCAACGAAGTGACGAGCCTTTTCCGCGAGAGTTGCAGTTCGATCAAAAGCCGAGCGAATCTGTTCATAGCTCATGTCCGTCGTTCCTGTGCCGTTCCTAATTACAAACCGTCGGTTGTTGTTCGATCGAAGGCAGTGCGGACCTTCGTATGACGCAGGTACTCGAACCACCAAGGCGTACCCTCCTGGAACTTCAACATGATGCAATCGCACGCCGGGAACTCTTGGTTCTAACCCTGCGTCCAGTACCTGTGAAATTCGTCGCTTTGCGTTGTCGGCGGGCTCCGCAGACGCTGGGACGATCAAAGCTGCGACTCCATCTGCCTCATCGACGCAATAGACGAGGTCGCCGCCGCCGGCGTTTGCTAGAGCACATATGTCCTTGAGCAACTCATGCTTGTCCTTGTCCGAGTTACCCGGTAGGTCGCGTTTAAAGTCAAGCGTCTCCGACTCCGGACACTTGTCGTCACACAGTCGCTGCAAGTACTGTGCATTTACCTGCGCAATGTCTTCGAGTAACAAGGGAACTCCCTATTAGTTCGAGGAGGCGACCGTGGTGCCTGCCTATTTTGAGGTCTAACGTCTGCGTTCACCGGAGTGCGCGGCTTTTCGCGCAGGTCCGTTGGAATGATGGGTTAGTGGCCACGCCGCCCTCTTAGGGTATGCATTACGAGACCGACGCGGCGCCTCACCTTGTACCACAATCGTGGCTCAACCTTTAAGGGCGGCGCCTTGCCTTGATCTCGTGTTGCACACCACTCGATCCGCAGTTCTGCTAGGGTTTTTGCAATAGCAACCATTGCATTAATCGATCTATCTGCGCTATGGGTAGACAGTAGCCATTGCGAATTTGCGGAATTACGCGCCCGTAAGTTTGGAATTCCGAGAATATCCGGTACACCAACCTCGGGCACCTTGCTCCAGCCAAAAATGATCGGGTTGTGCGCAACTTGGTTTCGAAGATGTGCAAGTTTTAATGCTTCGTTCCAGGCGCGTAACGATCGCTTTCGCCATTGAACTCCGATCGTACGATCATCGATGTGCCTCATTACCTGTGTTACGCGGGAAGTGAACGGCGAATCGACGATTGCTTTAATTTCAAATTCTCGTTCGGAAAGCTGCACAAACCAATGGATTGATTCCATCTCAATCGCAGAGAAATTGAGAATGATTTTTCCGACACGCGCAATCCAAGGATCCGTGTGCTCAGAGTCAATCGAGTGCTTGAATCGGCTCATGGCTTTTTGGGCCCCAAAAACCAGAATTAAGCCGTGCCGCGAAGCGGCATCGGCTTGAATGAATTGTTATGCCCCACCAACTGAGCTCCAGACCGCTGAACGAGTATCTAGCTTGGTGTGCCACGCGCTCTTGAACCAGCGATTCACGCGCATGTAGTTAACACCGCAGCGGGCGACCAGGGCGAACTTTGCAAAACTGCGCAGGCTCGGGTCTTTAACGACGAATGGAACTCTTGCGAAGACCGAATCATAAGCGGCGTACACGGCATAAAGCGCCAGCATGGGCAAGAATGCCAAGTTCAGAGCCAGCGGAAGTACAAAGTCTCGGATCGTGTCGAGGTTGCGAACATCGCCGAAGCTAGTGAACAGTTTGTAGGTTTGAAATGCGAGCCAGCAGAGCCCGATTGTAGCTAGAACATTGGTGACAATGCCATGTACTGGCTTTAGCTCTTCTCGTTTCTCCGAAAGGACAAGCATTGCAGTCAGCGTCGCGGCAACGGGAAGAATAATTAGTTCGATAAGCAGCGGGGCATGAAACAAGTTGATGTAGAAGTCTACGAGAACTGATAGCTCGAAGTTCTTCAAAGCAGCCTTGCGGAACAGACCGAAGTCCTCGCTCAGTTTTGGAATGTCCATCATGGACGGAATGCATGCTGCGATAAACCAGAAAAATGAACCCTTGATTTGGCCTGGGCCCCAAAGACCGACAAGGCTCAAGCAGTAGCAAAGCAGTGCGGTCGTAGCCGCGGCAAGTCCGAACGCAACTAGAAGTCTGCGCTGTGTGATCGCACGCAAAAGCCCACCAAATGACTTCCTAACTGCGGGTTTGGAGAGGCTCCAACCTAGCAGCACTAGCAACCAGAAGAGGAGCGCAATGTCTCGGTTGTCTATGCTTTCGAGCGCCGCGTTCATTGATCGTGGGGCATAACAAGTTATTCAAGAGACCCATGGGTCCGGACATTCATTGATATAGAGACAGCCGACATGATGGTCTATCTTGATGATTCTTATCGGTCTTTCAAGAGTCCGGTCTCTATATTACGTTATGAAAAAGGAGACCGGTGGCTATTGGATTATGCAGCTGTTTGGGACGTCCAACTGTCGGCGAGAAGTCTGGAATAAGGTTTTGAATAGGCCGCTTTCGGTACATCAAGGGACATTCGGAGAACTAGCATCGACCGTCTCTTTCGGGTCGGGAGTACGCATCCGCCGGATTGGAAAGCAGTCGTTCGACGTGAATTCCTGATCAGTGGCCGCTCAAGACCGCATAACGGACCAAGTTGGCTCAGAACCCGCCGGCCGCAATGGCCGATGACCGGCCGCTGTGTTTGGCCTGACCGTCTGTTCATGGCCCGATGTCTGTCGGACGGGGGGGCTGGATTTCACAATTGCGCGAAATGCTATTTCGCCCGCAATCCGCTCCACCCCTTGTCCTTCATGCACAGCAGCAAGCCTCGGGTGGCCGATTGGGTCTGGCTGTCTGGTCGGTGCGCTTCGCCCAGTTTCGCCACGCATGCCTCCGTGTCGGTTTTCAGGCTGGCGGCGCCGCTGCCGGTTTTCCACCATGAGCTCACCTTGAAGGTGTCCGTCATCTCGGGCGTTCTTTTCACGGCTGTCGCGGATTGTGCGGCGCCGGGCGTGGCGCTGGCTGCGTTTTCGATTCTGCGGTCGCTGGGGATGGCTGAGGCTTCCACGACGGGGTCCGCATCCAGGGGTTCCATCCTGCTCAGGTTTTGAACGACCCAGCCGCGATCGGCCATGCATTTCTCGACCGCTGCCGGATCCGGGCCTTTTTCGCGGCAGGATAGCTTTGCCGCTTCCAGGTCGCTGGAACTGGCGCCGCGCTTGTAGGCAAGCTCGCCGCAGCCGCTGAGCAGCACTGCAAGCAGCAGCAGGATGCCGCCGCTGCAATGCGTTTTTGTTTGAGCGAAATCGATCATCACTATCCCCGGACGTTTTCCTGTTCGTCATTCGACGCGGCAAAAGGTAGCACTTGCCCGGGCCAACGGTCACGCGGCCGGTGTACGTCAGATGACGTATTTCATCCCCCTGGGCTGCTCGCTAACCTGAGCCCGTGTTCAAAGGCTTAGGGCGCTGGAGCGGCCGGCGTGCAATCGGCCGCTTCGGTTGGGTGACGATTTTTTAATCAAAGGGGATGGGGAATGAAATTTGAAATCAAGGGAAATCCGCTGATGGCGGCCGTTGCCGCGGCGCTGATGCTGCCGGCAATGCACGCCCATGCGGGCGGCACGATCACGTTCGGCGAGGACAAGTCGGTCAGCGTCGGCCTCGGGATGCGCGGCAGCTTCAGCAGCGTTGAGAACGGCGCACCCAATGGCACGTCGCGCTCGCAGGACTTCAGCCTGGACAGCGCCCGCATCTATTTGTCGGGCTCCTTGAACAAGTACATCAAGGGCATGCTCAACACGGAGAAGGATATCGCCGGCCAGGGATTCCAGGCCATCGATGCCAACGTCCAGATCGCGATCACGCCCGGCCTGACCATCTGGGCCGGACGTTTCCTGTCTCCCAGCGAC
>Ga0208958_1004450_pt1 | contig 10076 bp, 7 predicted proteins | sample RifOxyB1_FD_184032 | JGI IMG/M metagenome (GOLD analysis project Ga0208958, IMG submission 184032) | Soil microbial communities from Rifle, Colorado - Rifle Oxygen_injection B1 (SPAdes) | ecosystem: Environmental > Terrestrial > Deep subsurface > Rock core/Sediment | place: Rifle, Colorado...
CTCCCGACAGAAGCACCCTGACCGTGGCGATAATTTCATCCGATTCGCAGAAAAGGTAGGCCTTTGCCATGCTGTCATGTTCGGCCTGGGCCAGCAGGTCAGCGGCTATGTGCTCGGGATTGGCGTATCTGTCCGCTATGATAGCTACTTCGCTTGGGCCCGCAAGAGAGTCAATACCGCAGACATCAAGGATCTGGCGTTTGGCTTCGTTAATATAGGCGTTTCCGGGGCCGACAATTATGTCAACTTTGGGTATAGTTTTAGTGCCGTATGCCATGGCGGCTATGGAAGCCGGGCCGTTAACCGCGTAAATCTCGTCAACCCCGCAGATTTTTGCCGCGAAAAGAACCGCAGGGGTCAGATTCTTCGGAGGCGTGGCCATGATTATTCTTTTTACTCCAGCTATTCTCGCGGGTATAGCCGTCATAAGCACCGTTGAAGGGTAAGAATAGTACTTCCCGCCGGGAACATAGAGGCCGGCGGTTTCAACCGGTTTGTAAATAAAACCGGTGGCTGTTCCTGCTATGTTTATCCTCCAGCTTTTCGGAAGCCTGGAGAACTCTTCCTTGTGAAAGCGGGTTATATTCTGAGCGGCCTTTTTGAGCGCTTTCGCCAAATCCGGACTTATTCTGGATGCCATGGCGTCAACAAGGGTTTTGGAAACTCTGAAGGATGAGGGTTTGATGTTTTTTCCGTCAAATTTGGCCGTAAAATATGAGACAGCGCTATCGCCGTCTTTAAGGACGCGCTTTATAATTGATGAGACCTGAGCAGCGGTATTTTTCATATTCAAGTATTCTATAAAAAAACGAATATAAAATCAATAAGAAATGCGTCGTACCCTGGCGCCAAGTTTTCTGAGTTTTTGTTCAAGTTTTTCGTAGCCGCGGTCTAAGTGGTAAACCCTCAAAACCTCGGTTTTTCCCCCGGCTGCCAGGCCAGCTATTATAAGCGCGGCGCCGGCCCGAAGGTCTGATACCATTATGGGGGCTCCGGAGAGCCGTTTGACGCCGTTAATAATAACTCTGCTGCCCCTGATCCTTAAGTCAGCGCCCAGCCTTTGAAGTTCTCCGACATGCAGGAACCTGTTCTCAAAGACAGTTTCCTCTATGTAAGAGCTGCCGGGAACCAGAGCCATAAGCGCCATCCACTGAGCCTGAACATCCGTAGGAAAGTCAGGGTAAACGGCGGTGCGGATATTCTGAGGCTTCAGGTTTTTTGTCCATTTAGCAGATATATAGTCCGGGCCCTCCGTGATCTTCAAGCCCGCTGAAACCAGCTTCCTGACAATGGCCTTAATAAACGAAGAGTTGGTGTGGAGCAGTTTTACGCTTCCCTTTGTCACCGCGGCCGCGATAAGATAGGTAGCCGTTTCTATTCTGTCGGGTATTACTTCATGCTTGAACCCGCCAAGTTTATCTACGCCGTGTATGTGAATAGTGGACTGGCCCGCTCCGGTAATTTTTGCCCCCATCTTATTGAGGACATCCGCGAGGTCAATGATTTCAGGTTCTCTGGCGGCATTTTCAATTATTGTAGGGCCTTTTGCCAGGACACTGGCCAGCAGTAAATTTTCCGTGGCCCCCACGCTCGGGTAGCGGAAAACAATTCTTGCTCCGGAGAGTTCCTTTGCTTTTACCTCCACATAGCCGCCGCTGAGCTCAATTTCGGCGCCCATTTTTGAAAAACCGTCCAGATGAATATCAATGGGCCTGGCTCCTATGGCGCAGCCGCCCGGCAGAGAGACTTTTACATGGCCGAGCCTGGCCAGAAGAGGCCCCATTACCAGCACGCTGGCCCTCATTTTCCGCACAAGATCGTATGGGGCTGTATCGCTGAGCCGCTGCTTGTCCGGGCTTATGATTACCTTGTTAGGGCGCCTCTCAACTTTCTTTCCGATAAATTCAAGCAGAGCAACCGTCGTGCCTATATCGGCAAGGTCGGGCACATTGTCGGCCTCACAAACCTCGTCGGTAAGCAGGCTCGCGGCCAGTATGGGCAGGGCGGCGTTTTTGGAGCCGGAAATCCTTATGGTTCCGTTTAGTTTCCTGCCGCCGTGAATAATTATTTTGTCCATTATTTTCCTCTTATTGTCGCGCTTAATACTCTTTCAAGCCCGGAGTAATCTTTTGTTATGTTGTCCACGCGGAAACCGCTTTTTTTAAACAGTGAAGCGATCTCGCCGGGCCTGGTGGAGCTCAGCTCTACAAAAACCGCGCCGCCCTTTATTAAATATTCACCCGCGCCGGAAACGAGCTTTTTGTAGAAATCCAGCCCGTCCTCCCCTCCGTAGAGAGCGCCCGCCGGCTCAAAGGAAAGCTCCGGCTCAAGCTCTTTCATTTCCGGGGCTGACACATAAGGCGGGTTGGAAACGATAACATCTACTTTGCCCTCAAGCCCTTCGTTTATGAAGGCGCCAAGCATGTCCCCGCGCTTAAGAAAAATCCGGCCGGAGAGAGAATTTCTGTCAATGTTCTGCTGGGCAACCTTCAGGGCTTCAATGGAAATGTCTGAGGCGTACACCGAGCAGCCCTTCACGAAACTTGCAATTCCGACAGCGATATTTCCGGAACCGGTGCAGACATCCAATACCAGGGAAGACTTGTTTTTCTTTATATAGTCACAGGCTTCCTCTACAAGCAGTTCGGTTTCAGGCCTCGGAATAAGCGTGTCGGGTGTAACTTTAAAATCAAGCCCCATAAATTCCGATTGCCCCAGGATATAGGCTATCGGGAGCCGTGACTGCCTTTTGCCGATCAATTCTTTGTATTGAGCAAGCTGTTTTTCGTTTAACAGTTCGTCACGCTTAAGTATCAGGTCAAGCCTTTTTAAGCGAAGCGCGTGCGCCAGAAGTATCTCGGCGTCAGCTCTGGGGTTTGAAATTCCGTGTTTTCCGAAATAGCCGGCTGTCCACTCAAGAGTATCGGCTATGGTCCATTTTTTCGCGGGAGCGCCTTTTGCTTTCATTATTCTTTTATGTCCGTCAGCTGAGCTGCCTGGTCTGCCGCTATAAGCGCGTTTATCATCTCGTCAAGATCACCCTCAAGCACCTCTTTGAGCCTGTGAGTCGTGTAATTGATCCTGTGGTCGGTAATGCGGTTTTGAGGAAAATTATAGGTCCTGATTTTTTCGGATCTGTCGCCGGAACCTATCTGGTTGCGGCGTTCGCTTATGATGGCGTCTTCCTGAGCCTTTTGCCTTGATTCGTAAAGTTTTGCCAGCATAAGCTTCATGGCTTTAGCCCTGTTTTTCATCTGGCTTCGCTCGTCCTGGCAGGCGACTACAAGCCCTGTCGGAATATGGGTAATTCTAATGGCAGACTCTGTTTTATTTACATGCTGGCCGCCGGCTCCCGAAGCTCTGTAAGTGTCTATCCTTATCTCGTCGGGTTTTATGCCTACTTCAACCTCTTCGGCTTCCGGTAAAACCGCCACGCTGATGGCGGATGTATGTATGCGGCCCGAAGCCTCCGTTTCAGGGACTCTCTGGACTCTGTGGACACCGCGTTCATACTTTAAAAATTTCCAGACTTTTTCCCCCGAAAGCCCGAAAACCACTTCCTTAAAACCGCCAAGACCGGTCGGATTTGAATCCATTATGTCAACTTTCCAGCGCCTGGTGTCGGCGTAGCGGCAGTACATCCGAAACAGGTCGCCGGCAAAAAGCGCGGCCTCTTCACCGCCGGTGCCGGCCCTTATTTCAATTATGATATTTTTCTCTTCGTTGGGGTCTTTTGGCAGGAGCAGGACTTTAAGCTCGTCTGTCATCAGAGCCTTCTTTCTGGAAAGCTCCTCCAGTTCGCTCTGTGCCATAAGCTTCATTTCCAGGTCACTGGATTCTTTAAGCGATTCCAGGCCTTTTATCTCGTCAAGCAGGCGTTTGTAGTCGCGGTATTTGTGAATCAGGGGTTGTAAGGCGGAATGTTCCTTAGACAGGTTTTTGTAATCGTCAACCCGGGAAGTTATCCCGTGGTCGCTTAATTGCTTTTCAACTTCAAGAAAGCGTTTTTCAATATTTTCTAATTTGTTTTCAATCATAAACCGTTCTTTATTTAAAATTATGCGTGTCCAAACAGGGCAACATGAATTTTGAGGTTTAAAATCATAAACTCAGCTTGTCGTACCGGAAATGGATGAAAGGCAGAAAAATTCGGGCATAAGACCAAAGAGATAATTGAGTCATCAATGATTCTTACACTTTACTGCCATAAAAAAATGACAGAGATACCCGAAAGGATGATCTCTGTCATTTATATTTTAAGCTATTTGCTTTCTTTTTTTGGTTCAGCCTTTTTGGGCGCTGCCGCTTTGGGCGCCGCGGCCGACTTCTTTCTGCGAGGCGCGGTTGAAAGTATCTTTGATTTCGGTTTCTTTGCAACAACCGGTTTCGCCTTTTTTACGGCTTTCACTGTTTTGCCCTCGGTTTTCGCGAAGCGTTTGTGGAAGCGTTCCACGGTTCCGGCGCTGTCAACAAGTTTCTGTTTTCCGGTGAAGAAAGGATGGCAATGCGAGCAGATTTCAAGCCTTATTACCGGTTTTGTTGAACGGGTCTTGAAAGTATAACCACAGGCGCAGGTTACCGTTGATTCTACATAGTTTGGGTGAATTCCTTCTCTCATTTGAGTCTCCTGTAAACGCCAAAACGGCGTGTTTAATTTTTATTGAAGCAGAATTATCGCAAAAATACACTAATTTGTCAAATTTCTGGCAATAAGGCCGGAAACAAACTCTTATCTTTCAGCCATCTCCATGGACTTAAGGAAATCTTTGTTTGATTTCGTCGCGGAGAGTTTTTCCACCAGAAGTTCCATGGCTTCAACCGGGGTCATGGTGCTTATAACTTTCCTGATAACCCAGACTTTGTTGAGTTCGTCTTCCGTAAGAAGCAGTTCTTCCTTCCTGGTTCCGGAACGGGTAATATCAATGGCAGGGAATATTCTGCGGTCCGCGAGTTTTCTGTCAAGGTAAACCTCGCAGTTGCCGGTGCCTTTAAATTCTTCAAATATGACATCGTCCATTCTGCTGCCGGTCTCCACGAGAGCGGTTGCTATAATGGTGAGACTGCCGCCTTCCTCAATGTTTCTGGCGGCTCCGAAGAATCTTTTTGGGCGCTGCAGCGCGTTTGAATCAAGCCCTCCGGAAAGCACTCTTCCGCTGGACGGCGTTACGGTATTATAGGCTCTCGCCAGCCTTGTTATGGAGTCAAGCAGTATTACCACATCCTTGCCGTGCTCTACATGGCGCTTGGCTTTTTCTATAACCATCTCGGCTACCTGAATATGCCTTTCAGCGGGTTCGTCAAAGGTGGAAGAAATTACCTCGCCCTTCACGGAACGCTGCATATCCGTCACTTCTTCGGGGCGTTCGTCAATAAGCAGAACCATAAGCACGACCTCGGGATGGTTCGTGGTCACGGCGTTGGCGATTTTCTGCATTATGACTGTTTTACCCGTTCTCGGCGCAGCGTTGACAAGCATTCTCTGGCCTTTGCCAAGAGGCGTCACCAGATCCAATATCCTTGTTGAAAGCTCGTCTTTTTTTGTTTCAAGCGTGATCTTTTTATTTGGGTAAAGGGGTGTCAGGTTGTCAAAGAGCGCTCTTTCGCGGATGTTTTCAAGGTCCTGCCCGTTGACGGATTTGACCTGAAGCAGGGCAAAGAAGCGCTCCTGCTCTTTAGGAGGCCTGACATAGCCGGCGACCGTGTCGCCTTTTCTTAAAGCGAATTTTTTAATCTGCGACGGAGATATATAGATGTCGTCGGGGCCCGGAAGATAATTGTAGTTGGGAGAACGCAGGAAACCGAAGCCGTCCGGAAGGATTTCCAGCACACCCTCATCGTATACAAGGTTGTTTTCTTTAGTCTGCGCCTCAAGGATCTTGGCTATCAGTTCCTGCTTGCGCAGACCGGAAACCGTTTCAAGTTTCAGGTCCTTCGCGATTTTGGTCAGCTCTGTAATAGTGCGGTTTGACAAAGCTGTAACATCCATTGAACGATCCATCAATTCCTCCACAGTGTTATGTATTGTTTGAAATTCATAGGTGTGTTAAGGGGGTTACGCAATTTGGTTTGAGTGATTAATACGCTTGTGATTTTGAATAATTTGTTTTCAGGTAAGACCCTTTAGAATTACTTGAGGTGCCTGCTTTTGGCTTGTTGACCGTGATTATACTTAAGTTTCATTTCGTTTGTCAAGCCCCGGTAAAGTTTTTTGACATCTTTTTTAAGTTCTTCCAGAGTTCCCGAATTCTCAACAATATAATCCGCTCTGGACAGCTTTGCGCGCAGAGGCAGCTGGGCGTTGATCCTTTTTTTTATTTCATTCGGGCGCAGTTTGTCCCTTCCGGCCGCCCTTTTCTCCTGTTGCTGCCGGGAAGAATTAACGACGACAATCTTATCAAAAAGGCTCTCGGCCCCGGCCTCAAACAGCAGAGGCGCCTCAACAACCACAAGCCCCCCTCTCTTTTGCTTTTTAATTATATTTTTTATCTCTGTAATTATAGCGGGGTGCGTTATCTTTTCAAGCAGGATTTTTTTTGCGGGATCGGCAAAGACAATTCCTGCCAGCAGTTTTCTGTTGATTTTCAGCTTTGAGTCCAGAATCTTTGAGCCGAACTCATTGACTATTTTAAGGTAAGCCGGCCTGCCGGGCCTTACTATTTCCCTGGCGATGAGGTCGGAGTCTACCACTGCCGCTCCCAGTTTTTTAAGCGCTGCGCAGGCTGTTGATTTGCCGCTTGCCAGCCCTCCCGTGAGCCCTACAATAAACGGATCGTTCATCTAACCGCCTCCAGATCAGCCCAATTGGTTCCTGTCTTAACTTCAACGGTCAAAGGAACGCTTAATTTCACGGCGTTTTCCATTTTTTCTTTTACCAGCTTAACCGCTCCCGCGGCATTGTCCCGCTCGGACACAAAAAGCAGGTCATCGTGAACCTGCATGAGCATTTTAGCCTTTAAGGTTCCGTTCCTGTAGCATTTAAACAGGTCTATCATGGCTATTTTAATAATGTCTGCCGAAGTTCCCTGTATCTGAGTGTTTATCGCGATCCGCTCGGCGAACTTCTTTGCCTGTTTATTTCCTGAGTTGATATCCGGTATATGCCTTATCCTTCCCGCCAGCGTCTTTACATGTCCGTTTTTTGAGGCCTCAATGAGAGACCGGCCTATCCACTCGCGCACGCCGCTGTATCTTTTGAAATAGTTGTCTATAAACTCCTGCGCCTGCTGGTTGGATATGCCGAGCTGCTGGGAGAGCCCGAAGGCCGAGAGGCCGTAGATTACCCCGAAATTAATTGTTTTGGCCACCCTTCTGTCGTTCTCGTCAATTTGGGACGCGCTCTTTCCGAATATCTCCGCGGCCGTGGCGGTGTGAATGTCCTCGCCGTTTATAAATGCGCTGATAAGCGATTGATCCTGCGAAATGTGCGCAAGAACCCTCAGGTCAATCTGGGAATAATCCGCCGAAACAAACAGGTTCCCCGGCCCGCTTATAAAAGCCCTTCTTATCTGGCGGCCGTAGCCGCTCCGTATAGGAATATTCTGCAAGTTTGGGTCGCTGGAAGAAAGCCGGCCTGTCGCGGTGCCGGTCTGATTTAGTGAAGTGTGAATCCTTCGGTTATTTTTATCGGTCAGCTCAATTATGCTGTCAATATAGGTGGATTTTAATTTTTGAAGTTCCCTGTATTCAAGCAGTGTTGCCGGAAGTTTATGCAAAGGGGCCAGGGCCGAGAGCGCCTCCTCGTCGGTAGAAAAACCGGTTTTTGTTTTCCTCTGGACGGGAAGTTTTAATCTGGTGAATAGAATCTCAGCAAGCTGTTTAGTGGAGTTAGGGTTAAATTCCCCGCCGGCAGATTCAAATATTTTAGATTTGAGGCTTTCAATAGCCGCGTCAAAATCCAAGGCAAGTTTATTTAAGTACTCCAGGTCCACCTCAATGCCTTCATTTTCCATAAAGGCAAGAATTTTTACCAGCGGCATCTCAATATCGTTGAAGAGGCCGTTTAAACCCGCCTCTTTAAGCTTCGGAGCGAAATACTCGGCTAATTTGACGACAGCCGCGGCATCGGCGCACGCGTATGGGGCGGCTTTATCTATCGCGACAGAACTCATGGTGGTTTGCTGTTTGCCGCTGCCGATAAGCTCTGATATTTCAGTCATCTTTTCGGATAAGAAGTCCGACGACAGTTTCTTAAGGCCGAAAGACGCTCTTGAAGGATCCAGGCAGTAAGCGGCCAGCATTGTGTCAAAGCTGAGATTTGCCGGTTCAATACCGTGGCGCTTCAAAATCAAATAGTCAAACTTGATGTTTTGCCCGTAAATCCTGACCTTGTCGTCCTCCAGCACTTCCTTAAGCTTCTCCAGGGTATCTCTCAGGTCCAGCTGTTTATCAACACCCAGATAGAAGTGTCCCAGAGGTATATAAAAGGCGCGGCCCTTCTCATACGAGAGAGAAATTCCCACAATGTCGGCAGCGTAAGTGTTTAAGGAAGTTGTTTCCAGGTCTATGGCCGCGAACCCCGCTTTTCTTATGCCGGTTATCAGCGATTTAAGCGACGAAGTGCTATTTACGATTTCAAAGTCAAAAGCGGGCGGCTTTAATTGCCGTTCTTCAGGAGTAAAATCCGCCGAAACGGCCGCGGCTGCTGAGCCGGCGCCTAACTCCGGTATAAGGCTTTTAAAACCCATGGAGCTGAAAAAATCCAGGGCTGACGCGGAGTCCGGGCTTTGTGTCTTAAGCTCGGAAAGCCGGATATCAAGAGGCACATCGTCGCGTAGTGTGACCAGGCTCTTGCTTAAAATAATATTGTCTTTTGAAGAGAGAATATTGTCCTTTAATTTTCCTTCAAGCTTTTGCGTGTTGTTTAGAAGATTGTCAATGGAAGAGAATTGCTGAATCAGCTTTACGGCGGTTTTCTCGCCGATGCCTTTGGCCCCCGGCACATTGTCGGAGGAGTCGCCCATTAAGGCGAACATATCGTTGAGCTGGGCGGGTTTAAGCGAATACTTCTCTATTACCACGGCTTCATCAAACATTATGTTTTTATGCTCATTCCAGACTTTAATGTTTCCGCCGACCAGCTGCAGCGCGTCTTTGTCGCCGGTTACTATAACCACATCCAGGCCTTCCGCGGATGATCTTTTCGCCAGAGTGGCTATTACATCATCGGCTTCAAAGCCTTCTTTTTCTATTACGGGGATGTTTATGGCCTTCATGGCCTCTCGCGCGAGGGGCATTTGAAACTTAAGATCGGGTTCGGTTTCTTTGCGGTGCGATTTGTAGTCAAGATATTGCTTGTGCCTGAAGGTGGGAGCCGGAAAGTCAAAGCAAACGACGGTGTAGTCAGGTTTATGAGCCTTCATCAGCTTAAAAATAAATTTCAAAAATCCAAAAACTGCCCCTATCGGCTCACCTCTGGAATTTGTCAGAGGAGGCAGCGCGTGATAAGCTCTGTGAAGGTAGGCATTGCCGTCAATAATGTAAATTTTAGGCATACAAGAAGGGTTATTAAAGATGGGTGTGATAGACTATTTGTAAGATGTTCCGAGTATGTTCTCCACATACTCCTGAGCCGCGAAAGCCGCGGTAGCCCCGTCGCCGGCAGCCGTTACAACCTGTCTTAATAACTTGTTTCTTGAGTCTCCGCAGCAAAATATGCCTGGAACGCTGGTGCCCATGTCGTTGTCCGTAAAAATATACCCTTTGTCATCCATCTTCAGTAAACCGGAAAACGGCACGGTGTTTGGCGAATGGCCGACAAAAATAAAAACGCCTCCGCAGGCTATTTCGCTTTCCACCCCGGAAACGACATTCTTTATAGATATTGCCTCTACTTTGTCTTTGCCGGATATTTTAACGGCTGTAGAATTCCATACAACCTGAATTTTGTTGTTTGAAAGCGCCCTGTCCGAAAGAATCTTGGTCGCTCTGAAACGGTCTCTGCGGTGCACGATAGTGACTTTTGAAGCAAAGCGGGTTAAATAGATTGCTTCCTGTACCGCGGAATCCCCTCCGCCCACGACAACCACCTCTTTCCCCCTGAAAAAAGGGCCGTCGCAGGTCGCGCAGTAGGATACGCC
>Ga0208958_1004454_pt1 | contig 10065 bp, 6 predicted proteins | sample RifOxyB1_FD_184032 | JGI IMG/M metagenome (GOLD analysis project Ga0208958, IMG submission 184032) | Soil microbial communities from Rifle, Colorado - Rifle Oxygen_injection B1 (SPAdes) | ecosystem: Environmental > Terrestrial > Deep subsurface > Rock core/Sediment | place: Rifle, Colorado...
TCAGGTAAAGGACCAGCAACATTTTGAGGTGTTAATAAATCACAACCTTGTCCAAAATAAGAAATTGCAATTAAACCTGCTGCAGAAACGAGATGTCTTGCTGAAGAAAACATATTCTCTAATGTAGATTTAGAGCCAGCTTTCATTTTAACCTTAGATTTATAAAGGAAAGGTATTATTTAAGGTTTTCTATACTAATATGTAGTAACAAATATTTAGCAGTTTAAGCACAATTACTTAAGCAATTTCCATCTTTGTCTAATATTCTGATAAACTGATATTGTCCATAAGTATCTTTTTTTCCATCACTTTGTATAATCTCTAAATATGAGCAACATGCTTGTTGGGGTTTTGTAGTACTACGATAATTAAAACAATCTAGATCCACATTTTTAGCATCATTCCAATAAGCTAAAACCTCTGAATCGCTAGAAGGATATTGTAATTTCCATTTAGCTAAACATGATTTACTTTGATCAACAACACCATCAGTGTCGTGATAACAGGTTGCTAGTGAAGCAACACATTTTTTACTAACGTCATCCCAACTAGTTCCAGTTGGGCAAACACTCTTACATAAAGCAGTAGCAGCATCATCAACAAAACCAGCTTTACAAGTACAATCAGTATTACAACCACTAGTAGTTAAAGAAGAATCACATTCCTCACCTGTATTTTGCCTTGAATTGCCACAACTAAGTTCAGAACTAGAACAACCAGCCAAAGTATTTACAGGAATTCCACCCCCATTTCTGCAAAATCTTGAAAAGTCAGTAAAAAGACTATGATAACCACAAGGATTACTCAAATAAGTTCCATAACTAGCACTATCGCACCAGAATAAATTATTAGAAACACAAGTTGAACATGTAGTAAATAATTTAGGGTCTTCAGTAACAACTAATACACCACTAGGTTGTATTTGTGAATTAAAAGTAACTCCATTTACATTATATTCAGTATAATAATTTCCTGTTGATAAACTTGAATCACTTGCTTTCTGTCCAGCAACCCAAGCAAAAACTATCTAAAGAATTATTGCAAACTATAATTTCTCAAATCTAAAGGTGCATTTCCTTCAATAACTGGTCTATACCATGCCTGTATTAATGGAACTTCATCAGGAGAAATATTGCCTCTATTTGCATCAGGATTGTACCCGCTTCTAATATGCATTCTATCTTTACTATGTCCATAATTATCAGTTCTATCTGATACATGGGTCATTTCATGATCTGTAATTCCCCTTTCAGTAACTCCACCAGTAAGAATAATATCATTTCGTAAGGTTCTGCCTGGATTAAATGGATCTCCTCCACCTTCAAAACCAGTTGCTGAGCCTGAATCCAAATAAACAATAACATCAGCTTTAGATGTTGTTGTGTCTTGAATATATTGAAATAAATTCAAACCAGTTGCTGCATTAAAACCAACATTATCCCAAGATGTTCTTTGTGAAGGTTCTACATAATCAGATGCATTTCCTAAAACTTTTGCTGCTAAATCATCTACTTGTGCATCTGTATATTTGTTTTTTGTATCTACAAAAAATACTTTAGCAGGAAGTGAATGGGGCATTACTCTTAATGGACGAGGAAGATTTGTATTTGAAGCATTTATTTTTATTAAAAAATCAAGTAAATCAGTATACTTAGTTGTTTGTAAAACAACTTGGGGCAACATATAAACAACAACCCTAGGAGTTCCAGCTATTCTTGCTCTTTCTAAACATTCATCTTCTTCTCTAATAGCATTGGGATATTGTATACGTGCTATTCCATTATCATTTGTGTGAAGAGTATCATCCTCATAAATAACAGCATAATTTTTTACAGGGTTTCCAGTTGTAACATCTTCAAGCATAACTTCAAAATCAGATGGAGAACTTGCAATTTTAGCACCCAAACTTTCAGGAGACATTGTAACTTTAAAATAATTTAATGTTGCAGGAACTTCTAAACCAGCAGTTTGTGCTACTCTTGCCAAATATTGTGCACATGGATCAACTGGGTCTACTATTTTAGCCATTTTATCACAAGCACCAAATGTAAAAGCAGAGGCAATAGTTGCGACTGTAGAAATGACTTTCCCCGTGACTGAACGATTAGGAACGCGCATTTTAAAGCCTTATCTAGGTGTTTTAAACCTTAGATTTATAAAGGGGAACTATTATTTAAGCTTTTCTATGACTAAAAAGGAGTGACAGAAATGAAATAATTGGACTTTTATGTTTAATCAATCTATTTCTAATTCATACCACAACAACTCTAAATTATCAAATTTCTCTTTTTTAAAAAGTTTAAAACCAGTTTCTCTAAAGATAATATCATTCTGCATAAACTCAAAAGAGTCAGCAATTATTTTCTTAACTTTTCTTTCTTTGCATTCTTCTATAAAGTTCCTAATTAAATCTCTTTTAATTTTTAAATTATTACCACTTATATAATCAATATAACTAACATTATCATCTTTTTTATAACCCGCTATAAAATCTAAGACTTTATTATCTGCAACAGCCAAAAAACTAATCAAATTCGGATTTTCAAACTCTTTAATTAAATTGTTTTCTTGTGCATGTTCTTTATATCTATCAATAATCTCTTTAGAAAATTTTTTATCTGGTTTTGCTAAATCATTTAACATAATTTTAGAAATTTGCTTTATGTAAGTCTTATTAGATACTATAATATTGTATTCTCTTTTTAATTTAATTAAAAAATCTTCTTTATAATCTTTCAAGAATTTTATCAATGAAGGAGAAAAAACTCGAGTATTATTTTCTATTTCTTTAATTAAATTGTGAAAACTGATAAATTCAAAAGCATCAACTTCAGGATTATTTTTTGGATTTGGTAAAATATTGAAATATCCAATATAAAACGCATCAAACTCTTTTTCTGTTTTTATAGTTTTAATATATTTAAGATTGGTAATTATCCCTGTTTCCTCTTTTAATTCCCTTTTAGCACCATCCTCATAGGATTCTCTGGATTGAACATGTCCGCTTGGTATTTCCCACCGATTTAACTTGCTATGGTCTTCTCTCTTTCTCTGAATTAAAATCTCTTTTTTATTATTAACAATAAAAATGTAAACTGCTCTAAAATATAAATGACTATTTTCTTTGTATTTTGTGCTCTTTTCTGAACTTAAAACGAATTTTTCATTTTCATCAAAAAAATCCAGCATTTCTTTAGCCATTTAAAATATAAAACAAATTAGCTTAAATATATTGGCTTTTCATTAACTAAGAAACTTTATAGCTTTTTACATTTAATACCCAATAATCTCCCCTTCTAATTACTTCTGTATCCATAAACTGAATTTTTGCATTAAACAATGGACAAGATGTAACAAAGGTATGAAATTCACCAAACTCGCCACAAGGATCTATACCCCTTTCTCTCACATATTCTAAAAATTTACGATCTAGCCTTTTACCCACCCAAAATTTATCTATCAAATTTGCATTTGCACAAATAATATATGATTCAATACTTGAACTTAGTACTTCATTAGCAAGAGTACTAGTATTCTCATTCCATAATGGTTCAATATGTTCTATTCCAGTGTCTTCACATACATGATCTCCCCATTTTCTATGCTCATTAACATAAATATTACCCAAAACTAATGCATCTAAACCCCAAGGAATAACTAAACTTTTGAGAGATTCTACATATTCGTTTTGATATCCATCTGGAGTTGTAGCTTTTTCTAAATAGGGAACATTAAGTAACCTTATTTGTGATCTAAGCAAATTAGGATCAATTTCATGAAAACTTATGTTTCCAGATTGTTTTGAACAACAATTTAAAATATATACTAATCTGCTTTGAGATTCTTCTCTTAAAATTCTATGTAAAGCCAAACAACAATCTTTACCACCACTCCAGCCCACAATAATTCTTTTTGATACATCTTTAATCAAATCTGTATAAGATAATATGCTAATGGGAGTAACTGTTTTTTGTTCTTCTAATCCAAGATCAAATTCTCTACCATAAGTTTCAAATGCTATTTGAGATAGTTTATCATCAGTTTTTAAAAAATCACTCGCATATTTTAATGCCCAACCATTTATTTTAACGATTTGTAAAACAAAAGACCTATCATTTCTAAGAGGTTCATCTGCAAATCTAAACGCATCGCCATTATTTCTAACAATATTTAATACAAAATCCCTATCTTTCCAAAGTGATTCACTTGCAGCATCAAGAGCCCAACCATGTTCTCGTTCACTGGCTAAAACAATACTTGCATCTTTTCTTAAGCTTAAATCAGCATATCTTAATGCCCATCTATGCTGCCTTACAGCAGTTAATACGATTTCTCTATCTCTCTTTAAATAATCAGCTGCACATTCAAGAGCAGTACCATCCTTTCTTAATTCAGATAATACAAAATCGCGATTTTCCCAAAGTGAAGGATCTGTATAACAAGTAGGCCAGTTATGCTTTTGTACAGCCGCTTCTAAAACTAGCTGTTTTTCATTTCTAAGTTTATCAGGTAGTAATTCAATAACTCTTCCATTTTCATTAATAACCCTTCTTACGAACTCATAATCATTTTTTAATGAGTCATCTACATATACAAAAGCCATTCTATTTTTTTTAATTGCTGCTAAAACTATTTCTGGATCGCTCCTTAAAGTTATATTACTATATTGTAAGGCTAAACCAAATTGTTTTACAGCAGACATAACAATCTCCCTATCTCTTCTTAGAGTTTCATCAACTCCTTGAAGCATCCAACCATGTCTGTTTACAGCTTCGAAAGCAGTATTACGATCTTTTATTAATCCTTCTAATGTCATTTACAAACCTCCCATAATATTAATTAAAAAATTAAAGTTCTGTACCATTTTCTCCTACAAACTTTAAGTTATCTAATAACCAGGAGGTTGCAATTACTTTTCTAAGCCTCAGTATTTCAAATGTACTTACTTGAGTTGAATTTAACTCATAATTATCAACTGAAAAAGCACCAAATCCTACAAGTAATGAGTTATCATTACCTTCTTTTCTTCCTTGATCAGCGATTTTTCCTATATCATCAGTAGAAATACCCAATCTTGAAGCTAAATCATTTAAAGCTACACCCTTATTAACGTTATGAGGTACTACATCTATAGAAGTACCAGATGTCATTGCATTTACAAGCAAATCATTTTTTCTAAAAAGTTCATTTAATTCATCGATATTAATTATAGTATCAAAATTTAGTCTATAACCATCAGTTCTAAATTGTGTTTGAAAATTTATCTGAGGAAATTTTCTTTGGATGATTCTTTTTACATTTTCCATAAGTAATGGGTCAAAAATTTTTTCATAATAAATTTCACCAGTACCAATATTGCGTCCAATCCCACCTTCACTATTATAAAAATGAAGATGCCTCAAAACATCAGTCGATCCATTTTGCATGAAAAGACCTAATTCTCTCATGAAATGGTCAGTCCATACAGCTCTTCTTCCGCTTATGATAGCAACATGAACACCACTTTGAAGCAAAGAAGAAATTTTTCCTAAAGCATATTTATCTGTTTCTTCAGAAAGAGAAATAGTATTATTAAAATCTAAAGCTATGACTCTATATTTTCTTTCTGTGTATGTTTTAAACATTTGCTGCATAGCTGGATTGACTTTTCTTTGTCCTTCTTTATTCAATTCAGGATAATAAGAATATACAAGAGATTTAAGTTCTTCAAATTCATCTCTTAATTCACTCAATCTTTTAAGTCGCGACTTAGGAACTAAACACTTCCTCACAATACTTTTTACTTTGTAATCTACAAGGCTTTTTGTAGGAAGATGAATTTCTTCCAATTCTCTTAAGACAGAATCAGCAACATTTAGATTTGCTAAATCTTCTAAGGTAGCAGCACTTTTAGTTTTTTCTGGAAGAGTAGAATCCCTTAATCCATAAAAAGTTTCCATTAATATTGCACCAATTCTTATAATCTGTAATAAAGGGTATTTTTCAGGTGGCAAAGAATAAAGTGGGTCTAAAAATCTTATTGAACCATTTGGTTCTACAATTATATTTTTCAAATTAAATTGACCATATAATATACCATAATCTTCTTTTAATCCACATATCGTTTCAGCAACATTTCCATAGCATAAAAGTAATTTTTCTAAACTCCCTCCAGTTATTATTTCATGAGCAATAAAATCGTCTAATGTTTGACCATGTACATATTCCATTATAATCATGTTTTTATTCTTATCAAAAGCCAAATAGTGTGGAAATAAATTTGTAACTCCACATCTTGTTAATCTTCCTTGTATGGATGTCATATATTCAACTTCTTGTTCCAAAGGAAAAATACCACTCTTTAAGGCAAGTATACCTTCATTATTAATATCAGTAACTTTGAATACCCTAGCTTCTTTTCCACAACCAAGAAGATCTATTATCCTATAAGGTTTATCTCCAACTGAAACCATTCTTTTATTAAAAAGAGAATTAAACATTTCAAATTCAGTATAATCATCAAACATAGGAACATTAGTTTCTGGCAAATTAATATTTTTCCATGCGATTAAAATATCTTTAGCTTCAACTAATTCTAATTTATGTCCACCTTGAAGAAATAAGGTCTCTAATGGTGTAGTAGCACCATTAAATCTGGTAGGTAGCATTTTAACACCAATTTTTTTACCTTTAACTGTTGTTAAGACCATAGCATAATGGGATTCAAGGTTTACTAAATACCAGTCTTTAATTACACTGTTCAAATTAGGTGTATCAAAAAAACATTTCCATAAACCAAGATAAGTATTTCTATCCATTTTTCATCACATATTCACATGATTTTAATATAAAATCTAAAGTAAGTCTCCTTCCCTCTTTATTTTCTGGTACGCTATCAATAAACTGTTCTTGTTGAAATTTATATTTCCCTTCGGGAACAAAAAATTCCATAGGTGATTCAATTGAACCATATCTTGTATCAATAATTCCCATTCTAGAAAGTACATTGTTCATAAGAATTGTACCGGTAAGATAACAAGCTTGTGTTAATCTCCCAGATTTATCACTTTTAAACTTACTAGCAGCAACTACAGGTATATGTATAGCTTCCATTAATAAAACATGGGATTGCCAATCTCCAGTATTTTTTACCCATTCATATATACCTTCATGATTACCTAACATTTCTAACATACTGTCTCTTGCATCGGACATTCCTAGTACTAAATTACTACACTCTCCAGTATAATATAATTGTGTTATTAATCTTTTATCTTCAAATCTCGTGTTTACATCATAATTTCCTCCCATTAAAAAATGTGCAAAAAAAGATAATACGATTCTGCCTAACTCAGATTCTACAGCATTAATTGGTCTACGACCATGAGGATCCACTAAAAATAGTTCTCTATTTGGATTTATAAGAACATTACCAAGATGTAAATCACCATGTGTAATTCTCGGAATTTTTTTTGGATTTAGCTGTTCATTGATGTAATCTTCATTTTCTTTTATTAAGGCAAGCATCTTTGGAAAATTTAAAAATTCAAATCCATTTATTGTAATAGTTTCATAATCGAAAAGTTTTTTAAAAAAGTCTGATAAAGTATGTGAAAGTTGTTCATCTTGATTGTTTACTAATAAATCAATACCTTGCCTTAATCTATCTAAATGCCATACTGAAACATACTTTTCAGGAGTTTCTTGACTTCCTCTAGAGTAAACAGTTTCAGTTAAATTTGTTAACAAGTTATTAACTATTCTTCTTGTTTCTCTAACATAAGCTTCTCTGTCACAAAATTCTGATAAATGGTTCATAACAGTTCTTGTATCGGGAATAAATTCCATCACATAGTAAGTAATGTTTTCATCATCATAATATTCACAAATTTGTGGAAATAGTCTTTGTGATTTACCTAATTCTTCTACAATTCTTTCCAGGCGCATAGCTTCTTGTTTAAGGACCGGACGTCCATTTCCTTGAAATCCTTCAACAGTAGAATATTTAATTACAACTTTTTTACCAACTCTATCCTGAGCCAAAAATAATTTTGAATCCATACCGCCACTATTTAAGGGAGTCAACAAGGAATAACCTTTTTTTGATAGAATATCTGGAAATATCTCTTTTTCAAACGTTACAATAGGTTTAACAAAGTCGGGACAGATATTATCTTTTGGTAAATAATAAAATGGAATTCTTCCAAGATTTTCTTGACTTGGGGAAACAACACCTATAAATTGATTGGGGTATCTGGCTAAATCAATTAATCGAGTTATTTCCCATCTTTCACCTGTCCAAACAGTAATGCCATGATGTGAATACATAGAAGTTCCAGGAATTAGTTGAAGTGCCAATCTTTTTTTATCCGATCTAACGGTAATGGAGATAGCATTAGGATATTCCTGTTTAATTCCTAAACCCATTTTCCCACTAGAATATTTAATATTATGAAAAGCAAAATAATCTATAGCTAAACTATAAGTAGTTTCATCAAGCAACTTTCTTACATCTTGTAAAAAAGGATGCTGTAAATGAGAATTAGTTAAAACTTGCACCCACTCATTAAGACTTAATGTTCTTTGTTCTCCACGCTTACGCATTAATTTATTTAAATCAACGATACTTAAAGCAAAATTACTTCTCCATTCATCAAACTTATTTATAAAATCGAAATCTGTTTTATTTTCATATAATCCACTTAAACGTCTTTCTTCTTCTCGTAAATGTTGTATAAAATCTGGACCTAAACCTTCCATTAATTTTTTACCATCTACAATTTTTAAAATACCTGATTGTCCTGTTCTTTCTTCTATTAATCTTACAAACTGTTTTATTTGAGAATAGGTCTGATTAACTTCTTCATCACTAAACTTTCCCAAGTCCTGATATATTCCGCCTTCATATGCAATTACAAATTGAATTCCTGGTTCATATACTCTATAAATAGGAGTAGCAATATCGACCAAATGTTGTAAAGCAATTAGATTTGATAAATCAGGAAGCACATCATAACCTGATATGAGTGGTGTAGAAAATTTAGGCGAAAAATTCATAAAAAATAGTTGTACGGGTTGTCCTCTTTTTACACTTTCATTAATTTGCATCATATATTTTGCTTCGTCAAGACCATAATTGGATTTACTTCCTGAATGTCTAATTTTACCAGGTCTAGAATTTAAATAATCCCAAATAATTTTAGAAATAGATGAGGGGCTATAATCATTATTTTTTGGTTTTTCTATTTCATATTTTTCATGTTCAAGTCCTGCGACAATTTCTTCTAAGCTTGGACCAGTAAACAATTGAAAATCGGTTAAATTTTGGTAAGCAAAAGTAAAGTCTAATGCAGTCAATTTTGGACTATTTCTTCCTATCATAAAATTAGTATTTTGTGGCATATTATAATTATTTAATATACCTCTTTTACTTATTATAATCTAATAATAAATACTATTTATAACATTTACTATTTTTTTAAAACTTTCTATACTAATATGTAGTAACAAATTTTAACAATTTAAGCAGTTATTTTGTTTATCTAAAATTTTAATATCAGCATAGGTTCCGTAAGTCTCTTTTCCATTTGTTGTATCTAATTCAGTGGAGTAGCAACATGCTTTTCCTAAAACATTATTCGCTTGTACTTCTTTTTTTGTAAAACAATCAGCATAATTTGTATTTTTAGCATCTCCCCAATAACCTTTCACTGCAGGGTCAGATGAAGGATATTGCAATTTCCATTTGGAATGACATTCAATATTATCATCATCAGTTACAGGAACCCCATTTAAATCTTGATAACAAATATCATAGGATGGTACACATTTAAGTAAAACATCGTTCCAGGTAAACAAATCAGGACAAACACTCTTACATAAACTAGTAGTAGCATCATCAACAAAGCCAGCTTTGCATTTACAAGCATTTGCTTCAGTAGGTAAATTACAACCACTAGTAGCTAAAGAAGAATCACATTCTTCATTAGTATTTTGCCTTGAATTGCCACAACTAAGTTCAGAACTAGAACAACCAACAACAGTATTTACAGGAATTCCACCCCCATTTCTGCAAAATCTTGAAAA
>Ga0208958_1004455_pt1 | contig 10063 bp, 6 predicted proteins | sample RifOxyB1_FD_184032 | JGI IMG/M metagenome (GOLD analysis project Ga0208958, IMG submission 184032) | Soil microbial communities from Rifle, Colorado - Rifle Oxygen_injection B1 (SPAdes) | ecosystem: Environmental > Terrestrial > Deep subsurface > Rock core/Sediment | place: Rifle, Colorado...
TTTTCCATGCGGGTTCTGGTTCTAGGCGGCGACGGCTTCTGCGGCTGGCCGACGGCCCTGCATCTCTCGGCCCAGGGCTGGGACGTGACCATCGTCGACAATCTGAGCCGGCGGAACATCGACAACGAGCTGGAGGTCCAGTCGCTGACGCCGATCCGCACCATGGGCGAGCGGATCAAGGCGTGGAAACAGGTGTCGGGCCGAGACATCGGCTTCGTCAACATGACGGTCGGCAAGGAGTTCGACCGGCTGGTCGCCCTGATCCGCGACTACGCTCCCGACAGCGTGGTCCATTTCGCCGAACAGCGGGCCGCACCCTATTCAATGAAGTCGGCGCGCCACAAGCTGTACACGGTCGACAACAACATCAACGCGACCAACCATCTGCTGGCCGCCATCGTCGAGAGCGGGCTGGACGTGCATCTGGCCCATCTGGGCACAATGGGGGTCTATGGCTACGGCACGGCGGGCCTGCGAATCCCCGAGGGCTATCTGAAGGTGACGGTTCAGACCGATCACGGCCCGGCCGAGCAGGAAATCCTGTTCCCGCCCAATCCGGGCAGCATCTATCATATGACCAAGACCCAGGACGCCCTGCTGTTCCAGTTCTACGCCCGGAACGACAATCTGCGGATCACCGACCTGCATCAGGGCATCGTCTGGGGCGCCCAGACCGCCGAGACCAAGCTGGACGAGCGACTGATCAACCGGTTCGACTATGACGGCGACTACGGGACGGTGCTGAACCGGTTCCTGATGCAGGCGGCGGTCGGCTATCCGTTGACCGTACACGGATCGGGGGGCCAGACCCGGGCCTTCATCCATATCCAGGACACGGTGCGCTGCGTCGAACTGGCGCTGAAGAACCCGCCCAAGCGCGGCGACCGGGTCAAGATCCTGAACCAGATGACCGAGAGCCGGCGCGTGCGCGACCTGGCCCGGATGGTTGCCGACATGACAGGGGCCGAGATCCACAATCTGCCCAATCCGCGCCAGGAGGCCGACGAGAACGATCTGGTCGTGGCCAACGACCAGTTCCGCGAACTGGGGCTGAAGCCGATCACCCTGGCCGAAGGCCTGATGCAGGACGTCACCGAGATCGCCCGCCGCTACGCCGACCGGGCCGACCTGAGCCGGGTGCCGTGCGTCTCCGCCTGGAACCACCGCCGGGCGGAGGCGCTGGAGAAGGAGGCTCGGCCTTATGCGGCCGCCGTTTCTCCCAAGACCCTGATCGCCTGAAGACCCCATGCCTGACGCCGCCCCTTCCCTGTCCCTGCTGGTCTTCGGCGGGGGCTATCTGGGTCGAGCCGCAGCCCTGGAGGCGATCCGGCGCGGCGGTCGCGCGACGGCCACCTCGCGCGATCCCGAACGGCGGCGCGCCTTGGAGACCGAGGGCATCACGGCCATCGATCCCGCCGACGCCCGGTCGCTGCAGACCGCGCTGGAGGCCGCGACCGCCGTCCTGGCGACGGCGGCGCCGGACGGCCACGGCTGCCCCGCCCTGCGGGCCTTGGCGCCGGTCGCCTCCCAGGCCTGGCCGGACTGGATCGGCTATGTCTCCTCGACCAGTGTCTATGGCGATCGGGCCGGCGGCTGGGTGTTCGAGGACGGGCCGCTGAACGCCGCCAGCCTGGAGGGCGCGCGGCGCGTCCGGGCCGAGCGGGACTGGCTGGACGGGGCCCAGGGCATGGGGCTGACGGTGCAGATCTTCCGCCTGCCCGGCTTCTACGGCCCGGGACGCAGCGTCGTGGACCGGTTGCGCGACGGGACGGCGAGACTGGTGAGGAAGCCCGGCCAGGTGTTCAACCGCATCCATGTGGACGACGTGGTGTCCGGCCTGTTCGCCTCCATGGCCCGTCCCCGGCCCGGCGCCGCCTATAATCTGACCGACGACGCCCCGTCGCCCGCCGATGTCGTGACGACCTGGGCCGCCGATCAGATGGGGCTGCCCCGCCCGGCCGAAGTCGACTGGACCGACGACAGCGTCAGCGAGGCCATGCGGCGCTTCTATCTGGACTCCAAGCGGGTCTCCAACGCCCTGGCCAAGGCCGAACTGGGCTGGCGGCCGGCCTATCCGACCTGGCGGGAGGGGCTGACGGCGGTGCTGGAAGGATCAAGGCCGTCGGCGGCCTGACGGCGCCGCGACTTGCCGTCGGGCGGATCCCCGTGCCAAGTGGCGGAGATCGGGAGGCGACGTGCAGAACCAACTTCGGCGCGACGAAAGGCTGAAGCTCGCGGACGGCCTGTTCGTCCGCGCGACGGCCGATCCGGCCTCGCCCATCCTGGACGAATTCTACGCGGGCTATGACCGGGCCTTCGTCCTGCCGGACGAGCGGGAGGATCTGGCCGGCTTTCGCAAATGTCTGGCGCTGAACCGGACACACCGGACGGCGTTCGGGCGCACCCATTGCGAACTGGCGGCCGTTCTGGAGGACGAGGCCGGGCGCAGGCTGGGCGGGATCAATTTTCTGGCCACCGCCATCGACCGCCCCTCGGCCCCGCCTGCCGCCGTCGCCCTGAACTATGTCTATGTCGATGAAGGATTTCGGGGACGCGGCCTGCTGCGTCATGCGCTGACGGCGGTGCGGATTCTGGCGACGAGCCGCCTGAACCTGTCCGAAAAGGACGGCGCGCCGGCGATCTTTATCGAGCAGAATGATCCGCTGCGGCTGACGCCCGAGGAATGCGCCGCCGACACGCGGCGGTCCGGCCTGGATCAGGTGGACCGGCTGGCGATCTGGGCCCGTCTGGGCGCGCGGGTGGTGGACTTCCCCTATGTCCAGCCCGCTCTGTCGCCCGACCAGCAGGCCGAGGACGGACTGATCTATGCGGCCGTGGACTATCCGGACGAGGCGGTCGATGCGGGTCTGCTGCACGACCATCTGGAGAGCTTCTTCGGCATTTCCGTCCTGAAGGGCGAGGCCGAGCCGCCCGGCGGGGCCGCGGCGCGCCAGATCGCCGCCCTGGCAGCGCGAGGGCACGCCGTTCCCCTGTTGCCCATGGCGCCGGCCCTGGATCGACTGCGGTCCGGAAGGAGCTCTGGCTTTGACAGTTTCCGGGATCTGGCCAGGGAGGCGGCGGGACGATGACGGTGCGGGGGGAGAGACCGGACATCCAGGGTTATGAGGTCGCGCGATCCGGCACGATCTACTGGACCCTGTCGCTTTATCTCGAGCCGGAGAAAGTCGCGGCGGCCCTGCAACTGCCGCCGGGGGCGCGGGTGGAGCCCGCCGTCTTCCGCCGAGTTCAGCGAAACCATCTGCCGTCGTTGGCCCTGGGCAACGCCATAGACCCGCTGATGAACGACATCGCTGATCGCGAGATCCGGGGCGAGCTGCAGGAGTTCCTGCTGTCGGCGACCGACGACGAGGGGGTGGCGGACCTGGACCAGGCGGCGGCCCGCATCCGAGCCCATACGGACCTGATCTTCAAGACGCCCAGGTCAGTGTCCTGGACCACCGAAGGCGTCCGCTTTCACGCCCATCCCGAGGGCCTGGACGACGACCGGCTGGTGCGCCTGCGCCGCTTCTGGCTGTCCCACAACGACGGCGCCCTGAGCTATCATCTCAGCTTCAGCCACTACTACGGCGGCGGCTATGTGGATGCGGCGGGGCGGCGCCGATCCGGTTACGACCCTTCGACCTATTATTTCCTGTCCCTGCTGCAGAAGCTGGCCGCGCCCAAGGAATACGCCCTGGATCCCGTCCGGCTGAAACCCACAGCCGCCGATCCCAATCCCTTCGTCGATGTGTTCAGCGAGACGCCGCTGGACATAGATCCGCTGGACAATATCCGGGTCGCGACGGTCGACGCGGGGGAAGGACAGAAGTTCTGGCCCTTCGTAAAGACCCTGTTCGAGGGCGACGCCATCCGCCTGTTTCAGCGGCTCGCGCCTGAGATCCAGACGGGGCTTGAACTCGAGCCCGGCGTCGAGCGGCGCCTGCTGGACCTCGTGCCCTTCATGGAGACGCCGGGTCTGAAGGTGCCCAAGTCTCGCTTCATGTTCATGCTGCACGACGAACGCTTCTTCGACCGGCTGATGCCGCTGGACCCGGAGACGGGAACCCTCGCGCCACGCAAGCGGATGGTGCGGCAGGGCTGCTACGAACCTTATCAGGACAGAATCCGCGCCCTGATGAAGCCCGTCGGCGGCCGGCCGCCCCGGGCGGTTCATCTGGGCGCGCCGAGCGCCGGGGTCGAGGCGGGGGAAAGCGCCGGGCCCGACTTCTGGGACTGGGCGGCGGAGCGCAAGGACTACGCGACCGCGCTGGATCAGGGCGTCTTCGCGCGCCGCAATCCGAAGTTCGATCCGGCCCGCGCCGAGACCGACACCAACCGGCGCTGGCTGCCGATCTCCGAGGAACAGACCGCTGAAGGCCGGATGAAGGACCTGGCGCTCGCCATGCGCGCGGGAGAGGCCGTGCAGATCAAGACCTTCCCTTTAGAGGACGGCGCGGCGACGCCGGACCTCGAGGCCCCGATCGACCATCATATTCCCGCCTTCGAGCCCGGCCGGGCGGACTGCCTGGATTACCTGTTCCTGGCGGGGTTCAACCAGAACATCATCGACTTCATGAACCAGGACACCTCGGAGATCCTGGACAGCATCGACCCCATCTATCCGGACAGCTCGGAACAGAGCGACGAACGCTTCTTCGTCCGCTACGCCAACCACCGGGCCATGATCACCTATGTGCCCAAGAGCCGCAGTCTGGAGATCGGCAACGACTATATCGGCGCCTGTCCCTACGCCTTCCTGATCCACGCCCTGGCCCTGCACAACGAGTTCCTGGCCCGCGGGCACGAGCAGAAGACCATGGCGCGGATCGACCGGATCGAGGCCCTGGTAGAGGGACGGCCCCTGCGCGACGACGCCGCGACGGCCGCGCTCCAGGCGCAGGAGCCGCTGGAGAACACGGACGTTCTGGGTCAGGTGGAGATCGCCATCAACAAGGCCAAGCTGGCCGAGTTCAGCCAGTATGAGCGGTACCGGCACGCCAACCCCTTCCGCTACGACACCGAGCGGGTGGTGTTCGAAAAGCTGGAGGAATTGCGCGGCGTCAGCCGAAAGAATGCGGCCCTGTCCCTGGCCATCCGGAGCCTTGAGGACCACGCCAGCGATCTGGCGCGCCGCCAGCAGAAGGCGGCCGAGCGCGCGCAAAAGCAGGCCGACGACGCGGCGGCCGAACGCGGCCAGTTGCTGAACCTTCTGCTCGGAATGACCGGCGTCTTCGGCGCGGGCCAGATGTTCTACTGGATCGGTGAAAAGGCGGCGGGGGGCGAGGATAGGCAGATCGGCAAGGCGCGCGAAGTCTTCGGACTATTGCCGAGAAGGATAGAGACCGGCGATCTGATCCTGTCGACGACCGAAGTGCTTATGACCCTGGCGTTGGCGCTGTTCGTCGTTCAGCTGATCCGGGTCGTGGTCTACGGCCGTCGCAAGGCGCGACTCACCGAGTCTGACTAGACGCGCGTAACAGCGGGCGGACAGCCGACCCTAGGCAGGGTCGGCTCAGCACGCCTCAGTCGGCGCTCAGCGCCGCGCCTTCTTCCTTTGACCGGCCTTGCCCTTGGGCCGCGACAGACGGACGATCTTGCGTGCGTTCTCTTCCGCCGTGGTGCGCACGGTGGGGATGGAGCGCGGGGCCAGACCGTAGAGGGAGGCCATCGGGGCGTCCTCGACCGCGGCGATCTCGTGCTCGCCATAGCCGTTGAAGCCCGTCGACATGGCGACTCCGTACGCGCCCAGCATGCCGATCTCGATGAAGTCGCCTTCACGGATGTCGGCCGGCAGCCAGAACGGACCCGGCATATGGTCGATCGAGTCGCAGGTCGGCCCGTAGAACTGGAAGGCCTTCAGCTCGGACGCAGCCTCGCCGTCCCGGACCAGCTTGGTCGGGAAGGGCCAACGCGAGTGGGTCGCGTCGAAGAGCGAACCGTACGAGCCGTCGTTCAGATACAGGGCGTCGCCCTTGCGCAGGTCCACCCGGGCCAGGATCGACGAGGACTCGGCGACCAGGGCCCGGCCGGGCTCGCACCACAGTTCGGTGGTTTCCGACACCGGCATCTCGTTGAAGCCGCGATGGATGGCGTCGGCGTATTCGCTCATGTCCGGCGGGACCATGCCCGGATAGACGGACGGGAAGCCGCCGCCGACGTCGACGATGTCCACGATGACGCCCGCACGGCTGATCGAGCGGCCGACCTGGGCCATGGCGGCCTGGTAGGCGGTCGGACGCATGCACTGGCTGCCGACGTGGAACGACACGCCCATCAGGCCGTCCTTCACCGCCTGGCGCGTGGCCAGCAGCAGGGCCGGGGCCTGATCCGGCGCAACGCCGAACTTGCCCGACAGGGTATAGGCCGCGCCGTCCGCCGAGACCGCCATGCGCACGACCAGATTCAGGTCGTCGGCGCCGCCGGTAGCGTCGAGGATCTTGTTCAGCTCGTCCACGCAGTCGAGCGAGAAGGTCCGCACGCCGTGATCGAAATAGGCCTTGGTGATGGCCGAACGGCTCTTGACCGGGTGCATGAAGGCCAGACGCGCGTCGGGGCTGACCGAACGAACCAGTTCGATCTCGGCCAGAGACGCCACGTCGAAACCGCGAACCCCGGCCTCGATCAGGGTCTGGATGACCCAGGCGGACGGGTTCGCCTTCACCGCATAGAAGACGTCGGCTTTCAGATTATCCTGGAACCAGCGCGCCGCTACGGAAACCGAGCGCGGCCGCACGAGGGCGACGGGACGCTCAGGGGACCGCTCACGGACCAGGTCCAGGGGAAGCTGGTACGTGCGCAATTCACGTAACCCCCTGCTAATTGTTAAACCCAGACCGGCGTTAGCGGCGCAGCATCAGACCTACGGGGTCCGCCGGAAGGCGCGATATGGGGGCATCGGACTGTCATGTAAAGGGGTTTTTTCGTGGCCAGAGTTTAATGTAACGGCGTTCTCCCCCCCTTCCCTGCAACCCTTAAAGGGTATAAATACATCCTGGGTGCGAGGGGACGACATGCACATTTTAACCGGACTGTTCTTGTTGGGGCTATCAGCCTCGGGGGCGCAGTCTGAAAGCGACGGAGCGAGCGCCGCTCGCCTCGACATCCTGCCGATGCTGGACGTGTTTCGCTGCTCCAAATCGGACGACCGTGACAGCCGGTGCGAAGAGGCGAATCCCACGCCTCAACAACAGTCGCCACAACAGCAGCAGCGACCTGGGGCGAACAGGGCAGAATCGAACGCCTATATCGGCAGTTACACGCGTTTCGTTATTGAAGAAGTGCCGATGGGAGGCGAGGCGGACCGGGGACGTTACGACAGGGAAGCCCGACGTGCGATAGATCGGTTCATGTCCGCGCGGTCTCTGACCCGAGTGTTGTCCATCCGCACGGTCCTGTCGCGGCCAGCCGTAAGCACGACGACGACCCTGATGTCCGCTAATCAGGAGAGCAACAGCCGCCAGGGCGAAAGCTGGACGACCGAGCAGAACGAAAGGCTTTATCTGACACCTTATTTCAGGGTCAGCCCCACCAGCGCCTCGACGGTCGAAGTCAGCCTGAACGCAAGCAGCGCCATACAGGGCGAGATCACCGGGACGGTCATCGGCATGTTGATGCAGGGCTCGAAACTGGTGGCTCCCAGTTCTACTCTGATCACCTCGGCCTCGGAAGCACGGCTGATCCAAGCTTCGGATTATTTGAGCAACACGGTTTCGAGACTCTTCGCTCAGAATCTTTCCGAAAAACGCTCCATCCAGTTCGGGCCGGGCGAATGGGCCGATCAGACGGTCGTGATCGAGGCGCGACTGCCCAGCCATCGACGTATTTCCAGCGAAGACGTGCCGGTCGTGGGACGATGGCGCGTCAGCGCCGAGCCGGCCGTTGTCTCCATTTTCAATCCCCTGCCCTATTGCGACAAAGGCGACTGCTCCGGCGCCTCAACGGAAAAGCAGGCGAAGAAGGGCTTCGAGAATCTGTCGCCGCTAACGGTGCTCAACTTCGACCTCGACGGCGCGCAAACCGTCGTACAGGCCATCAGATCAGACCCCGCCGTGGCGAGAGCCTTGGACGGGCTCGCGCGGGTGCCGCCGGAAACCAACCTGGAGGCGGACACCCAGGCCGCGCCGGCAGGGGCAGCGCAATCCCGTGAAACCCAAGACGCGAGGGCCGAGGAGTCCGGCGGCCCGACTGAAGGAGAGCCGAGTCAAAAAGAGCTGAGCCCGGCGCGTCGGGCGGCTGTGAACGTGCTTTGCAATGTCGTCGCTGCCAAGGCGGAGTCCCTCGGCTTCAATCGGTTCGACGTGGCCGCCATCGTCTGGGCGGTCGCCCACAGCGACGTCATTCTGAACGACGACGGCAGCGCTCTGCTCGAAGAAGGCGCCTGCACCCATTCCACGCTCGCACGCAGTCTGGGTTTACCGACACGACCAAAGATCAATCGGCCGACGAGCCTGAAGGTGGCCAAGGGCAATCAAGCTCCGTCGCCCGGCGCTGGAGCCACGACGCCGGCTCCTTCGCAGCCTGGCGGCGGTTAGCCATTCTGAAGACCTACCGTCGCGAACTCCCCTAGCCGCGGCTGAGTCGGACGCCGCACTGGACGAGATTGCGCCCGTCGTGCGATTAAGACTTGCCCAAACGCTCCTGTCGCGTCATGCGGCGCCCGTTCGCCACAGCCTCCCAGCGAGTTCATGAATTCATCCGCAGCCGCCGTCGCCCCAGGCCTGGTCCTGGCGCGTGACGTGTCGAAGACCTTCGGATCGCGAAAGGCGCTGGACGGCGTCTCGATTTCCGTCGCCTCAGGCGAGATGGTCGCCCTGATCGGCCCGTCGGGATCGGGCAAGTCCACGCTGCTGCGTTCGATCACCGGGCTTCAGTCCATCGACGCCGGCCCGGGGACCATCGCCGTGTTCGGCGAGACGGTGCAGAAGGACGGGCGGCTGACCGGGGCCGTGCGCAAGGCGCGCGGGCGGCTGGGCATGATCTTCCAACAGTTCAATCTGGTCGGTCGTCTGAGCCTGTTCTCCAACGTCATGCTGGGCGCCCTGGGGCGTTTGCCGTCCTGGCAGGGACTGCTGGGCCTTTGGCCCCAGGCCGACAAGGAGCGCGCCATGGCCGCCCTGCATCGGGTCGGGGTCAGCGACTACGCCGGTCAGCGCGCCAACACCCTGTCCGGCGGCCAGCAGCAGCGCGGCGCCATCGCCCGCGCCATCGTCCAGGGCGCCCAGGCCATTCTGGCCGACGAGCCGGTCGCCTCGCTGGACCCGGTGTCGGCCCGCAAGGTGATGGAGCTGCTGGTCGAACTGAACAAGCGCGACGGCATGGGGGTGATCGTCACCCTGCACCAGGTCGACTACGCCATCCGCTACTGCGACCGCGTGATCGCGTTGCAGAGCGGCAAGATCGTCTATGACGGTCCCGCCACGGGCCTGGATCACCAGCGCCTGATCGACATCTACGGTCCCGAATTCGAGGACGCGTTCTGGGAGACCAAGGCATGAGCCCTTCCCGCACATCCCTGTCCCGCCGTCTGTTCGCAGCCGCGGGCGCCGCCGTCCTGCTGCTGGGCGTCGCCTCGTGCGGCGGTGGCGAGGAAAAGAAGGCGTCCGGCGCCATGCCGTCGGAGCTGACCTTCTCCATCCTGTCGGCGGAAGGCCAGGCCTCGTCCGGGCCGCTGTGGCAGCCCTTGCTGGACGACATGTCCAAGGCGATCGGGGTTCCGGTGAAGCCCTTCTTCGCCGGCAACTATAACGTCCTGATCGAGGCCATGCGGTTCAACCAAACCCAGGTGGCCTGGTTCTCGGCCAAGCCTGCGCTCGAAGCCGTGGACCGCGCCCAGGGCGAGGTCATCGCCCGCATCGTCGATCCGGAAGGCCGCGACAGCTACACCTCGACCCTGATCGTGAGGAAGGGCTCTGGCATCACCCTGGACAAGGTGCTGGCCTGCGGCAAGCAGTACGACTTCGGCATCGGCGACGCCCAGTCGACCTCGGGCACCCTGGCGCCCCTGACCTTCCTGTTCAATCCGCGCGGCATCGTGCCGAACCAGTGTTTCAAGACCGTGCGTTCG
>Ga0208958_1004457_pt1 | contig 10061 bp, 17 predicted proteins | sample RifOxyB1_FD_184032 | JGI IMG/M metagenome (GOLD analysis project Ga0208958, IMG submission 184032) | Soil microbial communities from Rifle, Colorado - Rifle Oxygen_injection B1 (SPAdes) | ecosystem: Environmental > Terrestrial > Deep subsurface > Rock core/Sediment | place: Rifle, Colorado...
CCAATTCAGACGTCGTTTGCGGACGGTATTTCAAATACAAAGTCATACGGATTCAATATAGACACATCCCGCCGTTTTAAGCAACTGTATACCAGCGTTATCCAAATACGTATAATTATTACTCCACACCCCACCCTTCCTATCCTTTACCCCGTTTGTACGATCGTGAATCCCGCGCAACTCACAACCCGAACTTCTCCCTCATTTCAACATCATCCCCTATGGATTCCGCAGTAATCAGTCTCACCCCTCCCGGTACAAACAATACCTGCCTGAGTATCTCTACCTCATTTTCGCATGGATACGGATAGATATAAACACTTTTTTGAATCATAACCATACCCAGTCTCGATAGCCACCTTCTCAAGATATCCCTTTTCCTTCTCTCCATCTCACCTATGTCAAACAAAATCACTCTCCATTTTTTATCCCATTCACTGGGTTTAATAACTTTCAACCCACTCAATTTGTACCTCACCATATCGTCTTTTCCCCGGCCGCTTATCCTCACCTCCTGCCCAGATTCAGCTTCTCTGAATTCCACCTTTCCGCTTCTTTTCAGTCTTTCTACACCTGCTCTAACACTTCCTTCGTTATATATCCTCCAGAATTCATCCTCCAAATTAATGCTTGAGGCCTGATATAACCTTTTCAGGCTCTCTCCCTTGTTCGGTACCAGAAACCAATCCAACTTTTTGTCCAAAACAGACAGTATTGCTTTCACCGTCGCTCTGCTTTTTCTATCCACTCCCACAATACTACACCAAGTGTACGATCGTGAATATGGGGTTGAAATCACTCGTGATGATGGCCTAACAGATGCTTGCAGCCGTGATCGGTCAGAAACGCGATTTCTTCATTTACGCTCCGGTGATTTATGGCAGCCTGTCTCACAGCCACCGGATAGCAAATGACCACATCCCCCAGCCTGATCACCTTGTCCGGAAACGTGGTATCCAGCTCCAATGGAAATGACAAAACATCAGTCGCCACCCAAGTTCGCATATATTTCCGGTGTAATCTTTTCATCTTTGCCTCACTTACCAGGGATACCACCACTTCGGCGATCTCTTCTTCCGGCCGGTGACTGACAGCATCTTTCACCGCCCGCTCAATCACTTCGCTATTATATTTGTACCCGGAATCCGCCAAAATGACAGTATTTACCTTCACAATAATTCTTTAACCACTCCGGCTACCACTGCTCCGTCCGCCTTACCCTTAAATATCGGCGCCACGACCTTCATCATCCGGCCAAAATCTTTAACTCCTTTTATTTCCTCCATTTCTAATATCTTCGAGCGGATTTCCTCTGGTGTCATCTGAGCCGGCATATACTCCTGGAGTATTTCCAGCTCTTTGGTTTCGATATCCGCCTGCTCCTGTCTGTTACCTGCTTTGAAGGATGCTATTGCTTCCCGCCTTTTTTTCACTTCCCTGGCCAAAACTCCGTGTATATCCTCATCCGTCAACTCCCGCTGAACATCAATCTGCCTGTAATTAGCCTCGGACAACACCATCCGCAGCACTAAAACCCGTAAACCTTCCCCGGCTTTCATTGCCGTAGTCAAGTCTGTTTTAATCCGGTCAATGATCATCAGAAAATCCTCCTCCGTCTTGTTTTCCGTCGTTCCTTTATCCGCTCCTGTTTAATCACAGAAGGCTTCCGGTAATACTCCCGTTTTTTCAGCTCAATCAAAACCTCATCGGCCAATATTTTTTTACGAAAATCTGAAATCAGTTTTTCATCGGATTGTCCTGGTTTTTTCCGAACCACAGTCGGCACTTGTTACTCATCCCTCCCCTCTAAATTAACCGCCTCCATCCCCGGAGGGTCACCTTGCCATCCGCCAATAACATGATAATGTAAATGAAATACTGACTGTCCGGCTCTCTTACCTGATGCTGTCAGTACTCTGAAAGCATCAGAGATCCCTTCTGAATGAGCTACTTTCTTGGATACCAATTGCATTTTGCCTAACAACTCTGTGTCCTCTGCCTGGGCAACCGACAAATTAGCTATATGTCTTTTGGGAATTACTACAACGTGCACCGGACTTACCGGATTTATATCTGCAAAAGCCACAATCTCTCCGTCTTCATACTTTTTTTTGGCCGGAACATCTCCGGAAACAATCTTACAAAACACACAGTCAGCCATCACGAGACGTATTATAACCTTGAAAGTCTACCCGACTCAAGTCAAAATTACTCCCGTCTACAGGCCTTCCGCCTCCGTTCTGAGTTGGCCAAAGTCATCCCCGCTGCTTTCCTCGGTCACACTTTCCACTTCCCTCATCAAGTCCCGCGACTCCCCCTTTAACACTCCTCCGGTTTGAGTCTGGACCGCCGGCTGTAACTCCGATGTTACCTTTGGATACATAATAATTACGGCTACCGCCGCAAACAGCACTGCCAGAATTATGTACAGGAACTGGTCATTTTTTCTGTCTTTATTCATATTCCCCCATTACTTTGGCTACTGAAATAATCGCCTGAGTTACAGCCCGCCTGGCTTGCCTGACTTGTTCCTTCACTCCTTTGAGCTGGTTCTCCAGCATCGCCATTGAATTTCTGGTATCTGCCCTCAATACGGCCGACTCGGTCCCGGTCAGTGTGATGTTACACGGCCGGGCAGACTGACTTTCTACTGCAGTCAATGCGTCCTCAATCGCTTTCCTGGCCACCGCCGTCTCTGCCGTTTTGGCTCTGGCTTCAGCTTTATCCAGAATCCGGGCAAACGTTTCCAGTTGCTTCTTCATGGATTCTGTTCTGTTAGTATTAACCGTACACATTCTTTCCCCGATCTTTTCCACCAGCAACTTTATACGGGCATCCCTGATTTGGGCAATTTTTGCCTTCAGCTCCATCCTCTGCTTGTCCCGCAACTCCTGCAACCGCTCCTTCTGGGACCGAATCTCATTCCGGACTTCCTGCCTCCAAGTCTGCGGATTCTGATAATCCACATCTTCCTGTGCTACTACCATCCCGGCTGCCAAAAGCACCATCAGACCGGCCGCCAAACCCGCTTGCTTCATCATCCATTAAGTAGACCATAAATTTATCAGCGGTGTCAAGATATAATCTGTTCATGTTCGAATTTACAATTACCGGTAACCTCCCATCCTACGGCCGTACCGGAATTTTAACCACACCGCACGGCACAATCAAAACACCTGTTTTTATGCCCGTAGGTACTGTCGCAACCGTAAAGTCTCTCACCCCGTCCGACCTGGAATGTATCGGAGCTCAAATCATCCTGGCCAACAATTATCACCTGTTTCTCCGACCGGGCCCCTCGGCCGTCAAAAAAATGGGGGGGATCCACCGATTTATGAATTGGTCCCATCCTGTCCTTACCGATTCCGGCGGCTTCCAGCTCCAATCGCTTAGCCGGGAAAAAGTAAATTTATGTAAAATTTCTGAGACCGGTGCCGAATTCCGCTCGCATATAGATGGTTCAACACACTTTCTCACCCCGGAATCCGCCACCCGGTCCCAGATGAATATCGGTGCGGATATCATTATGGCTTTTGACCATTCTGTCCCCGCCGGCGCCGATTACCGTCACGCAATAGATGCAACCGACCGCACCCACCGCTGGCTCATCAGGTCTGTCAGAGAGTGGCAAAATAAAAAGCCCGGTGGCACCCCACAGCAGGCACTTTTTGGCATCATCCAAGGCGGCGATTTCGCCGATTTGCGAAGGTATGCAGCTGAATTTGTCATTTCCCAAAACCTCCCGGGTATCGCCATCGGCGGCGCCTCTGTAGGTGCTGACACCTCTCAAACGACTGAAAATATCCACTTCATCCGTGATTTACTACCCAAAAATACCCCTCTTTATGCCATGGGAGTCGGTATCAAACCCTCGGACGCTGTTGCCGTCATCAAAGCCGGTGCGGATATGTTCGACTGTGTTGCCCCTACCCGGCTCGCCCGCTGTGGTCAGCTCTACAATCTGTCCGAAAAAAAAGAGTATATCGACATCAACCAGGCTAAATTCCGCCTGGACAAGAAACCCGTGGACTCTGCATGTGATTGCTATACATGTACCGGCTTCACCCGCGCTTACCTCCACCATCTGTTCAAATCCCGGGAACTTCTATATTACCGTCTGGCCTCCCTCCATAATCTCCGAATTATGATAAAAACAGTTACCGACTTCGCCTTTCCCACCGCTTAAAACTTATCCTGCCTGTAAATTTACCAGAAATTTCAATCCTCCAATCAAGGTTAATCCGATTGCCGTATCCAGTGGCCAGATCAAAGTGAATCGTTCATTATTTGGTCGGCTTTTATTGTAAACTTTAGTCTCTGTGATCGTATCCATAGCTACAAATCCAGCATTTACCCACATTCCGAGGGTCAATATATTATCGATATTTGAAGCTAATTCTTCATTGCCTCCCATCGCCAAAACCACCCGGGAAACGAACAATAGTGTGTTCAACGCCAATAAATAATGGGCAGATTTGTCCCACTTGTTGGATGGCTTACTCTCAAAGTCAAAATTCATGTTTGTGGCATTGTATCACCCCGATATCCGTTTTTCTAATAGAAAGTAAAATGCGCAGATGGACAAGTACTCGTTTCATCTTCCTCCCGAGCAGATTGCCCAAACCCCCGCCAGGCCCCGTGACCACAGCCGGCTGTTGGCAGTAAATAAAATCTCCGGCCGGTTATCTCATCACCGGTTTTATGAACTCCCCCGGCTGCTCCTACCGGGAGATGTCCTGGTTTTCAACAACTCTGCAGTTTTTCCCGCCCGCTTATATGGCCGAAAAAACTCCGGAGGTAAAGTTGAAATCTTACTGCTTCGCAAAATCAATGCTTCGAATTGGGAATTTATCTCCCACCCCGGCCTTAAACCTGGTCAAAAAATTACCTTCAGCCACAACTTTTCCGCCGAGGTCGACGGCTTTAACAACCTCAAACTGTCAATAAAAAACGATAAATTATTGACCCATTTTGGTCACACACCCCTTCCCCCTTATATTCATTCTGAAGTGACTGAAAAAGTATTGAGAAAGCAATACCAGACTGTTTACGCCGGAAAACCCGGTTCTGCAGCCGCTCCCACTGCCGGTCTGCATTTCACTCATCGTCTTCTCAATCAACTGTCAACGATGAACTATCAACAGGAATTCGTTACTCTCCACGTCGGCTTGGGCACCTTCAAACCCCCGGGTCCGGATCAGTTACAATCCGGTACTCTCCATTACGAATGGTTTACCCTCCCTTCTGCTGTCACCCGGAGGCTAAATGCCGCCAAATCAGCAGGGCACCGCATCATTGCAGTCGGAACCACCTCTGTTCGCGTTCTAGAAACATGTTCAGACAAATCTGGTAGGCTCCACCCCCGCACCGGTTACACGAACATCTTTATCCGCCCGCCGTACCGTTTCAAGTTTGTCGACGGCATGATCACCAACTTCCACCTGCCCGGTACCAGTCTGATCATGCTTGTTTCCGCCATGGCTTCCTGGCCGGTTATCCGTAGAGCATACCAAGCAGCCATTACTGAAAAATACCGCTTCTTCTCCTTCGGTGACGCCTGTCTTATCGCCTGATTTCTTGCAAAACCCGATACTTCCCGTCACCTCCCCTTAGCCACCTTTCTTTTCTTCGTTTTGCAACTTTTTTGACCAACATCAATCCAGCTTCTTCCCCGCCATCTGGCCAGACCCTCTTTAGTTGAACCACTGCCTGGTCGTTAGATGCATCTGGTCCGTACCGCTCATCCACCCCCCAAACCGGTTTCCTCTCTCCCATGCCTCACAATAATACTGCCGGTTTATGCTAAAATCCACTAATGAATATTGTCGAAAGAATTAGGGGTAAGCGATCTCCAAAGATCCTTAATTCATATCAGATTGACCAAACCCTGGTTCAAATTAGAGATGGGAGTGAGCTGTATTTTCTCCTCCTGAAATTGCTCAAAAGTTCTTGAAATATAAAAAAACCTTTCCGCCACAAAAAATCACTCCCCCAAAAGCCTCTGAATAACCCCCAAGCGGATTACATCCTGAAAAGAAATCAGCACCATTACACCCAGGAGAAACGCGATCCCCCAGGAATTAATTCTTTGTTCAATTTCCGGTTTTATTCTCCTTTTAGTCGCCCATTCCAACCAGATAAACAGCATTCTTCCTCCATCCAGAGCAGGAACAGGCAAGACATTAAACACCCCCAGGTTAACCGACAGTATAGCCACCAGTTCAAGAAGCGGCAGCCATCCTTGTTTGGCCACCTCACCGGTCAGCTGATAAATCCCCACCGGACCGGATACTCCCTCCGGGGCTTTACCCGCAAACAAGCTCCTGCCGATCTGCCGCAACCCTTCCCCCACTCTTCCCACCCACGCTCTGGTACTTTTGGTTCCCTGTGTTACCGCACCCACCGCACAACGGATGGAGAGCATCGAACATTTATCCGTACGCACATACGGATATGTGGTAATCACCACCCCGACCGCCCCCTGTCCTGCGGGAGGTTCGGTACGAGGAATTACATTTACCACCGAATTTTCCGATTCCCCCTCAACAATTCCCTCAAACAGTATCGTCCCAGATCCTCTTTCCACCATCAGGTTTACTCCCAAGCCCGCCCAAGCCTTTACCGCTAAGGAAAACTCCTCGGTGGTATTGATATTCCTGCCTTCTACCTGTGTGATTCTGTCTTCCACCCGGATCCCCGCAATTTCCGCCGGCGACCCCGGTTCTACTCCCACTACCGTAACTTTATTTTCCGTGCTTACCGGGACTCCGGCAACGGCATACACCAGCACAAACAACCCCAACGCCAGCACCATATTCATCACCACCCCGGCTGCGATTACCGCCAACCGTTGCTTTTTTCCCCGACTCCAGAAATCTTTACCCACATCTTTATTCTTTGTAACTTTGTCGCTTTGTATCTTTGTATCTTCTCCGTAGAGCCTCACAAATCCGCCAAACAGTATCGGATACACTGCATACCGGGTGTCTCCTCTTTTTATCTTAAAAACCGGCGGGGTCAGGGGTAACCCCAGGGCAAATTCTTCCACTTTTATTTTCAGTATCCTGGCAGCCAGAAAATGACCCAGCTCGTGCACCAGCACCAACACGGATAATACCACCAGAAAAATCACTCCCGTCGGCATCGGATCAGTTTATCGTTCCCGCCCTGGCTTGGCAACTCTCAATTAACAAACAGGCTGTACTGATCATTAAATTGCACTATATTTCCTTTGGGATCGGCCGCTTTAAATTGCTGGGCATAATCCCGGGGCAAGGTCAGAATGTATACATATTTCTCATCCGGATTCATGTGATTCTGCAAGTTCCAATGATAGGCCGCACTGACAGTTCTTTTCTGAAATTCCGGCGCCATAAAGTACCACACCTTCTCCAAATGGAAACCGGGAAATGCCGCAATATAGGTATCTCGACCCGGATACAAGTTCAGAGTTTCCTGCACCACTTCAATATCCCGGTTATTCCCCTCACCGGCCAAAACCGGTCCGATTTTCTGCAGGTTGTCGCCCGCAAACAAGGCCACAGTCACCGCCATAATTATCCACCCTTGGCCTGCCTTTCCCCGTTCCAAATACCGGAAAGTACTGGCGGCAATCAGGATCAGCAGCGGAAATGCCAGGCTGAACCGGTGGAAAGCCGGTGGCGGTATGGATAGTACCATTGCCAGATACGACATCACCACGGCCAGAAGTACCCATCCCCACCTGCTATCCCGCCTGAAAATAACCCCTGTCGTCACCAGACCCACGGCCAACAGCCCCAGATTAAATCCGGACAACAGTCCCAACCGCCCGAAGTTGTATCCCCCGTGACCCCCGATACCATCTATATACATCGCCCGCCAAACGCGCCGGTAGTTTTCCGTCAATTCCGATAATTTTTTTACCTTTCCATCATCTCTAATCTTGGACCATGTGCCGTTCAAGTAATCTACTTGTTTGGCCCGGGAAACAAAATAATTATCCCACCGCACTGCATAAGTCAGAAACGGCCCGGCCACCAGCCATCCCCCGATCACTGCCGCCACCGCCAGTTTCAGGTTATGCTTTTTCAATAACATCAATCCCGCCATTGGCACGGCTATATAGGAGCTGATATAAAAAAGCAGTCCTGCCCCGGTCAGCATTCCCATCGCCGCAGCATTTCGGTTCGTCTGCCGCCTCGAAAACAACAGCAACCGGTGCAGAAACAATAAAAACACCGCTGTGCTGGACACAAAATGCAGTCCCAATGTCTCCAGATATATTGCCGGCCAGAAAAACGCGTACAGCACAACTGTTGCAATCCCCACGCTTTTCCCACCCAATAACTTCCCGTTAAGATACAATCCGACTCCGACCAGCCATACGTATGGCTGTACCGACCATTTTATCGCCGCCATATTTCTACCCAATACTTCCACAATCCCCCTCTGAATCACGAAATATACGGCCGGGAACTGACCCATCCAGTCAACTTTACTAAGTGGAAAACCACCAAAAAAATTGGCAGTGGAAAAGTCTGTGGTGGCTGAAATCCAGGCTGAAATAACATCGTCACCGTGTATCCGTGACATATCAAACAGGCTTACCCTGACTATCACCGGCAGCAGCGCCAAAAGTCCAATCCCCAGCCAAATTCTTATCTTTCCCCGGTCCAGTATGATCAACCGTCCATCAAACCATGCCCCGCAAAAAACTAATATCGAAGTCAGCCACAACCCCACCAGTGCGATATCGTACCCCCCTGCCGCCACCCTGGCACTTACATAAGCACCCAAAGAAACCGCCAAAACCACCGCCGCTTTTTTAAACTCCACCTATCCAGAATACACTAATGTATTCCCAACCTGCCATCCGGCACAAAGATCTTACTTACAGCTCCCCAGAACGTCGGATTAGTTATCAAATAAGTTAATACCGCAATAGCTATTAAACCAATCCCGAATAACTTTATTCGCTCCTCACCATCTGCCTTCTGCCTTTTTTCCATCTCATACTGAGTTGTCATAATAAAATGATATCACCGATTATTCTTAAGTCAAGGACTATAGGCTCAAGAGCCCGTCAATTCGGCCTCTTTTGCTTGTCCAATCTCCTCAATTTTATCCATCATTTCATCCGTCACTTTTTGCAGTTCTTCCTCCACGGTAAACTTGTCATCCTCCGGCAGATCCCCCGCTTCATGTGCCCGCTTTAGCTCCGCCATTTTATCGTGCCTGATTTGGCGAACCTTTACCCGACCTTCTTCCAGCTTGCGATGCAGCATCTTCACATACTCCAACCGCCGCTCACTGGTCAGAGGCGGAATGGCTATCCGGATAACATTGTTGTCAATTATCGGCGTCAATCCCAAATTAGCCGCCTCGATATCCCGTCTTATATCCCCGATAATTGAATTGTCATACGGGGTTATCACCAATGATTGGGCATCCGGCACATTAACCGTTCCCAGTTCCACTACCTTCAGCCGGGTACTGCCGCCGTAAGCTTTGATGATCACATTCTCCACCAACGCCGGTGCTGCTCTGCCTGTCCGGATTGTAGCCACATCCTGCTTCACAAATTCCAATACCTTTGCCATTTTGTCCCTCGGACCATCAACATCCATGTCCCAAATATACCACACCCCGCCAACCATCAGGTTGTTCTTCAGTTTCTGACTACTTTTGAATCAGATTAATGTATCCCAAATATTCTGCCGCAACAGCTGCAGTAGCACATGTAATTAACCCAATCGCCAGATAAATCAACACATAACCTATCCACGGTTTTGGTTCATTAGAATTTGGAATACTTTCTTTCGACAGACCGGTTTCTGTATTAGTCGGTCCGACACCACCCGATTTTCTGCCATTTTCAGGTAATCCTGATTTCATAGAACCCATAGTATACCACACCTCCTCCCGTTAGACTTCCACCACCCTAAAATCCGTCACCCTAATATTCTCCCCCAGTTTCCCAATGGTCTCCTTTATTAAATCCGCCACTTTCACTCCCGGATCGCGGATATACTCCTGTTCCAACAATTCTTCTACATTGGCGGGTTTGGTTGCCGCTGCCT
>Ga0208958_1004463_pt1 | contig 10045 bp, 20 predicted proteins | sample RifOxyB1_FD_184032 | JGI IMG/M metagenome (GOLD analysis project Ga0208958, IMG submission 184032) | Soil microbial communities from Rifle, Colorado - Rifle Oxygen_injection B1 (SPAdes) | ecosystem: Environmental > Terrestrial > Deep subsurface > Rock core/Sediment | place: Rifle, Colorado...
CGAGCAGTAGAGCTAAGACATGGAGATTTATTTCCGGGCATTTAAAGAAATCCGGGAATGTTTCAGAAAATTTGATTAAGAGAGGACTTTCAGTTGCACGATTAAAATCTGGATCAGTGGGTGTGAAAGTTAGCATATTAACTCCAGATATTAAATTACCAGATGATATAAGATTTATCGAGAAGAAAGAAGAAATAAAAGAAGATAAAGAAAAAACTGAGCAGGAAGAAGTAAAGAAAGATGCGATAAAAAAAGTCAAAAAGAAAGACAAGAAGGAAGAAAATGAAAAAACACCAGCTAAAGCAGATGGATAAAGAGCAGATTGAAAAAAAGCTCAATCAACTAAACAAAGAGTTGCTTAGACTGAACTCTCAAAGAGGTTCTGGAACAAGTATTGAAAGCCCGGGGTTGGTGAGATCAATAAAGAAAGATATTGCAAGAATACTCACGCTCAAAAACAATAATGGAGGTAAACCTAACAAGCAATGAACATATGTCCAAAATGCGGTCTCTCTCAAGAACTTTGTGTTTGTGAGACCATAGCAAAAGAAGAGCAACATATCAATGTGAGAGCAGTAAAGAGAAGGTTTGGTAAATTGACAACGGTCATAGAAGGGATAGATCAAAAAGATATTAACATAAAGGACCTTGCCAAGAACTTGAAGTCAAAACTTGCATGTGGTGGAACAGTAAAGGAAGGGAAGATTGAGTTGCAGGGGGATCATGTATCAAAAGTGAAAGAAGAGCTTGGAAAGATGGGATTTACTCACATAAAGTAAGATGGAAGAAACATTGATTGGTTCGAAAATGGAAGTAGTAGATGCAAAAAATAAAAACTTGCTTGGGATAAATGGTAGAATAATAGATGAAACAAAAAATACCATTACAGTTGAAACGAGAGATGGCGTAAGGAAGCTAATCAAGTGTGAAGTGATATTTAAACTTGGATCTAAAGTACTAAGAGGGGAGCATATGGTGAGGAGGCCAGAAGAAATAAGATGAAATCAATAGGCATTGAGGTAAAAGCACCAAAGACAGGATGCAACGATAAGGTATGCCCTTTTCATGGGATTCAGAAAGTTAGAGGAAGAATTATGCAGGTAAAAGTTATCAAGAAAAATGTTTCGAAGACTGCTACAATACAATTTGAGCACTACCATTATATTCCTAAATATGAAAGATATGAAAAAAAACAAAGTAAACTAAAGGTGCACAATCCCCCTTGCATTGATGCAAAAATAGGAGATACAGTCTTAATAGGAGAGACAAAGCCAATATCTAAAACAAAGCACTTTGTGATAATAGAGGTATTGAAAAAATGAAAGCATTTACAGCGAGAATAACCAGAGCATTAAACTTAGAAGCAAAAGTTCCTGTGTGTGATAATTCTGGAGCCAAGCTTATTAAGATATTTTCAGTTAAAGGCCTAAAAACCACAAAGGGTAAGTTTCCTGCAGCAGGGATTGGAGATATGGTTAACGCTTCTATTGTAAAAGGAAAACCTGGGCTAAAAGGACAGGTTGTTCCTGCGATAATTGTAAGGCAAAGGAAAGAATACAGAAGATTGAATGGCGAGAGAATAAAATTTGAAGACAATGCGGCAGTAATTTTGAAAGATGAAAAAGGAAATCCGAAAGGAACAATGATAAAAGGAGCAATTGCAAAGGAGGTTGCTGAGCGTTGGCCAGGAATTGCCAAAATCGCTTCAATAATTGTGTGATATGAAACAAATTTTTTCATTAAAGTGGAGAAGCAGCAGACAGCCTAGAAAAAGGAGGAAGTTTCAGTATAATGCTCCGTTGCATATAAAACACAAGTTTTTGGGTTCACATTTATCGAAGGAGTTAATAAAAAAGTATGGAAAAAGAAGCTTTCCTATAAGGAAGGGGGATACTGTAAAGATCCAAAGAGGGCAGTATAAAGGGAAAAGCGGGAAGATTGAAAAAGTTTTGCTCAAGGAAACAAAAGTGTGGGTAGAGGGAATTAGTTTAACCAAACGAGACGGTTCAAAGTCGTTCTATCCTATTCACCCTTCAAACCTATTAATTACTGAGTTAGACTTAACAGACAAAAAAAGAAAAGGATCATTAGAGAGAAAAAATGGCACATCTATCAAGAAGCAAAGCGCCGAAAAATTGGCCGATAAAGAGAAAGGAAACTAAGTGGATTGTTAGACCAAGTCCTGGTGCACATCCATTAAGTAGAAGCATCTCTATTAATTTGATATTGAAAAAAATGCTAAAATATGCGGATACAACAAGAGAAGTGAGATATATAATTAATGAGAAGACGATCTCTATTGACAAGAAAAATGTAAGAGACCCGAAATTTGCCGTCGGTTTTATGGACATTATTGACATTCCTCAGACTAAAGAGTCTTATAGAGTGATAATCAATGAGGAAGGGGAGTTTGAGTTAGTCCCATTAAAAAAAGAGTTGGACAGTCTAAAGCCATGTAAGATAATAGGAAAGACAATTTTGAAGGGGGCTAAGATACAACTTAATCTTTCAGATGGAAGGAACATGATTGCAGAGAAGGGAGAAACATACAGGGTAGGCGATACTCTTGTAATAGACATTTCAAAAAATAAGATTACCGAGCACTTAAAACTGGATAAAGGATCAGAAGTATTCCTTAGTGGAGGAAAACACAGAGGTTTACTAGGGAAGATTGTAGACATCATATTGGAAAAGAATACTATAAGAGACAGAATCTTAGTAAAAACAAAGAAAGGAGAATTTGAAACTTTGAAAGAATATGCTTTCGCTATTGATAACAAATTCCTGGAAAAATGAACAAGATGAAAGAAATACAGGTAGAGAAGATCACCTTAAATGTTGGAGTTGGAGAGACGGGAGACAGGCTAGAAAAAGCTTCAAAGCTGTTGAAGATGATTACTGGCGCTAAACCTGTTAAGACAAGAACTATGAAGAGAGTCCCTACTTGGGGAATTAGGCCTAAGCTTGAGATAGCTACGAAAGTAACATTGAGAGGAGAGAAAGCAGAATCAGTGTTAAGAGGGCTGCTTAAAGCTAAGGACAACGCAATTCCCATAACCAAATTTGATAATTTGGGCAACTTCTCTTTTGGAATTCATGAGTATATTGAGATTCCCGGAGTAGAATACGATTCAGGTATAGGGATTATAGGGCTAGAAGTCGCAGTTACTTTAAAAAGACCAGGATTTAGGATTAACAGAAGAAGAATCAACAGGCTAAGAGTTCCGGAAAAACACAGAATTTCCAGAGAGGAATCTATTGAGTTCGTAAAGAATAAGTTTGGGATAAAAATAGAGGAGAAGGGAGAATAATATGACATATAGCAGCCATACTAAAGTTTTCAAGCAGCTTGAAAAGAAACCTGCTAAGCTGCAGAAGTTCATTAAACATAATGCTCCTAAAAAAAGAATGTTTGGAAGAAATGTGAAAAGGTGCGGAATATGTGATAGGTCCGGTGCCCACTTATCCAAGTATGGGTTAAACCTGTGCAGACAATGTTTCAGAGAGAATGCAAAAAAATTAGGATTCAGGAAATACAATTAAAATGACAATGAATGATCCATTATCAAATGTACTTTCCAACTTGTACAATTGTGAGAGGGTTGGAAAGAAAGAGTGTGTAGTTAAACCTGCATCTAAGGTCATAAATGCTGTTCTAGCTATAATGAGAGATAAGGGTTATATCGGGGAAGTGAAGGTTGTTGAAGCTGGCAGAGGAAACCTGATAGAAGTAAATTTGTTAGGCAGAATAAACAAATGCGGAGTTATAAAACCAAGATTCTCTTTTAAGAAGGGAGATGTTGAAAAATATGAAAAAAGATATCTCCCTGCAAAAAATTTTGGAATAATGATAGTCTCAACGCCTAAAGGATTTATGACCCATACGGAATCAAAAGAAAAAGGTTTTGGAGGAAGGTTAATATCTTACGTTTACTAACATGTCAAAAAGCCCAGAGAAAAAGATTAGTATCCCTGAGAATATCAATGTTGAAATAGCTGGAAGAACGGTAAGGGTAAAAGGTGCCGCTGGTGAAAATTCTTTAACCATCAATAATGTTGCGATAGGGATTAGAAAAGAAGAGAATTGCCTAATTCTTTCTGCAAAAGGAAAGTTTACAAAAAATGAAAAAAAAATGATTAATTCTAACTGCGCCCATATAAAAAATATGATAAGGGGGGCACTTGAGCCTTACACATACAAACTAAGAATCTGCTCTGGTCATTTTCCTATGACTGTTTCCGTTGAACAGAATAAGATTGTTGTTAAAAACTTTTTAGGAGAGAAAGTACAAAGAGTAGCAAAGATTTTTAAAAATTCAGAAGTAAAGATTCATGGAGATGAGGTTATAGTCACTAGTGTTGACAAAGAGACAGCAGGACAAACTGCATCAAATATTGAGCAATGCACGAGAATTACTAATAAAGACAGACGAATTTTCCAAGATGGAATTTACATAATTGAAAAGGGAGGAAAACCAGTAGTATGAAACGAAAATTTCTGAGACAAAGATCGATGAATGTTTCTAAGCTAGAAAGAAAATGGAGAAGACCTAAGGGGATTCATGCAAAACTTAGGCTGTCCAGGTGCGGACATGGTTTAACTCCAAGAGTAGGTTATGGAACCGGCAAATGTAAGAAGGGGCTTGTTAATGGGCTGAAGCTCGTCTGGATAAATGGACTAAACGATCTAGGGAAGATTGACATTAATAAAGAAATAGGCATAGTCAGTTCGAGGGTGGGAACCAAAAAAAAGGTAGAGATAGTTGAAAAGGCAAAGAAGACAAATGTAAAGATAATAAATATCAGAGATTTTGATGCTTATATCAAATCAGTTGAAGAGAAAAGAAAGAAAAGTAAAGAAGGGAAAATTAAGAAAGAGGAAGTGAAGAAGGAAATAAAAAAAGAGAAAAAAGAGTCTACAGAAGAAAAAGCAGAGAAAGAAAAAGAAGAAAAAAGAAAAATCTTAGAGAAGGGCGTATAAAATGGAATTAAAATTACAAAAAAAACTGGCAGCGAGCATTCTTAAGATCAGCAAGAAAAAAATAAAGTTTGATTCCGAATCATTGTCTCAAATAAAAGATGCTATAACTAGAAATGATATAAAATCTCTGATTGGTAAAAAAATAATCAGCAAAAAAGATACAAATGAGCAGTCAAGATCACGAGCAAGAAAGAAGATAATTCAGAAGAGAAAAGGAAGGAGAAGAGGAAGAGGCTCTATCAAGGGTACAAAGAACTCGAGATTCCCAAAAAAGAAAGAATGGACAAGGAAGATAAGAGTTCAAAGGGAATTTTTAAACAGTCTTAAACAGAAAGGACTTATTGATTCAAAGACCCACAGGTCTGTTTATATGAAGGCCAAAGGAGGATTTTTCAGAAGCAGAAGGCACATAAAGATGTTTATAGAGGAGCGTAACTTAATAATCAAACATGGCAAGAAGTAGAAGATTTACCGTAAGGTTGAAAAGAGTAAGAACAGGAAAAACCAACTATAAATCCAGGTTGAAGACTCTTAGTTCAAAAAAGATAAGACTGGTCATAAGAAAGAAATTAAACATTCTAATTGCACAGTTCATAAAATATGAAGTTAAGGGAGACAGAGTTATTACCTCTGCTACTACAAAAGACCTGAGAAAATTTGGATGGAACTGCCATCTCAACAACATTCCTGCTTCTTACCTTTTAGGATACCTTGTTGGAATTAAGTCGCAAGAACATAATATCAAAGAGGCGATACTTGACATAGGTCTACATCCTTCTGTGAATGGTTCTTCAATCTTTGCAGTTTTGAAGGGGGTTATTGACTCGGGGTTAAAGATCCCTGTTAATGAGGAGATCTTACCGTCTGAAGAGAGAGTAAGCGGAAAGCATATTCAGGATTATTGTTCAAAGATAAAAGGAACAGATAACTATAACAGACAGTTTTCGGGATACTTAAAAAATAAGGTTAACCCAGATGAAATAACAAAAAATTTTGAAGAAGTAAAAAGGAAGATAGGGGCTAAATGAAGATGACAGAAAAAATAGAAAAAAAAACCGTTGAAGAACCTCCAACAGGTGTAGTTTCTGGTACATTTAATAAAGAAAACTGGAGACCAAAGACTGAGCTTGGAGCAGATGTTAAAGCTGGAAAAATAAAAGATATCAGCGAGATAGTTGGGGAAGGAATAAGATTTCTAGAGCCCCAGATTGTAGATATGCTGGTTCCAAATGTAGAATCTACATTACTCTCAATAGGCCAGTCAAAAGGTAAATTTGGCGGAGGAAAAAAGAGTATATGGAGACAAACACAGAAAAAAACAAAAGAGGGAAACAAGCCAAACTTTGGATGTCTTGCTGCAGTTGGAAACAAAAATGGCTATGTGGGAATAGGATTTGGAAAATCAAAAGAGACTATGCCTTCTAGAGAAAAAGCATTAAGAAATGCTAAGCTTGGCCTTATGAATGTTAGAAGAGGGTGTGGAAGCTGGGAGTGTGGATGTAAAAACCCGCATTCAATACCTTTTAAAGTCAAAGGAAAGTGCAGTTCTGTTGAGATTGAGTTGATTCCTGCTCCTCTAGGAACAGGGTTATGCATAGAAGAAGAATGCAAGAAGATATTGGAGCTAGCAGGAATAAAAGACGTGTATTCAAGAGCTGTCAATTCAAAAAATAGACTTAATCTTGTCTATGCGTGCTTTGATGCCTTAAAGAAACTGTCAAGAACTAAAATTTCAGAAGAGGATGTAAAAAATTTAGGGATACTAAGAGGAATCAAGAATGAGTAAGATTGCAGTGGTTAGAATAAGGGGAAAAGCAGGGGTTAACAAGAGAATAGAAGAAACCCTTTGCAGATTAAGATTATATAATAAGTATCATTGTGTGATTGTAAACAACAACAAGGAAGTAATTGGAATGCTAAAAAAAATAAAGGACTATGTTACCTGGGGAGAAGTTGACAAGGACACACTGGTTAAACTTTTTACAGAGAGAGGGAGACTTCCAAGCAATAAAAAATTAAATGAGGGATATTTAAATGAAAAAGCAAAAGTAGGGATTAAAGAATTTTCAGAAATGCTTTATAATGGAAAGAAACAAATCAGGGATGTTCCAGGACTTAAACCTTATTTTAGACTTAAACCACCTTTGAGAGGATTTGAAAGAGGGGGAATAAAAATGCCTTTCTCAATGGGCGGAGTGTTGGGATATAGAAGAGAAAAAATAAATGATTTGATACAAAGGATGATTTAAAATGCCAGCTAACAAACAAAAAAAAGTTGTAAGGTACAGGGGCAGTCATACCCATGGAGGAGGAGCGAAGAAGAAAAGAAGGGGCGCAGGTAATAGAGGTGGAAGAGGTATGGCAGGGAGCGGTAAAAGAGCCGGGCAGATAAAACCAACAATCCTTACGACATTTGGTAATGAGTACTTTGGAAAAAAAGGGTTTAAAAGACCCAAAAAGATTGTTAAAAAAATAAAACCAGTTAATGTTTCTGATCTGTGTAAAAAACTGGATTATTATGCTTCAAGAAACCTTATAAAGAAAGATGATAATAAGTATATTATTAATTTGAAAGATTTAGGATATAACAAACTGCTGGGGACTGGAAAAGTTACAACACAGTTGGATATAAAAGCCCCTTCATTCTCTCAGAGAGCAAAAAAGAAAGTAGAGGATGCGGGTGGAAGCTTGAGCAATTAAGATGTCATTTTTTAATTCAATAATAGGTATCCTTCCTGAAGTAAAAGGTTCTACTCAAAAATATTTACCTTTTAACACGAAACTTAAATGGACATTAACAATTCTTATTACCTTCTTTGTTTTGGGAGTAATTCCTCTATATGGTTTAGAAGAGTCTGCGTTTGCTAACTTTGAATTTTTGTCCATTATACTGGGCGCTCAGTTTGGCTTTTTAACTACTCTGGGAATAGGGCCTATAGTTACTGCGTCTATTGTTTTGCAGCTTTTATCTGGCTCTGGAATATTAAAGATAGACACTACAACTCATGAAGGAAGGGTATTTTTTCAGGGGCTGCAAAAAATATTGGCAATATTCTTTATTATATTTGAGGCTTTAATTTTTGTATTTCTCGGAGGACTTACTCCTGCATTAGGCTTTTCTCCATGGTGGCTTGTTTTCCAGCTATTCCTGGGAGGAATTTTAATCCTATATATGGATGAAGTCATGAATAAGTGGGGATTTGGATCAGGTATATCATTATTCATTGCTGCAGGAGTTTCATCACAGATATTCCTTAGAACATTTTCCCCTCTGAACTCTTTAGGAAATTTAGCACTTGGTTCAGGACAAGCTCCTGTTGGGCAGCTATGGGTATTCTTTGCTTCTCTAACAGGGGGGAATGTTAATGGAGCTATACTTGCAGCTACAACAATATTGTCTACTATTATAGTATTTATGCTGGCTGTTTATGCACAATCAATGAAAGTAGAGATTCCATTGTCCTTTGGGAAAGTCAGGGGCTATGGAATCAGGTGGCCATTAAAGTTTTTGTATACTTCAAATATTCCTGTAATCTTAATTGCGGCATTATTAGCAAATATACAGGTTTGGGCAAGCTTGTTACAGAGAAGCGGGAGACCAATACTTGGAACGTTTGCAGGAAATACCCCTACATCCGGGATAGTTATGTGGATCTTCCCTCCAAATATACTGAGCAATATCATTGCTGGTGTTTTTGATCCTGTAAACCTGGCGCATGCAGCATCTTATGCACTGTTCTTAATGGCTGGATCAGTTTTGTTTTCAGTGTTCTGGGTTCAGTCAGCAGGAATGGATGCGAAATCTCAAGCAAGACAGCTTATAGCTTCTGGATTGCAGATTCCCGGATTTAGAAGAGATGAGAGAGTGCTGGAAAGAGTGTTAGACCGGTATATTTTTCCTTTGACTATCATGGGGGCGCTAACTGTTGGATTTTTAGCTGCATTTGCAGACGTGTCTGGAACATTGTCTAATGGAACTGGTATTCTGTTAACTGTCATGATAATATACAATTTATATGAGAAAATAGCACAGGACCATATGATGGATATGCATCCTGCGATGAGGAAGGTGATGGGAAGATGAAAAAAGGATTTCTTTGGATAATGGTGGTAATGGTTATCACTGTTGTAATCGCTGGATTGTGGGATTCTATCCCTGTGATTTCAAATACAGTCCATACAATATTAGATCCTTCACTAGGATACCTTTTGAACTTGAATCTTCAGTGGGGATTTGTGTTTATTGTGCTGATTATTGTTTTTTTAACAACCTTAATCCAAAAGTATGGGACTGATCAGGATGCCTTAAAAGAGCTCAAGGAAGAGCAGAAAAGACTTCAGGAAGAAATGAAGCAAAATAAAGAAAATACGTCTAAGATGATGGAATTGCAAAAAAAGCAGTTAGAACATTTACCTAAGACTTTTGAGCTTACTATGAAACCTGTGATCTACACTGCTGTGCCTTTTATCCTGTTGATAAGATGGTTTACAGATATATTTAAAAACCTTGGTGATCCAAAAATTCTAGGATTTTTAAGCTGGATTTGGGCGTATATCCTACTTTCATTGCTTTTTAGCATAATACTAAGGAAAATCCTAAAGGTGCACTAAAATGCCAAGACCAAACAAAAGATCAAGATCATTAAGAAGAGTCCATGTTAGGACTCCTTCTGGAAAATCAAGATTGGTGTATAAAAAAAGGAATCCGAAAAAGGCTGTTTGCAGTGAATGCAGCATAACCCTGCAAGGAGTTGCTAACAAAAGACCAGTGTATATGACCAATATGCCGAAATCCCAGAAGAGGCCTGAAAGGAAGTTTGGAGGCGTATTGTGCAGTAAGTGTACAAAAGAAAAAATAAAAAGAATTGCTAGAGCAAAATGGCAGAGTCAGATTTAATCGGAAGATTGTGTGTAAAACTCTCTGGAAGAGAAGCAGGCAGAGAGTGCCTTATAATTGATGAAGCAGAAGGAAATCTTGTGATGATAGATGGAGATGTAAAGAGAAGAAAATGCAACCTTGAGCACTTGGACATTTCAGAAAAAATTTTAAAGATAAAAAGAAAT
>Ga0208958_1004464_pt1 | contig 10044 bp, 30 predicted proteins | sample RifOxyB1_FD_184032 | JGI IMG/M metagenome (GOLD analysis project Ga0208958, IMG submission 184032) | Soil microbial communities from Rifle, Colorado - Rifle Oxygen_injection B1 (SPAdes) | ecosystem: Environmental > Terrestrial > Deep subsurface > Rock core/Sediment | place: Rifle, Colorado...
ATACGTTTCTTTTCTATTTGTAAATGTTTTTTCATACCATTCTTGTTTCTCCTTTGCTTCTTTCTCAGTTGAAAAAGCAGACATGACTATAAATTCTTTTCCCCTTCCTTTTATTTTCCACCATCCCACTAACCATATATCTCTTCTTTCTAATTTCATATTCTTCTTACTTAACGTCTGATCTTCTCAAAATTTCTTTAACCACCAATGCTAAAGCCAAAGTATTCCCTGCTAAATTTTCTATCGCCATTTCCAATCCTTCTAAAGACCTATCATATCCCCCCATTCTTTGAATAGCATCTACATCAGAAATAATTCCGTCCGTCATGGCAATTAATCCATCTTTACCAAAAGATTCAATTATATTATTATTCATATTTACCTCAACCAAAGACATACGAATGAGGGATTATCATAAAACTTAGCACTGGTAGATGCTAATATTTTTCCAGTTTTATTATTACACCCAATTGACCAAATCCAACTTTCTGTATCGGCATCGCAATAATCTGCTCTTTCAGTAAATTGAGTAAGAATATAATCCCCTTCTTTTGTCTTCTTACAATGGGATAAGTCAATACATTCTCCAGAGGTTAATTTCTCAGCCATTCTGAGATTACTTAGCCTCTTCCATACTGGGGCTATAGTTCTACTCATAGAATCTTTTTTCATTTTACCCTCCTTTACGCTAATTTATATGACTTTTTTCCACTTTGAGTAGGAACTACCTTTATTTTTCCCCTTTTTATTAATTTCCCTAATACGGCTCCCCAAATAGATCGACTGAATGTTCTTGGGACTGTGGAAATAAATTCATCTACGATCATAGATTTTCCAGAGCTTTTCAACATACTAAGAATGGTATCCCCCAACGGGAATTTCTCCGATCTTTTTGCATATTTCTTTTTAGGTTTTTCTTCTTGAGATGGTTCAAATAATATTGCTACCCGGAGTAAAACATCACTTAATTTTTCATAATGGTATTTATTTAATCCTACCATTAGTAAATAAATCGGAACTTTTATAATAGGATCGGATTTCTTTTCTATGGATATTTTCATTTAACCCCTCCTATCACTTCCCTACTTTGGGCAAACTTAATAAGATTTTCAACTTCATCTTTAGTCCAACGTTTCTTTGCACGATCTCCTAAATCAGTAGGATTTCCATGAAGCCATTTCTCTGCGAAGTATGAAGCGCAAGTGGATCCAAATCCTTTCTTGATAGAATCTTCATTTTTCAACGTTCTTCCACAATTTCTACATTTCGGAGTACGGTACAAAAGGAAGTCTTTGATATACTGTTTATCTGGTAGAGAACTTTGAATTTTCAATTTGGTAGATCCGCAATACATACAACGAATGTCTAATGGATTAGAACCAGATTTGAAATCTTTCCCACATTTTTGACAAGAATATCTTTTCATAATATTTTTACCTCCTTGGAATTAAGTAGTTTACCCCATAAGTTCTTCCAACAATCTGAACAAACTTTCACTTTATTTAGTATTCCATCTTCTACCTCCATTTGAGCGTCTATTAATTTGACTTTATCAATTCCACATATGACGCATTTATTTTTAGTTGGGTTCACTATTTTTTTCCTTTTTCATTTCTTCTCCCCCCGTCCTAAAGGACGTAGTATAATTAAATCATTGGCGGCGGGAATCGCCGTTACTGCCAATTGAGGCGACGTTAGACGAAATAGAAAACATCCTATCTCGCGGTCGCCGTTGAAATTGGAAGCCTCTTTGAGGCAATTCACTTGGGTTAGCCATGTTAACCTCCTATTTAATCCCCTCCTGAATAGAATGTCTAGGAGAGAAGAAATCTTTCAATTTTCCAGTACTACGATCAAGATGCATTCGAATACCGAATACATCGTGGGCGAAATCAAAATCTTCTGCATCTAAAAGATGAGATAGGTGCATAGGATTTCCATTACAATGGCAAGCAGCTACGTCCATTTGAGCATCTCTTTCGTCATACTGCCAACCTGCATCATCTGCCATTTTGACTGCTCGATGGGCTATCTTTTCAATGGTGGTTAAATCTTTTTTGGTAACTTTAAATGTAACGCTCATATTCCCCTCCTTTTGATTTGAGATAATGGAACGGGTTTGAAATACCTATCTCTTTCAATACCTAATCCAAATTTCCCTCTAAATTTGGTTAACTCATTGAGGGAGAAATTTCCTAATTCATCTTCAAATCCTTGAACTAACCCAAAAAAGTAAAAATCCTCTCCCTCTGCAGAACCCTCCGTTGCATACCATGTCCAACTTCCTGTAGGATCAAAGAACTTTACCCATACGGTGGGATCAGGATTATTTTCTTGACTATACAACGGAGGCAATTTACTCAAAATTTCTTTTGTTAATAGTTTCATGGCCATTATTTATTCCTCCTTTACGAATGATTATCTAACAATTCCCAACCATCATCCAAATACATACCTCGGTACTCTCCGCATAGGTAGGCACGACGATGAATTTTTTTTGTTTTAGGATCACGTACAATCATGAGATGAACACCATCGTCATAATTTTCGTGCTCTCCATTTCGGCAATCGGCGCATCGTTTTTCTTTCATTTTCGTTACTCCACGTCGAATCATTTAAAGCAAGTTTGAAGTACGTGATCGTAATCCCCTGACATAGCATCATCTTGAAATTCCTTAATTTGTTCTGGGGTTGCTCCCTCCTTTCTCAGCACCCTCACACACCTTCCGATGATACCGAAAGCATTTCCATCCTCTCCGGTCAATTTGATCGTCGGTTTTGGATCAAGCATTTTCTACCTCCTCTCCTATCAGAAATATTCTTTTCTTTAACTCTTGATTCCCATAATCTCCCACTACGTCTGGCGGTACGGAGAATGCTAGAAACTCCCCAGGGGTATCTCCATCCCCCTGCCCCGGATAGCAAGGGGAACAGAGAGCACAATGAATTCCCCATTTTGATTGAACGACTTGAACAACATTACTATCCCACCGGACGATAGCGGAGTATTCTGATTCTTTATCAGGATTGAAAAATCCTTTGTCATCTTTTTTGAATCCTATCAAATGGGTATCTGCATCTATATCCCCACAATCACATTCCCCTTTCGCTTGGTAATCTTTACAATTTGCTAAGTGTTCTTCTAATGCCATATCAATTCCTGCCCATGCATCATCATCGATGAATTCTAAATTATTCAGTTGAAATACCCCTGTTGTTGTTACATTTGGATCTACGTGAACTCCGTAATGATTCATTTTTCCCTCCTTTACTTGTTATCAAATTTTGCTAATCCTATTGAGTTTCCATTCTCATCCCAAAGAATGATAGTCTTTGGAAGTTTTATTCCTTCCTCTTCTATCTCATTGGCTTTGTTTTGAATCTGTAATAATACTTGGTTCAATGCTTTCGAATAGTTATCAACGAATGATGAATTTCCCGTCTGAATCTTAATTGTTATCATTTTTTTCCTCCCTTAAAGGTCCATACCCCAATGGATTAAAATCTTTTGCCTTCCCTTTATCGCATCTTGGACAAGGAAGTTCTAAATCATTGGGAAGAAATCCCACTATATATTTACAATTGGGACATTCCCATCTAAAGCAAAATACTCTATTTGATGGTTTATTTGACATTATTCTTTCTCCTTCTTTTTCTCAAATGTCCCATATTTGACCCAATTATCTAGATATGGAATTAATTGTTTTACTTGTTTAAGAGATAAATGCATTCTATTCTCTCCTACCCCAAACCAAATAGCGGAGGAGCCAGGGGGTTCATATTCTGCCAAACTTGACTGTTGTAAAGAACAAGATTCTCCGTAATGATCTTTAAATTCTATAATTTCAAATCCACGATTTGTACGGTTAATTTTCATTTACGCCACCTCCTCTTTTGCTCTTGCTTCCGTTTTGAGAATATGATCAAATGCTTTCTGCGCTTTACTCGCAGCAGATATTACTAAGTTTGGTTCTTCTTTCAATCGTTTCATCCAACTTTGAATATAAGTAATTGAATTTTCAAACGGAGATTCAATTCCTACCTTGCTATAAAGGAACACTGACCCAATCTCTGCAATTAATTCCTCCTTGCTATAGTCAGGAGAACCAAACGGAGGAAAAGCATCTCGATCAAATCCATCTCTATCGGCTCTATTTGGGTGTCCGGTAGAATGTGCCATTTCATGAAAAAGAACTTCATAATAATATTCAGAGGATTCAAACGTTTTCATATCCGGCATATAAATTACATCTGTACGAGGGGCATATGCAGCCCGATCCGATTGAAATATTTTGGGTTTATCAGAGTATCCTTCCACTACCTTTTCACATTCTTCAATAGGGTTAATAATCCTGGATAATGTTGGAGGAATCTTACTTTCAATCCCTTCGCAATCTTCTACATTAAATACCTTGTAATATCTAAGCATAGGTACCGTTTTCAATCCATCTTTACTATTTTCATCTAAGTATTCCAAACTTTTGAAATAGACTACCATTGCTCCTTGCATTCCCTTTTTTACATTTCCTCCTAAATTTGATACTTGTGTATACGTTGCCCAATATGGACTACTTTTTCCTTCTAGTGTTAGAAGAATTACGTTGATTCCTCTATAATCCTTTTTACTGATCAGATTTTTGGGGGAAGAAATGGCCCAAGGTTTATGCCAAGGGACAACTCCCTTTTCAAGCTGGTCTATAATTTTTTGGGTGATAATTTCATTTACATGCATTATCGTACCTCCTCTAAGGGAATGACGTAATCACAGAAAACGGTTCCATCGGGGATAGAATTCCCGTTGTGAGATTCTTTCCAAATTTGAGGATTCTGCCAGAAAATATTATAATTATATGCATAAGCATCTTCACGTCTACCTTGAGGAATACATTCAACATTAGAAAGAAAATCTATTGAATTTGTTTCGCAGAGAAGAATACTTCCCTTCTCGAAAAAATACATTTCTTTCATAAAACGTTGGGCAGAATTTAAATTATTAAAACAAAATAATTTACCTACTTTTGGAATTGATTTTTCTCCTATTTTGTACTCTATTTGTAGTTTTAGTGGAGCATAGCAAGAGACAAAAATTCCCTTTTCTCTCCCATCTCGTACCACTTTATATACCTCGTATCCTTCAGCCATTTTCTTCTCTTTTCATCTCTCGATATGTTATTCCCATTACTTCACACGCTTTCTTTTCCTTTTCATAATGTCCTTCTCCTCCAAGAAGTTTGTCGAATAAGTTATCCCACATCCTACCAGCCGCCTCCAATACTTCAATATCAGTTTCTTCTATGTCCATTAGAATATTTCCACCTCCTTTGTGGTAGTGTTAAAGCATTCATTTACGGGACTATCACAACCCACAGCCCAATGATTAGGTACTACATATTTGACTCCCCCGTCAAAAGTTTTAGAATGTCCAAATATTTGGGGAACTTTATACAATTTTTCATCTCTATAATCCGTCCAAAATATTCCTCCAAAAGAATCTCTTCCCCCTCGGCAACGAGGAATATTAAATATGACGCTTCCTTTTTTTCTAGTTTTCAAATATTCTTTCCATTCTTCAATCAATATTTCTGATATAGAATTTTCTTTCATAGTTGCTTTTATAAAACGTTTGGAAAGTTCTTCAGATATTCCTCCATGGGTTATTACAAATCCATCTTCATCCGTTGCAGGAACGAATCGGTCAATAAACTCCTCATATATTGCATTTAATCCTTTAGTCATATGATAATTATATCCAGAACACATAAACGGAGAATTGGTAAGATAATGAATATCATGATTTCCCAAAAGTAATATAGCATCTGATTCTATTACCTTTTTCAAGGTATACAATATTTCTTCGTCTGAGGCATTAAAGGAATCCACGTAATCCCCCGTGAAAATATGAGTTTCTTTTGGTTTATGTTTCAAAAACTTTTCTACTTTTGATAACCTTCCATGAACATCTCCAATGACTAATGCCATTATTTCCTCCTTGTTTCTCGGAATAATTCAATCAGAAAAGCATACGCTTCCCTATAAATTCCAGGATGTTTATCTTCACTGGGACCGGCCACGTTCAAAATATAAATCCCTTGGGCAAGAATCCAATCTTTAGCGGAGGTAAATGGGAGAGGCATTCCATTAGGAAACGCTTCATTATAAGGGACCATTATGTAAGGCTTTTCCCAAGTTTTAAGAATTGTTAAGGTTAATTCTGTTCCTCTTGAATACTTTCCATCGGTATAAATTAACGTTCCGTCAGAATCCTCCACGTTTAATCTTGTTCGTGGAGGATAAGTAGCAGAAATGGTTTCCATCAATTTATACTTAGCAGGAATAACACCATCTCTCGCCGTTCTCCCTTTCGGACACCACCCTCCGTGGGGTATACCTAGTTCTATGGCTGCATCGAGAGCCGCCCTATCGACGCCTACTTGCCCACCACTGATCACTTTTTCAAGCATGGAATTACCTCCTTTGTTTTTGCTATGGCGGTACGAGCGGCAGTTACCCAATCAAGATATAAAGCATCTAAATCTTCCCCAGTTGCCGTACAAAATGAAGCCATCTTTTCCGGATCGTTGGCGCACTGTTGGATAGCCTCATCATAAACAATAGCAAGTTCTGCAGCCTTTATAAGTTCGGGGGTTGCTGATATTAAAGCAGCAATTTTCTCATCTTCTCCATTCTTTCTACCATATCCAAAATCCAAATTAACTATTGATTTATGAATAGGCTTCTCCGTTGAAGTAATCCAAATAACGTGACATTTGGCTTCCCCCTCGCCCATTCGTACCCATCTATTACTGGCTATATACCATTTTTCATCCATTTTTCTTCTCTCCAATCACTTCTATTTTGTCTTCCCAAAACAAAAGTGCCTTCGTACTATCCTTCCCATATAAATGATAGGTAGGAATACAATTACAATCTCCGTCGTGATCGCACATACAATTTCTTCTAACTGTTCTTTCCCCGTCATTGCACTCCCATATTCCTCCAGGACGATATTTCCATTTTCCTCTTAAGTTATCCCGTAGAAGTTTAACCATGGAAATTACCTTTATACTTTTGAGATCAAGCATGAACAATCTCCCTTAAAAAACTATCCTTCATAAACTGGTAAATAGTTATTCCACTTTTTTCTTTCCACCCTAATCGTCGGGCGTGGGATCTTACACACCCTTGGGTACAGTATCCGGCAATCTCCGTACTGGAATCTCGAAAGTTATATTGAAATCCACAGCCCTTGCAAGTATTTGTTGGATGCTCAAGCATGACTTCCTCCCCTCTTCATTGGTTTCTGATTTCCAATTTTATGTAATCCGCATCTAAATACGGGATCCAGTGTAGTGGTATACCATTCCCCTCGGTACTTGAATGCCCATTGATCAGCCCCCGGAGACACTGGCCTACCTGTACGTGTGACTACCTCTTTCAGATCTCCCTTCTCATCGTAAATAGCGATGGGCATATTTTCTAATCTTGTTGGTTCCTTCCATTCCCCCTTGGTAACCAAACGGGATTTTGGTAGGGAAACTTTGAATTTCTTTTCCGGTTGGTCGTAAATCTTAGGAACAGCGATTTCTGGCATGAAGGCCCCCTTTATTAAAGTTTGAATTCGTATACTTCTATTACTTCTATAATTTCAGAACTATTGCATTCTACTTCACTAAAAGGAAAACCATTGTTTTCAAATTTCTCTCTTGCTTCTATTTCAGAATTTGCTTCTACTTCAACGCTTTTTCTTTCATCCCAAACAATAGTAAATTTCATTATTTTTCTCCTTTGATAATATTTTTCATATCTTTAGCATAATCAGGCATTTCTTTTTCCAATTCTGCCGTAGCGTCTTTGTGCCTACATTTATGGCCATCAGACCACGGTAGTCCCGTTGGGTACTCTATGGACATAACTTCCATTCCACAATTGGGATCGGAACATTTCCACCATTTATATTCTTTTGTCATTTATTCCATCCCCAATTTGTCTTTGGAATTCCATGGTAGAACTTTTCTGGTTACATATTTATTTTCCCACTCTCGCGGTAGAAAACATACAGCATCAAATTCATCTGACTTCTTATTGACGATTCCCATACGGCCCATACTAAAATCATAGTAAGCCAAATATTCCCCTGCGGAACTAATTGAATATCTCACTTTATATTTATCTGGTAACTTCTCCTTGAAAAAACTTTCCGCCGCTTCATCTGAAACTAGGGCTTGTCCCCTTACATTTCTTGTATACTTCTTTGTAATATAAAAAAATCCATTGGCTTTACTACGTCGAACCAAAACTGTGATAGATTGTGGAAATGCTTTTTTCTTTATCATTTTTCCTCCTTATAAATTCCTTTATGAGCATCGGAAATAACATCTCTTACCAATTTAGCATCTTGTTTGAATAATTCGTATTCTTCTTCACCCCCGTTTAATCTCATCAAGTGAGCGGCTGTTTCTAAAGCTGGGGCAATTCTTTCCAGTACGTCTAACATCGTGGGAGACTCTTTAATCAAATATGAATACCTATCAAAAAGTGGATTTCTCTTGTTTCCTTCTTCATAGGGTTGAAAACTAACTTTAGCAATTCTTGTTCCATTCTTATCATTAATTCCGTGCCCATCAAATCTCCAAGGACCGTTATATTCATCACTCATTTTTTCTCCCCCTCTACAGGGGCGTCGCACCCCTTGGTCGATTCCTCATCTTTTATTTCTTTTGAATTTCTTTCTGCCTTTTCTTTCCCTTCGGAGTGGTTCTTTCCCTCACAAACACAGGTACATGTAGTCCATGGGAATCCGTTGTAACAACGTGAATCGCAGCGTCTACCATCTTTTTCATATACAGTGCTCATGTTTTCTCCTTTCCTGAGCAACATAATGCTATTGCTTCCCCACTTACAAATATATCGTTGGGTAGAGGATTGGCCACTACATACATATGCATATTGCAGAAAATACAATAAGAAGATTGTCTATGAAGTCCCCCTTCAAATTTACTCATAACATGACCCCTAAACTTTGCAGCTTCTCTTGCATAAGTTCGAAGAGTTGATATTTTCATTTTTCTTCCTTTTTAATTTCATGATTGGGAATAACCCTATCTCCCAAAAAGTTATTATCCATTCTGTTGATAATATCTTCATTACTTTCCTGAACGAAAGGGACGTTATCAGTAACAAGTACTCCTTGCATATTTTGTTCTTCTGGATAAAAATGTTCAAAATCATCATCTCCTCCACATCCTAACATCATAGGTATGACGATTAACAATGTTAATTTTTTCATATTCCCTCTCCCTTGAAATTCTTTTGTTCATGATAATGATCTACCACCGATTTGGCCTCCCCTAAAGCATTCTTTTCAGGATCTCCATAGAATCCCCAACAAGAGTCTACGTGCTCACCATCTTTTTCAATTACATATCCATAAATATTTCCTCTCAGATAGTTATCATATTCTTCTACTTCTGCTTTCAATTGTTTGAGTACTTCATTAATTAATTTTTTGGTAATACGTTTAACGCTGAAATTCTTTTTAATATCTTCATATCTAACAAAGATATAACCAACTTGCCCTGAATCCCATGGACAACTAAATCCAGTGGTATTTATAGTAATTCCAGAATGATCGTACAAATACAGTGGCAGGGAAAGTACGTCCTTTCTTTTGATTAAACTAATTATTTCTTCTAATCCCATAGTATGTTTATCCCCTAAATCATATCTACGATGCTTGCAATATATGGTACCAAGATTATCCCATTCCCGAGGGGAAGTAGGGTTAGAGTCTTGATAAATTTGAATATCAAAACCTTTGTATTTCTCTTGGTATACTAAATTTTCTTTCATTTTTCCTCTCTTTCATCATCTATTTCAATGGGAATTATCTCAGTGCAAAATAAAGTTCCTGGGGGCATACTTCTCCATCCACTTGAATAATTAGGAATTTTTCTAAAAACAGCATTCCAATATTCATTATAATATTCAAAAAAAGCAACTTTATCAGGGACGGGTATTTTTGATATTCTAGCCTTACATTTTACT
>Ga0208958_1004469_pt1 | contig 10035 bp, 6 predicted proteins | sample RifOxyB1_FD_184032 | JGI IMG/M metagenome (GOLD analysis project Ga0208958, IMG submission 184032) | Soil microbial communities from Rifle, Colorado - Rifle Oxygen_injection B1 (SPAdes) | ecosystem: Environmental > Terrestrial > Deep subsurface > Rock core/Sediment | place: Rifle, Colorado...
CCGAACTCGGCCCCGCCGTAAGGGGTTTCCGCCGTGCGGGCGCGCAGCTGATCCAGGGCGGCGGCCAGAAAGGCCTCGATCGGCCCGATCGGATTGACCTCGCCCGAGGCCGGGGCCACCCGGCCGGAAACGCCCTCGCCGGGCAAGGCGGCGGCCGCGCGGATCGCATCCTGCAGCGCCTTCAGCGCCGCCTCATTGTCCCCGACCAGATCGCCCAGCCTCTGTTCCAGCCCCCGTCCGCGCCGCCCTCGTCCCTCGGGCCCTCGAATCCAGCGGCGCAGCTCGGCCGCCTCCTGCCCCGACAGACAGGCGGAGAAGGCGCTGTCGGCCGCGTCGAACAGGTGGTGGCCCTCGTCGAAGACGATGCGTTTCAGCGCCGCCGTCTCCCCGTCCTGTTTCTGGCCCCGCGCCGAGCGCGCCCCGTCGAACGCGGCCTGGGTCAGCACCAGTGCGTGGTTGGCGATCACCAGGTCGGCGCGTCGGCTGGCGCGGATGGTCTTTTCGACGAAACAGGTGCGGTAGTGGGGACAGGCGGCGTGGACGCACTCGCCCCGCCGGTCGACCAGATTGGCCGCGCCGGCCGCGTGGGCGGGCGGGACGGCGAACAAGCCCGCCAGCCAGCCGGGGAAGTCGCCCCCGGTCATGTCCCCGTCGCGCGTGTGCAGGGCCCATAGCCCCGCCAGGGCCAGGCCGATCAGGTCGCCGTTCCCCAGCTGAGCCGCCTGAACCATGTCCTGCAGATTGAGAACGCACAGATAGTTCTCGCGTCCCTTGCGGATCACCGTCTTCCTGCGGCGCTCCTCCGGATCGGGCCACAGCGACTGGCTCTCGCGGTCGATCTGGCGTTGCAGAGCCCGCGTATAGGTCGAGATCCAGGCCGCCCCCTGGTTCCGCTCGGCCCATAGGGAGGCCGGCGCCAGATAGCCCAGGGTCTTGCCTGTCCCCGTCCCCGCCTCGGCCAGCAGCACCCGCGGCCGCCCTTCCTCGTTACGCGGCGAAAAGGCGAAGGCGGCCTCGGCGGCGTAGTCGGACTGGGTCGGCCGCGTCTCGTCCAGGCCCGAGGCCTGAAGCAGTTTCTCCAGCCGGATGCGGGCGCTCTCGCTGTCGACGGGAGCCGAGCCCGCCTCGCCGCGCGGCGCCTCGTCCTCCCACTCCGTCAGCCGGCTCCAGACATCCAGACCCGACCCGCGATGCTGGCGCGCCCGCACCCCGCCCGCCTCAAGGGCCTGAACCACCCGGTCGCCCCAGGCCCAGCCCGCCCGTTGCAGGGTCAGGGCCAGCACATAGGCGGCTTCACGTTCGGGATAGGCGGGCGCAGCCAGTTCGCGCAGCAGCACGGCCGCCGCTTGACGCAACACCGCCGCCTGCGCCTCCGGCGACTTCGGTTCGGCCTGCCCCAGCACCAGGGCCAGCCCCGTCGGTGAAGGGGCGCAGAACCGCGCCGGCCGCACGAAGGCGTACAGCTCCAGTACGTCCATCAGGTCGGAGGTCCGCCCCGGCGGCGTCAGCCCCAGCCTCCGCGCGGTCAGCGACGCATGGGCGACCAGCACCGGCCCGCCGCTGAAGAAACCCTCGGCCGCCCCCCGCCCGATCTTGCGCGCGCCCTGGTCGTCGCAAACAGCCCCCGCACCGGGCGGGGTGGCGAGCGCCGGCGGCAGGTCGAGCCAGGGCTCGACGTCGCTCGGGCGGGATTCGGCGATGACGGATTCGTCGGACACGACCGATAGATAGCGACCTCGGGGCTGAAACGGAACGGGAACATGCTATATGCCGTTCGTGACGACCGCCGCCGCCCCCGCAACGCTTCCGCCCCTGTTCACCGACTGGTTCGCCGGGCGCGGCTGGTCGCCTCGGCGGCATCAGCTGGAGATGGTCGCAGCGGCTCAGGCCGGGAGCCATGCCCTGCTGGTCGCCCCGACCGGCGGGGGCAAGACCCTGGCCGGGTTTCTGCCCAGTCTGATCGAACTAGCGGAGCGCGGGCCAAGGCCGGCGACCGGGCCGGGGTCGGGCGTCCACACCCTTTATCTGTCGCCGTTGAAGGCCCTGACCACCGACGTCGAGCGCAATCTGATGACGCCGATCCGCGAGATCGGGCTGAACATCCATGTCGAAACACGCACCGGCGACACCAAACAGTCCAAACGCCAGCGTCAGCGCGACTTCCCGCCCGACATCCTGCTGACCACGCCGGAACAGCTGGCCCTGTTCTGCGCCTGGGAGGGGGCGCGATCCTATTTCGCCGACCTTAAATGCGTCGTCTTGGACGAGGTCCACGCCATCTGGAGCGGCAAGCGCGGCGATCTGCTGTCGCTGGGACTGGGGCGGCTACAGAGCTTCTCTCCGGGGATGCGGCGGGTGGGGCTGAGCGCCACGATCGAGGACCCGGATCTGATCCGGGGGTGGCTGGCCCCGAGACTTCCTTCTCCCCTTGCGGGAGAAGGTGGCTCGCGCAGCGAGACGGATGAGGGGTTGCTCCCAACCGCACCGGCATCTGCTGTCGAGGCTGAACCGACCCCTCATCCGAGCCCTCCGGGCCCACCTTCTCCCGCAAGGGGAGAAGGAGTCATCCTCGTCAAAGGCGACCCCGGCGCGCCGGCCGTCATCGACGTGCTGATCTCCGAGGGAAAGGTCCCCTGGGCCGGCCATACTGGCCAGCACGCCATCCCCGAGGTCTACGCCGCCATTCAACGGGCCGGCCTGGCGTTGATCTTCGTCAACACCCGTTGGCAGTCGGAGTTCGTCTTTCAGCAGCTGTGGGCGATCAACGACGACAATCTGCCGATCGGCCTGCACCACGGCTCGCTGGCGGCGGAGCAGAGGCGCAAAGTCGAGGCGGCCATGGCGCGCGGCGATCTGCGGGCGGTGGTCTGCACCTCGACCCTGGACCTCGGTATCGACTGGGGCGACGTCGACCTGGTCATCCAGATGGCGGCGCCCAAGGGCTCCAGCCGTCTCGTTCAACGGATCGGCCGCGCCAACCACCGGCTGGACGAGCCGTCGCGCGCCCTGCTGGTGCCCGCCAGCCGGTTCGAGATGCTGGAATGCCAGGCGGCGCGCGAGGCGGTGGCCGACAACGCCTTTGACTGGGAGCCGATCCACATCGGCACCCTCGACACCCTGGCCCAGCACGTCATGGGTGTCGCCTGCTCGGAAGCCTTCGATCTGCAGGCCCTGTACGACGAGATCACCGGCTGCGGCCCCTATCGCGCCCTGACCTGGGCGCAGTTCGAGGAGGTGGTCGATTTCGTCGCGACCGGCGGCTATGCGCTTCGCACCTACGACCGGTTCGCCCGCATCGTCAGGACGCCGGACGGCCGCTGGAAGGTGCGCAACCAACATATCGCCCAGCGTCACCGGATGAATGTCGGCGCCATCGTCTCGGCCGGAACCCTGAACGTGCGCGTGGCGGGCCGTCGCGGCGGTGCCTCGCGCCAACTGGTTGCGGGCCGCAAGGTGGGCGAGGCCGAGGAATGGTATTTCGAACAGCTGACGCCCGGCGACACCTTCCTGTTCGCGGGTCAGGTCTGGGCATTTCAGGGCATTGTGGGGACCGACGCCCTGGTCAGCCACGCCAATGACAAGGAGCCCAAAATCCCCTCCTGGGGCGGGTCGAAATTTCCGCTGTCCACCTCCCTGGCCGACCGGGTGCGGACCATGGTTCAGGACCCGGACCATTGGCGCGTCCTGCCGCCCGACGTTCAGGAATGGCTTGAGCTTCAGGCCGAACGTTCGGCCATTCCCGACGCCGAATCCATGCTGGTCGAGACCTTCCCGCGCGGCAGCCGGCATTTCCTGGTCGCCTATCCGTTCGAAGGCAATCTGGCCCACACCACCCTGTGCATGCTGCTGACCCGGCGGCTGGACCGGCTGGGCGTCGGGCCGTTGGGCTTCGTGGTCACCGACTATTCGCTGGCGATTTGGTCGATCAAGCCGATGGACGGGATCGACCTGGACGCCCTGTTCCAGCCGGACATGCTGGGCGACGATCTGGAGGCCTGGCTGGAGGAGAGCTTCATGATGAAACGGTCCTTCCGCAATTGCGCCCTGATCTCGGGCTTGATCGAACGCCGCCAGCCCGGCGCCGAAAAGACAGGCCGCCAGGTGACCTTCTCGACCGACCTGATCTACGACGTGCTGCGCCGCCACCAACCCGATCATCTGCTGCTGAAGACCGCCCGCGCCGACGCCGCCTCGGGCCTCTTGGACGTGGCTCGCCTGGGCCAGATGCTGGCGCGGATCGAGGGCCGCATCCGGCATCAGCGGCTGACGCGCCCCTCGCCCTTCTGCGTGCCGGTGCTGGTCCAGATCGGCCGCGAACGGGTCGGCGGCGACGCCGCCGAGATGATCCTGGACGAGAGCGCCGAACTCCTGATCGCCGAAGTGATGGAAGAGGACGCGGCATGAATGCCGCGCTCCGCCAGACCCTGGCCCCCGCGCGAAAGCCGTGCGGGTCGCTTCGCGTCCAGATCGCCGACGAAATCTGCGTACTGCGCTGTTCAGGCGCTCTTTGGCTCCCGGAACACCGTGTCCTGGTGGTCGCGGACCTGCACCTGGAAAAGGGCTCGGCCTTCGCCGTCCGGGGCCAGATGCTGCCGCCCTATGACAGCCGCGCCACCCTGGACCGGCTTGAGGCGGAGATCGCCGACCTGGCCCCCTCCGTCGTCGTGCTGTTGGGCGACAGTTTCCACGACAGCCGTGCGATCCCGCGCATGTCTCCGGAGGACCGCGCCCGGCTGGATCGCCTGAGCGCCGGCCGCGCCTGGCTTTGGCTCGAAGGCAACCACGATCGCGACGCCCTGGCGACGCGAGCGGACGACCCCATGCCCCTTCCCGGCGAAGTGGTCAGCGAGACCCGGATCGGGCGTCTGACGCTGACGCACGAACCGGCGCCTGCAGGAGCGGACGGCGCCCCTTACGGCGAGGTCGCAGGCCATCTTCACCCCTCGGTCTCCGTCTCGCGCTATGGCCGGACGGTGCGGCGCCCCTGTTTCGTGACCGACGGCGAACGTCTTCTGATGCCGGCCTTCGGCGCCTTCACGGGCGGGCTGGACGTTCGCAACCCCGCCATCGCCGACCTGTTCATCTCCGCCCCCCTACTCGCGGCCCTCGGCCGCGACAAGGTTCACGCCCTCGCCTGGAGCGGCCTTCCGTGAGGCCGCAAGTCTCGGCGCTTTTGTAAATCGTTCAGCATGTCGCTTCACCCCATCTTGGGGGAGGCAGGGGCAGGATGGCCGGGTCTCGTCCTTCTGGAACGCCGCCCTTCATGCTCACGTCCCGCCGCATCATCGCCGTCGCTCGATTGGTCTTCGTCTTCGCCGCAACCGGCCTGGGCGTTCTGATGCTGGGACCTTTCCAGGGGCTCGAGCAGGTGTTCGGCCTCAATGACAAGGCGGCCCACGCCCTCGCCTTTTACGGCCTGACCGTCTTCCTCTTCCTCATCGCCCCCAAGCGCCGCCGCGACGACCTGGTGCTGTTCGTCATCGCCGCCGCCCTGGCCGCCGAGGGGTTGCAGTTCTTCACCGGCCGCAGTGTCTCGATGGGAGATTTCATGGCCGGCGCCGCAGGCGCGCTCGGCGCCTGGCTGCCTGGCTTCGTCGAACAGGTGCGCCACGCCGCCCGGCGCCATCCGGACCTGACCCTGGCCCAGGCTGCGCGCCTGAACCGGCGGCGTCGTGGACGGGTTTCGGCGCCGAAGGCCGCGGCCGCCGAACGAATCCGCAGGGCCTGAGACCGGGGCTGATTCCAGAAGCTTTTTCTTCGCCGTTTACCGACGGTTGTCATGTCGGGACTAACGTCCTCCGCGACACTCAGAACGAGGCCGTTCATGCAGGCGCGCGCGCAGCAAATCCACGCCGACTACGAAAGATCCGTCCAGGCGTCGATCGTCTCGCCGGATGTCATGGACCAGTTGGAGGCCGCCCGCGCCCAGGTCGAGAGCCGCTTCTCCGACGCCGGAGAGCGTCTTGCGGGCTCGCTGGAGATGATCGGCGGCCTGATCGAGGCGCTCGACCGTCTGGGCCTGACCTTGAACGTAGAGTCGGTCTCGCGCACCAGCAACGACCTGCTGTCGACCGCTGCGGCCTGAACGTCCTTCCGAATTCGCAAAGACGCCGCGTCGCCCATCTTGATCGACTGAAGGGCGCCGGCGCCATGCTGGATGCCGACATCGACAAGATGCGCACCACACTGCGCTATCTGCGAGCCTTCGCGCTCAATGTGAAGATTACGGCCGGCTCCACCATCCGCGGCGCCGACGAGTTCGCCGGCTTCGCCGAACGAATGTGTGAACAGCTCGATTTCGGGGTGTCCCAGCTGGACGAACTGGCCGATGAACTGACCCGCCTGCGAGGCCAGCTGGACGGCGCACTGGGCTTCGAAACGGGTCTGGGCGGCAAGTACAAGCAGTTGATCCCGGCGGTGCCGGACAAGCTGGCGGTCGATGCGGAAACCCTGCGCGTCCACCACGTTCGGATCGCGGAGGTGGCGACGTCGGTCGGCGCGATCGCGCGCGACATCCAGATGAAGGTCGGTCAGGCGCTGATGGCGATGCAGATCGGCGACATCACGCGCCAGCGGATCGAGCACGTCCAGCTCGGCGTCCGTGTCGCGGCGCGCGCCGTGACGGAATCGGACCTCTCGCCGGACGCCCGCGATCGGGCCGAGCGGCGGGTGCTGCACATGGTCGCCGACCAGATGACCGACATCGCCGCAGACTTCGAGGTGGAGGCGGCCAAGGTGACGCAGAACCTGGCCGGCATGGCCAGAGACACCCATCAGCTGACCGTGATCCGCGACCTGTCGGAAGGCGGCGGGGACCTGAGAGAGCTGGAGATCAGCCTCGGCCGCGCGGGCCTGCTGGTCGACGACGTCACGGCGGCCATGACCAACGCCCAGAGGATTAGCGGCGAAACCGTCTCGGCCGTCGAAGCCCTGGCGCGGCGGGTCGATGCGATCCAGAAGGTCAAGCGCGACATTCAGCAGATGGCGATCAACAGCAGCCTGCGGTGCAACCGCCTGGGCGAGATCGGCAAGCCTCTGAGCGTCATCGCGATCGAACTGAGCAGCCACGCCAGCCACCTGGAAGATGCGGCGGATCAGACCCTGGGCTCTTTGAAATCCCTCTCCGACCTGGCGAACGGCGCATCGGCGGAGGCCCAGGAGGACCAGGTGGACCCGAGCCGCCTGACCCGCGTCCACGAAGATCTGCGCCGAGCGGCGGATGTGGTGGAGACCGACCTGGTGGGTCTGGGCGCCCAGGGAGAGGCGACCGCGCGCTCCCTCAGTCTTGCGGCCGATCAGCTGGGCCTGAAAGAAGATCTGGGCGACGCTCTGCATGCGGCGGCGGCAGCTTTGGTCGAGGCTGCAGGCCCCGCCGTTGACGATCTCACCGACATCGCCGGGGTCGTGGACGCCGCCCTGACCGAGATCGCGCGCTGCTACACCATGGCGCGGGAGCGGACCATCCATGCCGCCCATGCCGTTTTCGACGAGGCCGAACGCGCCGAGGCCCCGTCGGAAGGGCCGACGCCGACCGAACCGCCTGCGGAAGCCGCCGACGAGTTCGACGACCTGCTGTTCTGAGGCGACGAGCGGCGGTCGCTCGACCCGGCGGCCGGCTAAACCCGGTCTATCGAGACCGATCCACCGCCATGATCTCGCGGGCGATATTCTCGAGGGCCGTCACCTTCTGAGCGGCGCCACGCGCAATGGCCTCCTTGGGCATGCCGAAGACGATCGACGTCGCCTCGTCCTGGGCCAGGGTCGTGGCGCCCGCCTCCTTCAGCTCCAGCAGACCGCGCGCGCCGTCATCGCCCATCCCGGTCATGATGACGCCCATTGCGTTCCGTCCGGCAGCGCGGGCGGCGGAGCGGAACAGAACATCGACGGAGGGACGATGGCGGGACACAGGCGGTCCGTCCTTGACGGCCACCTGATATCGGGCGCCCTGTCTTTCCAGCAGCATATGCTTGTCGCCGGGCGCGATCAGGACATGGCCGCGCAGGACAGGGTCGCCGTGCTGCGCCTCTTTGACCTCGACTTCGCACAGACCGTTCAGCCGTTTCGCAAACGCCGCCGTAAAGCCGGCCGGCATATGCTGCACGATGACGATTCCCGGGGCGTTGGCCGGCAGGGCTTCCAGCACTTCCCTCAGCGCTTCGGTTCCGCCCGTCGAGGCCCCCAGACAGGCGACCATCTCCGTCGTGCGCGCCATGGCGCCGGCCTTGGGCGGCGGCAGCATGGCGTCGGCGGTCAGCTTGGTTCCGGGATCCAGCGTGCGGGTCGTGGTCCGCCTCACGCCCAGGCGCGCGCGCGCCGCCGCCTTGACCACGTCGCGGATGCGGTCGCCGCTTTCGGCGAGATGATCCGCTGCGCCAATCCGCGGCTTCAGGATGATGTCCACGGCGCCGGCTTCCAGCGCCTGCATCAGGGTCTCGGAGCCGGCCTCTGTCAGGGACGAGCACATCACCACCGGGATCGGCTTCTGCGCCATCAGCTTGCGCAGGAAGGTGATGCCGTCCATCCGGGGCATCTCGACGTCCAGAGTGATGACGTCCGGAATATCCTCCGCAATCCGTCGGGCGGCGACGAACGGATCCGACGCCACCCCCATGACCTCGATCCCCGGATCGGCGGAAAGCACGTCGACCAGGGTCTGCCGCACGCTGGCCGAGTCATCGATGACCAGGACGCGGACTTTGGGCATGGGGTCAGATCTTTCTGAAGACGGTGTTCGCCGCAGTGACGAGAGGAAGTTCGATACCGGTGATACTTTCAGAGTGACCTATGAACAGATACCCGCCGCGTTTCAACCGGTCACACAGACGTTTCAGCACCTTGGCCTGCGTCTGTTTATCGAAATAAATCATGACATTGCGACACATGATCATGTCGAACGGATCACCGACCGAATAGGCCTCGTCCATCAGATTGACCCGCGCCAGAGACAGCTTTGCACGAAGCGAAGGGTGGATCCGGCTTTCGCGCCGGGAGGCGTCCCGCGCGGACATGACCCACCGCCGCATGTCCGCCGGCACGGGCGTCAGCATTTCGTTGGGATAGACGCCGCGCAGCGCCGTCTCCAGCACCTCGGTCGACAGGTCGGTGCCCAGGATCTGATAGTCCGGCCCGCCTTGATCCTCGACAAACTTCTGCATGACCATGGCCATGGTGTAGGGCTCGGCGCCCAAGGAACAGGCCGCGCTCCAGGCCCGGATTCGGCGCACGCCGGCGGCCTTGAGTTCCGGCAGGACGTGGCCGGCCATATATTCGAAATGCTTCGGCTCGCGGAAGAAGTCGGTCTTGTTCGTCGTCACCGCATCGATCAGGAAGACGGACTCGGCGTCCAGCCCGTCTTCCTTGAACAGATAGTCGCAGTAGTCGTCGAAGGTCTCATGCCCGGTATGACGCAGACGGCGCCGAAGACGGCCCTCCAGCATGGTCCGCTTGGTCGAAGGCATCTTGATGCCGCTGTAGTCGTAGATATAGCGCGCCAGCCGCTCGAAATTCCGGGCGCTGATCTTGTCCAGGATAGGCTCGGACGCCTCAACAGCGGCTTGTGACAAGTCTGAACTCTTTCGAAAACCCAGGCGGCCCTCAGGCCGCCCGGTCGATGTTGGAGAAGGACGCGAAGGCCGCCTCGGTCGTGGAGAGGAGCCGGGGCAGGTCGATCAGGACGACGAAACCGTCGTCGCGTCTGACGACGCCGGCGATATAGTCGGAGCGCCATTTGACGCCGATGTCGGGCGAGGGCTCGATCTGGTCGGCGGTGAAGGCGGTGACCTCGAACACCCGGTCGGCGACCAGACCCAGGCTCAGGGTCCGGTCCTCCAGCGGAATGTCCAGCACCAGGATGCGGGTGTTCAGCGTCGGCTCGACCGGCGCCATGCCCAGGCGGACGCGCAGATCCGCCGTCGGCACCCCCTGCCCCCGCACGTCCGTCAGCCCCATCAGATAGTCCGGGCTGTTCGGGATGCGCGAGGGGGTCTGGTAGGTCAGGATCTCGCGCACCAGTCCGACCGGGGCGGCGAAGATCTC
>Ga0208958_1004473_pt1 | contig 10023 bp, 6 predicted proteins | sample RifOxyB1_FD_184032 | JGI IMG/M metagenome (GOLD analysis project Ga0208958, IMG submission 184032) | Soil microbial communities from Rifle, Colorado - Rifle Oxygen_injection B1 (SPAdes) | ecosystem: Environmental > Terrestrial > Deep subsurface > Rock core/Sediment | place: Rifle, Colorado...
AGCCCAAACATGGCCATCACAGCCCGCGATTTCGGTTTGGTTGATTTCAGAGCAAAGATAAAAGTGCTCGGTACCGACTCTCTTAAATATGCCAAATTTAACGGTGAAATATTTGAAACATCCGTCGGCCGACTTTTGTTCAATTCCATTTTGCCCAGTGACTATCCTTATGTAAACGCCGAAATCGACAAAAAGAAGGTGGGCGCCATGATTGATGATTTGATTTCACGTTATGGTATAGAATCTATCCCTTCTATCATGGACAAGATAAAAGAATTCGGTTTCCATTATGCCACCATATCAGGAACAACCTGGAGCATTGAAGAAGTGGTTGTACCAAAAAATAAATATGAAATCATAGACAGAGCCAAAGTTAAGGTGGCCTCGGTTCAAGAACAGTATGATGCTGGATTGCTTTCTTATAACGAAAAGAAGGTGAAAAATATAGAGATTTGGACTGCCACCAAAGACGAGGTTGAGAAGGCTATACAAGAATCGATGGATAAGACCGGTTCTGTTTACGACTTGGTTAAATCGGGAGCCAGAGGTTCTATGGGCCAATTAACCCAGATGGCCGGTATGAAAGGGCTCATTGTAAATACCGCCGGAGAGACTATCGACTTCCCAATTATTTCTTCAAACAAAGAGGGTTTAACCCCGATTGAATACTTCATTACCACTCACGGCGCCAGGAAGGGTATGGCTGATACGGCCCTAAACACCGCCAAAGCCGGATATCTGACAAGGAAACTGTTTGATGTCGCCCAAGATTGTCTTATCACAGAGGATGATTGCGGAAGCCGTGAGAGTGTAAAACTTTCCAAAATAACTTCTTCCGGTATTGAAGTTTCCATCGCCAAAATAGCCAAAGGCAGATTTTTGGCCGAAGATGTCAAAGATAAGGACGGAAATGTATTATTTAAAAGAAATCATTTCCTTTCCAGAGAAGATGCGGCCAAGATAGAGGCGGCTGGTATTTCTGAAATTTCGGTAAGATCACCTCTGACCTGCAAAACATTGGATGGTATCTGTGTCCATTGTTATGGGTCAGACTTGGGTAAAAACAAAATTATTGAACTTGGAGAAGCTGTCGGTACGGTGGCCGCTCAAGCCATCGGGGAACCTGGTACTCAGCTTACCATGAGAACATTCCATGCCGGAGGTACCGCCTCGGTGGGAGGTGACATCACTTCGGGTCTTCCAAGAGTGGAAGAAGTTTTTGAGAACAGGCCGCCAAAAAATCCGGCCATGGTTTCAAAAGTGGGCGGCATTGTCAGTGAAATAAAAGTAGATGGTAAAGAAAAATTAATAATAATCCTGCCGGAAGAAGGGGAGAAATCAAAAACCAAAGCAAATATCGAATATCCGGTAAATTATCACCGCGTAGTTTTGGTCAAGGTGGGCGACAAAGTAAATAAAGGCGATCTGCTCACCGACGGCTCGGTTGATTTGGACGAACTTTTCAAGTATGCCGGCAAAGAAAAAACTCAAAACTACATCATTCACGAAATTACCAAAATTTATGAACTCCAAGGAGAGCCTGTTTCCCGAAAACACATTGAGGTTATCATCAGACAAATGTTCTCCAGAAGAAAAATAAAACACCCGGGCGAGACCAGATTTTCACAGGGAGATATCGTGTCACACGCCGATTTCCTCCTGGAAAATGAAGCAGCCAAAAAAGCGGATAAAGAGGAAGTCAAAGCGGAGGCTTTACTTTTGGGTATTACCGAAGTTTCTCTTTCCAGAAAGAGTTTCCTCTCTTCGGCTTCGTTCCAGCACACCACCAGGATGCTTATCCAGAACGCTTTGCGTGGCACCGAAGATGAGCTGAAAGGCCTCAAAGAAAATGTCATCATCGGCAGACTTATCCCGGCCGGCTCCGGCTTCGAAGGCAGCCAAAAATTCGAGATGATCAAAGAGCTGCAAAATAAATTGGATATGGAGAATTAAAATATGCCCTCTAATGTAGAACAAATAAAGGAACGGCTTAGCATTGTGGATGTTATATCTTCATATATAAAAGTGGAGAAAGCAGGCATCAATTTCAAAGCCAAATGTCCGTTCCACAACGAAAAAACACCATCATTTTTCATTTCACCGACTAGGCAGAGTTTTTATTGTTTCGGTTGCGGCGAGAAAGGGGATATTTTTTCTTTTGTGGAGAAGTTTGAGGGCCTAGATTTTAAGGGGGCGTTAAAAACCCTAGCTGACCGGGCCGGTGTAGAGTTGAAAAACTTCGATAAAGAGGAGAAACCGGAACAAAAAGACGAGTTTTATGAAATTATGGAGCAGGCTACTAAGTTTTATGAAAAGGAACTTGCCGAAAATAAAACAGCTTTGGAATATTTAATCAAAAGGGGCCTGTCAAAAACATCAATATCAAAATGGCGGCTGGGATTGGCCAAAGATGAATGGCGAAATTTGCACGACGCTTTCATTCAAAAAAAGTTTTCAAAACAAAATTTGTCGGAAGTGGGTCTTATAAAAAAGGTACCGGACGAGCAAAAGTTTTACGACACCTTCAGAAACAGAATAATGTTTCCCATTGGTGACAACACGGGCAGGGTTATAGCTTTTTCAGGAAGGGCGCTGAAAGAAAACGACAAGACACCCAAATATCTGAATTCGCCGGAAACAAAACTGTTTTATAAATCGGAAGTCCTATACGGATTCAATATAGCCAAAAATTATATCCGCAAATTGGATTATACGGTTTTAGTGGAAGGTCAAACAGACCTTATAATGTCCCATCAGGCCGGTGTCTTAAATACCGTGGCCTCTTCGGGGACAGCCCTGACAGAAATTCATTTGAAAAAAATACAGAAGCTTTCAAACAGAGTTGTCATCGCTTATGATTCTGATTCAGCCGGGGAAAAGGCCGGCATAAGAGCAGCCGAACTGGCATTGTCACTGGGGATGGAAACCAAAATAGCATCCTTACCGAAGGGAGAAGATCCGGCCTCGGTAATAAAAGAAGATCCGGAAAAATGGAAAGTGGCGTTGAGAGAATCGGAACATTTGGTTGATTTTGTTTTAAATAAAGCACTCAAAGAAAACCAGGGCAGAAACTTAACCAAGGAAATAGTAAAAAATGTTTTGCCAATTGTAGCCCTGATTAAAAGTGAAATAGAAAAGTCCCAATTTGTAAAAAAGATAGCCCTAAAGATGAAGGTGGGAGAGGAAGCTGTTTGGGGAGACCTTAAAAAAGTAAGTTTGCCGACCGGCGAAGAAAAAACAAATTATTATGGTGGAACTTCCGATAAGCCCCCAAAAGCTGTAAACTTAGAAAGAATGTTAGCTGGTATAATCTTTTGGGAAGAATCTTTAGACAAAAGTTCAAAGAGTTTGAGGGAAAAATGGCAAAAAATAATAGGTAAAGATGGGGTGGCGGAAATATTGGAAAGTTTGGAGGAAGATCGCGAAGCCCTTATTTTTGAGACAGAAAGATATAATACTGACGGAGACATTAAAAAAACTTCAGAAGATATAATGAAGAGGGTAGAACTGGAATATTTGAAACAAAAACTTCAAAAAACCACTGTTACTCTTGATGATAAAGATATTTCAAAAGAGGAGGAAAGGGGGACGAAAGCAGAGCTTGAACAAATCCAAAAACGTATCAAAGAACTTAATAATTAATAACCTTCAAAAAAATGGCCAAAAAACATAAAAAAATAAAAAAGACCAAAAATATTAAGGCAAAAAAGATTAAAAAAACCAAATCTTTAAATAAAAAGAAGGTGCATAAGAAAATAAAAAAAGCCAAAAAGGTTGCCCCCAAAAAAGTCTTACGAAAAAAAGGCAAAAAATTAGCCCAAGAATCAGACGCAAAAAGGGCCGGTCTTATGGCCAAAGGTAAGGAAAGGGGATTTATCACGTATGATGAAATTTTAAAAGAGTTCCCCGCCATTGAGGATGATGTGGCTTTGCTTGAAAAAATATATGACGAATGTGCCATCGCCGACATAGATGTTATAGAGGGTGGCCGACTTTTGGATGAGACTCTGATGGGTAAAAGTAAAGACCACTTAAAAGACGAGGCTTCTTACGACTCTATTCAAATGTATTTGAAAGAGATCGGTCAGCACTCCCTCATTTCCGGTGGTCAAGAAAAAGATTTAGCCAAAAGAATATTGAATGGGGACAAAGAAGCCAAAAACATATTGGCCAGAGCCAACCTCCGATTGGTAGTTTCTATCGCCAAAAAATATGTGGGCCGCAGTATGGACCTCACTTTGCTTGATTTAATCCAAGAAGGAAACTTGGGTCTTTTCAAAGCGGTTGATAAGTTTGATTATACAAAGGGATATAAATTCTCCACCTATGCCACCTGGTGGATCAGACAAGCCATCACCAGAGCCTTGGCAGATCAGTCCAGAACTATCCGAGTACCGGTGCATATGGTAGAAACCATCGCCAAATACAAACAGGTCGTGCGCCGGCTTAGTCAAGATTTGGGCAGAGACCCGTTGCCGGAGGAAATCGCGGTAGAGATGGGTTTGGAGCCGGAGAAAATTTATATGATTGAAAAAATCAATCAAGGCACCATCTCACTCGAAAGTCCGGTAGGAGAAGACGATGACAAATCAACTCTGGGAGATTTCGTAGCGGACGATAAAATTATCGCTCCCGATCAAGAATCAAATCGCCGCATCATCCGCGACCAACTCCAAGAGATATTGGCCGACTTGCCACCCAAAGAAAAGAAAATAATTGAAATGAGAAATGGCTTAATTGACGGCGTCTACCACACTCTAGAAGACGTAGGCAAGGAATTCGGTGTCACTCGTGAGCGTATCCGCCAAATTGAAGCCAAAGCTCTGGAAAAAATGCGCCAGCACGAAAAAATAAAGCGCCTCCAGCATTTTTTGTAATTTTTTTTAACATATTTTAGTGTATTTAAACGATCCAAATAAAGGGCCGTTTGTGCTATTGACAACTAGATTTAAATTTGCTATATTTTTGGAAGAAAGGGTGGTGCCTAGTGAAAAATCTGTGTGCCTGGCTTGTAGTTTTTGTAGTGACAGCGTTGGCAGCCCAGTATTCATACCAAATCCGCAAGGATGGGAAGAAAATTAGCCCGGCGCTTTCAACCTGGATTATTTTCTTCCTTGGAACCGGTCTGAGCTTCGTCACTTATCTGATTGCGGCAAAATTCGATTTTCGTTCGGGCATCCTGAACACCATGGATTTCCTATCGGTGACGACCATTCTGTTGTCGATTATTTTATGGGGAAAGCGCGACGGAAAACGCTTCCAACCGTTTGAGAAGTGGTATCTCGCAGGAATCGGTGCAATTGTCGTCTACGGAGTACTGTCTCACGACGCGTGGAATTCAAACATTTTCACGCAAGTTCTGATTGCCGCTGGATATTTCCCAACGGTTCATAAAATGGTTACGGAGAAAAGAAATACTGAATCGTACAGCATGTGGAGTCTAGCTTTAATGGCGGGCGCCATCGGTCTTTATCCCGCCACTGTTGACGGCAACTTGCTTGCGATATTGTACGCGATTCGAACTATTGTTCTTGTTTCTGCTGTTCTCATACTCATGACCCACTATGAGTTTCGCTTAAGAAGGGTGGGATTATGAAAACAAAACAACCTAAGCAGACCAACTGCTTCCCGCCATTGCGCCGTAAGACCTCTGGCGGGTTTTTTTATAAAAATGGCCCGGGTGTCTACTGCAAGAGTGAGACAGCCGGGCCAATGTGTTAGCGTCAGATGGCAACATTACTTCTGGGTTACCAACTGTTCCTGTTTGATTTCGTGTGCGTCAACTAGGGCCCTGAGTCTCTTACGAGCCTCCAAAAAGGAGTCCCTCTCCTTGATGATTTCCTCGGAGGAACGAATGCTGGTTATCGAACAAAGTTCTCGGTCGAGTTCCCTGATCCTGTTTTCTACGACCAACAAATTGAAATCGTCCGCGTATTCGGTGAACAAATCGTCCGACCACGCCAGGAACCTTTTGAGCAGTTTCTTCAGTGAATTCATGACACTCTCCTCTACCCACCATTATATCATAGTTTAAAAAGTAAAGCAAGGGATAGTTTTTAACCCCCCCTAAGGTAAGGGGGGGTAGGGGGAGTTATGATATTATAAGCAAATGATCACCAAAAAGTTTAAAGAAGAGTACGCCAAGTTAAATCCCAAACAAAAAGAGGCTGTAGATACCATTGAGGGACCAGTGATGGTGGTGGCCGGGCCGGGCACAGGCAAGACGACCATACTGACCCTGCGCATTGCCAACATTTTGTTAAAAACCGACACGCCGGCCTCCGGCATTTTAGCCTTAACTTTCACGGAAGCGGGAGCCAAAGCCATGCGAAGTAAACTTCGCGAGATAATAGGAGAGAGAGCTTTGGAAGTGCCTATACACACCTTTCATGGTTTTGCAGCATCAATAATTTCTCAATTTGGAGACCATTTCCCGCACCTTTCCCGTTCCAAACAAATTACTGACATTGAAACAGAGTCACTCCTGCGTGATATTTTAAAACAAAAAAAATTTAGCAAACTCCGCCCCATCGGTGACCCCGATTTTTATATTAATAAAATAATCGGGACCATAAGTGATGCCAAGCAGGAGGCTTGGACACCCGAAATGCTCAAAAGCTTCGCTATGAGTGAGATTGAGAGGGTAAAAAATGACCCGGACTCAACATCATCTCGTGGCAAAAGCAAAGGCGAACTAAAAGCCGAAAGTTTGAGACGAATTGAAAAATGTGAACGAACTATTATCTTGGCGGATGTGTACGAAACTCTTGAGAACAGGAAGAAAGAAGAAAGAAAAATAGATTTTGATGACCTGATATTTGAGCTTCTCAAAACTTTGCGTGAAGATAAATTACTTTTGCAGAGCCTCCAGGAAAAATTCCTTTATATACTGCTTGATGAGCACCAAGACACCAATGATGCCCAAAATATGATTGTCCGCTATCTGGCAGACTTCTTTGAGACCCCAAATTTATTTGTAGTCGGAGACGAAAAGCAGGCCATTTACCGATTTCAGGGCGCTTCAGTGGAAAACTTTTTAAGTTTCCAAAAAATATGGGGTAGTATGAAAGTAATATCGCTCACGGACAATTATCGGTCGCATCAGAGTATTTTGGATGCTTCTTTCAAAATGATTGAGAGAAATTATGGGGGTAAAGAATATGAAAACCTGCGCATAAAACTGAAGTCTGGTACCAAAGACAAGGCTAATCCTTTGGATTTGGTCATAGCACCAAATCAGGAAAGCGAAGAATCATACCTGGTGGAAAAGCTGAGGGAACTTACGAAAGACAGCAAAACCACCGTCGCCATAATCGTACGAAAAAATAACGAGGTAGCTAAAATATTTTCTCTGCTGGAAGAATCCAGTATACCGGCAACGGCCGAAAGAGGAGCAAATATATTTTCCCATTCGGTCGGCGTACTTTATTTTTCACTTTTGGAATTTTTATCGGATCCGGGGCAGGTAGAAGCTTTAGCTGAAACTTTTGCCGGGGGCTTGTGGAATTTAAGTTTTGAAAAACAAGTAAAGTTTATAAAACTGGCCAGAAGCGGTAATTTAACAGAAATAGAAAAAGAGGTTCCGATAATCTCAAAATTACAAAAGGAAATAAGCCACGCCGGCCCCATAGAATTTCTCTGCTTGGCGGCTGATTTGTCAGGATTTACAGAAATGGCGAGCAGGAGTCCGCTTTCGGTAGAAGTATGGCGTGGCATTATAACCCTGGCCGAAGATTTGGCCCGCACTAATAATATTGAAAATCCGAAATCTCTGGTTAAAGAATTGCTGTCCTACAAAAAATCAGCCGAGCGCAGAACAATAAAAATAAACACAGGAGAGGCCAAGTCGCAAATTATAATTATGACGGCGCACGGTTCCAAAGGGCTTGAGTTTGATTATGTCTTTTTGCCGTATGCCACCGAAGAATCGTGGATAAGAAAAAATAAAGGTTCCTTGTTTATATTGCCAAAAGAAAAAGCGGAGGACGATGATGTTAAAGATGAGAGACGCCTTTTCTATGTCGGCCTAACTCGGGCGCGCAAGCATGTTTCCATAAGTTTCCACAAAGAAGACGGTGCGGGTAAAACCGAGACGGCCCTGCGTTTTATAGACGAACTTGACCAAAACTTAATTTCTCAAATTGAGCTGCCCCAAACTACAAAACAAAAAACATTGCGAAGTATAGAAAAAATGGAAATTGGGCGGAATTTTGAATGTGTAGAATATACCAAACGGGTTTTGCTTGAAAATGGCCTTTCCGTTACCGCCCTCAATCATTTTTTGGAGTGTCCTAATAAATTTTTTTATAAAAGTATTTTGAAGCTTCCCGAAGCTCCGAGCGCCAGTTCCGAAAAGGGCAGCGCTATGCACGAGGCACTCGCCAATGTGTGGAAAAACCCCACCCGCCTTTCAGGCACCCCCCCCTTGGTCAGGGGAGGGAAAAAAGAGAGAGAAATAAGTGAAATAATAATCTCCTCAGTCAAAAATTATTTAAAACACTCTCTTTTGCCTATCTCCGAAAAAGAGGCGGTGTTGGAAGAACTCATAACAAACGCACCAAAAGTTGCTACGGCTTTAAAAGAGCACTTCTCTCAAAAAGGCAATGTCTCCACTGAGAGTTGGGTAGAAACTCCTTTTGCCGTCGGAAAAACAGAAATCAGATTGCACGGTAAATTGGATGCAACGATTGAAATAGAAAATAAAATACTTGTCTATGATTATAAAACCAGAGAGGCCATGAGTGAAAAAGCGATAAAGGGAGTGAGGTCGGGATCGGGACCCGACCGTAAAAAAAACAGTGACGGTAATTATTTCCGCCAGCTTATTTTTTATAAAATGCTTCTCGACCCCACTTCGCTAAAGCTTCGCGGGGCAAGCAAAACCATTGAGCCCGCTTTGGTCTTCGTGAAGCCCGATAAAGCCGGCCGCTGTCCAACCATCTCTCTTGCCATAGAAAAATCGGATATAGAAAAAGTAAAAACCGAAATTAGGTCTCTCGTCGAAAGTGTTTGGTCGGGTAAATTCATCACCCAAACTTGTGACGACAAAACCTGTCAATATTGCGGATTTAGAAAATTGGAGTAAGGAGATTTACGACCCCAAAATTAAATCGATGTATGATTTTATGTTTTCGTATGGGAGGAAACCTTCAATCGGATAATATTCACCTGTTTTTGTATCAATGATTATGCTATATGGGGTGAAAGGGCCATTCGCACCCTGTATTTCCCCTGCATTTTGAATGTCAGCATTGACTCTCGGACCAAACTCTCCACTACTTAAACAAGCATCAAAAAGTGTCGAGGAGAGCCCGACTTGTTTGGCGATGTTGGTGAGTTCTTTGGGGTCAAGGCCGTCATTTGATGGGGTAACTTCATAAATTTTGTTGGTGTATTCCCAAAACTTACTATTACCGCCGAGATTGGCTGCGCACTCTTGAGCGACGGCTTCGTTAAAAGACTTGGAATGAAGCTCGGCAATGGGTAAATACCTATAAATCCAGGCCACCTCCTGATCTTTGCCGTATGTTTGCATAATAGAAAGCATTACGTTGTGGAAGTTTTTGCAATATGGGCATTCGGTATCGGAATATTCAATCACCAAGACTCTGGCCTTGGGACTACCCAATATGTGATCGTTGGCGTCTACAGGCCGAACTATGTCAGAAAGACTTTGTGAATTTAATTGTTGCTGTTGGGTAGATGTAGGATTTTGTTTGGTAATTCTACCATTCATATAAATACCGCCGGCAATGAGAAGCCCCGCCAAAATAATAGAAACAGGGAGTGAAATTTTTTCGCTGATTGTTTTTTTGCCCGCCAGAATGGCTTTGTCGAGCTGGTTTTCATTTATATTTTCGTTCATATAAATATTGTATCACACTAAAAAGGTAGGGTGTAGTTAAGAGCGGAAGTTGGGGGAAGAGTTTCCCAATTTGAAGTGTCCAGTTTAACTTCGTTTAAATTTCCACCTTCTTTGAAGGTAAGTTTACCATTTTTAAGAGCATATTCATAAACACCTTT
>Ga0208958_1004475_pt1 | contig 10023 bp, 1 predicted proteins | sample RifOxyB1_FD_184032 | JGI IMG/M metagenome (GOLD analysis project Ga0208958, IMG submission 184032) | Soil microbial communities from Rifle, Colorado - Rifle Oxygen_injection B1 (SPAdes) | ecosystem: Environmental > Terrestrial > Deep subsurface > Rock core/Sediment | place: Rifle, Colorado...
CGCCCCAGCTGCGGGTCGTAGATGCGACCGTTCATGTGGATGACCTGTGCGCCATCCACCATTTCATGGCCGGTGAAGCCCCGCGGCGTCAGCGTCGAGGCGGCACCAGCACCAGAGGGATTGCCATACGCCCGCCGATCGCGAAGGCGGTGTAGTCCAATGCCTCGATCACCGAACCATCCACGTTGGGTTAGCGCATGATGCCTCACCCAATGCGTAATGAAGTCCCTGTCCGGGTCGCACCAGAGTCACTTAGCGTCCCCGTCGTCCAACGGAATCCTATCAACGCCCGAAGTCAGTCTTCTTTGCGGTGATAGATGGCGGGCGACGCTCTTGAGTAGACCAGAACCCCGTCAATTCTCTTGCGAAACAAGGTTGTGAAGTAAAAGCACCTTAGCAAGTACATGAAGTATTCAAGAAGCTCCTTCTTCGGCAACGTCTTTCTCAAAGAATCCCTGGGAGCAGAGTTCGAGAAGGAAGCTCTACTCCAGAATTGCTAGGCGGTGTACTCATTGACGAAAGCGTACCTGCACCGTTCCAAGCGATGAGTAAGGGGTGGGAATTGTCGCTCCAGGGATATGGACATCAATGGCGGAATCGAGACTGTCGGGGTGCACGTAAATGACCAAGTAACGGGCTGATTCGATCCCGCCAGCGATGGCCATTGTGCCTACCAGCCTCATGCCGTTAAAGGAATCACCGACGCCAAGGCGTGGAATCGGAATGCCCTTTATCAAAGCATGTGTTTTGTCCAAAAACTGTAGAGAAGGGTGAAGAACCGTGGTCTGGTAGTAGGTCATCCCGCCGCTGGCATCACTCCGCAGCTCAATGGCTCTTGCCCCGGCAGGTATTGACATACATACAGCAGCCGCAGAAACACCGTTTGGAAGTTTTACTGGGGCAGTAGAAGTTGTGAATTTAAAGGTAGTCCAAGTGCTCAGCACGGGATTGTTTGCGCAAAGCGAGGAGGGGTTCATTGGTTGAGCCGCAGCAAGCGAAGAGCGATATCGTTGCATCTCAGCCGCGTGATCAAGATCGCGCTGAACTTGCAACTCAGCGCATGAGGACAGGAGGGTTACGGCTGCAAGTAGCAGTAGGTTTCGGATCATGTCTTTCCCCTTCAATTGAGACATAGATCGGTAGCCGCCCAACGTTAAATAGTCGCACGACTCTTTCACTTCAGATTCTAGTGACTGGCCCCGCCAAAACCGATTCTTGAGTAAGCGAGACCATCAAGAGAGCAATTGCTAGCAGGGTTTTCAAGTTCAATTGCACTTAGATTGAGAGCAGTCGAAGTCGCCATCAGTTGCCCGCAACTGATTCTGTGAAATCGATCCGAGCTTCACAGCCATGCCAGCAAAAATTACTCCATTCTTCCCGCCGAAACTCTCACTCTGGATACAAGAATCGTCCCTGCCGCTGAGGTAAAACCGGGGGACCTCGGTCGGGAGCTAGAGAATTTCCCAAACACCATTGCATAGCTACCGACAAATGAATCCAAGTCAACATCGCTTTCTATACATGCAATAGCGCTTGAAAGATCTTTTGTTGCAGAAAATTCCTTGGTGGGAAAGAGGTACGTACTACCATCGATGTCCACCAAGAACCCCGAAGTGGCGATGGTCTTCCCGTCGAGACTTGACGGGTCAACTATTGCCCGCAACATCGAAGCCTTGCAGACTCGCTCCTCAAAGCCTCCGTGAGCTGAGCAAATGAGGTCATTGTTACTCGCTTCCACTTGCTTAACGCTCGCGCCATCTACGCCTGCTTTGCAAGCAACTACAGAGATTGGCAGCAAGAACAATGTAAGAATTCTCTTATTGATGTTCACAACGGACTCCTATTAGCGACATCCGAGTGCGGCAGCTCTGCATAGCGGAATCGCAGCACCAGGATCGGCCTTCTGCATGTTGATGTATTGAGTGGTATTGAAGTAGTCAGATGCACCGCTAGAGTGGAATGAGTACACGTTGATGTCCGCATTGTAGGCGGACCTCATGTCTCCTTCACGATCGTATCCGACGAACATGCCGTCATTGTCGTACATGCCAAGCTTGTAGGCATACTCGCCGCCCGAGAGATGTGGTGATCCAGGATGCGTATGCGCTAACGCCACGAGCCTCGTGCTTTTCGCAATGTATCCGTTATCCAGAATTCCACTGACGCTTCGAGTGGCTCCCTCGCTATAAGCGCTACCCATATAGAAGCGGCGATTCTTGATCGAGATCAAGACGCCAACTTCTGCCTTCAATTTCAATCCTTTGATTGAACTCCACCAAGCGTTAGCCGCTTCGCGCTCAGTTGCGTATCCGCCACGCTTAAACACACCCGCCTTGAGCATAGCTCGATTCACCATTTTTTCAGTCTCGCGAGCTAAAACCGGGTCACCCTCAAGTCCGCCGTCGCTCTCATTAAACTGGGCTGACGAGGACTTCATCATCGCCCCCTGCACCGCCCCACTGATAGCCCCATTGGCAAACTTCCCACCCGTCACCGCCGAGATCGTGCCGCCAATCAATGCGCCCAGCGCGGTCCGCACCGGCGCACTGTAACCGCCCACCTGTGGCATGAAATTCACCGTCAGCCCCGCCGCCACGAACCCATGCCCGAAGCTGCCCCCTTGTAGACTCTCGACCACACCACCGGTCACCGCCTGCGCGGCCATCTGCTCGTAACCGTTCATGGTGCTGCCCGCGATACCCGCCGTGATCGCTGCACTGAACGCTCCGATCACCGCCGACTTCAACGTGCCCGTGGCCGCATAGCCGGCAAAGAACCCGCCCGCCGCCGCGGCCGTGATGCCCGCCTGCGTACTGATGCCCATGTGCCACGAGGTGGCCCCCATCGAGATGATGCTGACCACCAGGGCTGCGGCCCGCCACACGTTGTTCCAGGCCCGCTCGCTCATCATCCCGCTGGGATCGGTATAGGCCAGCGGGTTGTTGAACACGTAGGTGTAGGCGTTCCAGCTTTGCGCGTTGGTCGGCTCCTGGATCACCGGGTCCGGCTGCAGGAACCGCCCCAGCTGCGGGTCGTAGATGCGACCGTTCATGTGGATGACCTGTGCGCCATCCACCATTTCATGGCCGGTGAAGCCGCGCGGTGTCAGCGTCGAGGCGGCACCAGCACCAGAGGGATTGCCATACGCACGTCTGTCACCGAAGGCCGTATAGTCCAGCGACTCGGCCACCGAACCATCCACATTGGCGATCCGCACCAGGCTGCCCAGGTGATCGTGGAACAGGTAGCGCGTGGCCTGTACCGCACCGTCCACCACCGTCTGCAACGCCACCCCGGCCACATAGCGCCGGGCGGTGCTCACCCCGTTCTGCACCACCACCTCCACCCCACCCACGTAGTAGGTGGTCGTGGTGCCATCGGTGCGCTTGTAGCGCTGCCCATCCGGGCCATACCAGAACCGCGTGGTCTGCCCGTTGCCCAGCTGGATCTCGTGCGCCTTGCCATCGGCGGTGTAACGGATGGTGCGGTCGCTGCCGGTGCCCGGCGCATCACGCAGCGTCTGGTTGCCGCGATCGTCGTAGTAGTAGAACGTCGCCGACGTGCCGCTGCCCACCTGATTGACCGCGTGCGGGCTGCTGGCGACCGACGACACCGCCGCCTGGGTGACGGCGGTAGCTGTCAGCGTGGCCAGCTGCCGGGTGGCCGTGGGAAGCGCCGCAGACGCCGAGGGGCGTCCCCCCGTCCGCGACGGTCGACGTTGCCACCCCGCGGGACCGGTACCGTTCTCGAACCCCAGCGACCACGCATCGGCCTCATCGTCCCAACTCGGACGATCCTCGCTGTAGCGTCGGTAGCGCCCTTCAGGCGCCTGCATCTGCCCGCGGTTCAACGCCGCCCCCTGCGGCCGCTGCGTGACCGGCTGCGCCATCCGCTGATAACGCGGCAACACCGCCGACGCAAGGCTTGGGATGCTGGCCGCCTGCGCCATCGGCAGCGCGCCCACGCAGCCATCGGCACCGGGATAGCCATAGCCCACGCCGTTCCTGCTGCACACATTGCCCAGCGCGTCATAGGCGTTGGCCAGCATCACCTGGTTGACCGTCACCCCGTTGGCCATCGTCAGCCGGCCCTCGGTCACCCGGTTCAGGCTGTCATAGGTGAACCCTTCCAGGTACCGCCCTTCCTTCTGGTGCGAAGCCAGATTGCCGGCCGCATCCCAGACATAGGCCTCCTTCATCAGATTGCACGCGGTGTTGCCGGCGCAGATTTCGGCAATGCGGCCGGTCAGCGCGTGGTACTGCCGCCGCACTTCCAGCGCACTGTTCCCCGCCCGCACTTCGCGTACCACGTTGCCCCAGGCATCGGTGGCCAGCGTGCGCTGATAGGTGTCGGGGCCGCTCCCGCAGTCGGGATCCTGATCCTCGAAGGTGCTTGCGCAGGTAGCCACCACTCCCCGGCTTCCGTACTGCGTCTTCACCCACGCACCGCTGGCATCCTGCGCCTTCCAGGCCCGGCCCAGGCTGTCGTAGCCGATCCAGCCGGTGAACCCCTGGTCGTCCACCGTCGTCACCGTGTTCGTCACGCGCCCCATCGCGTCGTAGACCACATCGCGCCGATAGCCCAACCCCAGGTCCGTCTGGCCCGACCACGCGGCGTAATGCCCGGTGACGGTCTCGCTGTCCAGCTGCCCCAAGCCCCCCGGGGCCGTGTCGAACGCCGACACGCGCTGCGATTCGACACTGCCGTCCGGCAACTTGGCCGTGATGCGCCACACCCGCCCCCGCGCGTCGATCTCGTGCTCGGTGCGATAGCCGCCGTTGTCGGTCTGGGCGATGAGTTCGCCCAGCGCGTTGTACTGGAACGCAGTCGTGCCCGTGTCGGGATCGACCTGCAGCGTCTTGCGCCCCAGCACGTCGTAGCCGAACGTGTTGGCGATGGTGCCGGCACCGGCATTGCGGCTGACCGAGGTCAGATTGCCTGCCGCGTTGTAGGCGAACTGGGTGACGAAGCCGGCTGCGTCCTGCGTGGCGATCACTTCGCCCTTGCCGTTGCGCGTCTGCGTGCTGGGGTTGTCGCGCGCATCGCGCGTGGTGGTGACCAGGCCCGCATAGCTCGACGTCACCTGGCTGCCATCGGCGGCCAGCACCGCCGTGGGACGGCCCAGGATGTCGTAGGTGGTCGTGGTCCAGGCGCGGCTGGCGCTGCTGCACGCGCCAGCCACATCGCTGGGCCCGTCCATGCCGCCCGTGCCCGACAGGAAGAACGGCGTGGACGTGCGCCGCGCCCGGCCGGCCACGTCGTACTCGGTGCACACCGCCGAGACATCCTGACCGGCCACATTCGCGTTGAAGGTCTCCACCGCCGTCATCACCGGGCGCGCCAGCGCATCGAAGTAGGTCCACTGCCGCGGCGAGGCGGTGGCGCTGACCTGCTCCCGGAACGTGGCCCCTGCCGGGCAGGCCACGGCGCCGCTGCCGCTGCACCAGCGGTACGTGGTCAGGCGGGTCGCACCGCCATTGCCGGGGGTGGCGTCCGGCGCGGTCTGCGCCCAGGTGAAGTACGGCCGCCCCAGCGTGCCGGCGACACTGACGGCGCGCACATTGTTCGCATCCAGCGTCTCGCTGGCCTCGCCGAACACGTTGCGCTGCAGCACCCGCGAGGTCTGCACTTCCACCCCGCCGCCTTCGCTCCAGAACGGCTCGTACGTCGCCACCGGGAAGCGGCCGTCGGCGTCGTACTCCACCCGCGAGTACCGCTTCACCGCATCCAGCGAGGAAGGTTGGAACACGAACCCGCTCAGGCTGCAGTTCGATGCCGGTGCCGCGCAGGTCGTGCTCTGCACCCGGTTGCCGAAGTCGTCGAGCAGGTAGCTGGTCGTGGAGGCCAGGTCCGCCGTGCCGCCCGGCTGGATGCGTTCTTCGGTGAGCAGGCCGGTAGCGGCCCCGCTCATGGCGTAGCCGAAACCGGTGGTACGCACGATGTCCGGCTGGCCCGGCCGCCGGTGGGTGACGGTGCTGGCCGCCAGCCGGCCCAGCCGCCACCTGGCGGCATCGTCGCTGTACGTGTTCTGGGTGATCTGGGTGGCCGCCAGCGTGCTGGCGCCGGTGTAGGTATCCACCACGGTCTGGGTGACGTTGCCATGGCTGCCGTAGGTGAAGGCCGTGGCGACCTTGCTGGTCTGTTCACCGGTGTACGGGTCGCGCAGCGATTCTTCCGTGCCCATCGTGCGCAGGTGGATGGGAGCCTGGCTGGCCAGCGTGGCCGGCGCCATCTCCCAGCTCTGCATCTGCTGGGAGAACCAGCTGCCTCCCAGGGCCGGATGCGCCTGTCCGGGTGTGGCGTAGCAGGTCTCGTTGACGATACCGTTGACGCAGCTGGGGGCGATGTAGGCCTGTCCCAGCACGGCGGCCTTGGTGGTCTGCACGGGCACGCCGACGAAGGGGAAGTTCTGCGCATAGGTCGTGGTGGCGACCACATGCCCCCCGCTGTGGTTGACATCGATCGTGGCGATTTCGCGAAAGCCCAGGAATCCGCGGCCTCCGGCCTGCACCTTGGCGCCGGCATAGCGGTAATGCACGGTGGCCTTGGCATTGGCGTCGCCGCCCGAGGGCGAGGTGCTGGCCGCGCGCGCCACCACGTACTGGGACATCGCCACATCGCTCACCGGGCTGCCGCGCCCCCAGTTCGCCGCATTGCGCGCGCCCGCATCGCGGCGGTGCACGCCGGCATTGGTCAGCGCCGCATAGGTCAGCTCGGTCTGCGCGCCCAGGCCGTTGACGATGCGGGTGATCACATCGCGCGGCCTGAACTGGCTGGGACCGCCCGCACGGCTGACGCGGATGCCCGCATGGCTGTCGTTGGGCTTGAAGCGCACGTGCTCCAGCGCCCCGTCGGCATCGTAGTCGCCGAACAGGCTCATGTACTCATCGACATTGCACGCACTGCCGGGGCAGTGGACCGCGTTGCCGCCCGGCAGGTTGCTCTGGGGCGCGAAACCGCCCTGGGGCAAGGCCAATCGCACCACGAAGCTCTTGTTGGACCCCACCACGTCCGGATAAAGCAGATCGCTGCGGCCATCGCCGTTGGCGTCCGCCACCTTCAGGTGCTTGGCGTTGGGCACGGTGCCCAGGTTGGTCCAGCCGGCGAACCCGGTACCCGTGTTGAGCGTGTACAGCACGGTGTTGGTGGACGTGTTGACCGTCAGGAAATCGGTCAGGCCATCGCCGTTGAAATCGCCGGCCTGGGAGCCGGGTATCAGCGGCTGCGAACCGCCGTAGGTGGTCAGCGTGATCTGGCTGGGCCCGATGTCCGTCACCACGTGCGGCCAGATGGCGACGTCCTGCGTGGTGGTGGGCGTGCACGGCAGGCCCGGCTCGGGCTGGCAGCCAGGCAACGGCTGGCGCGTCACGTTCCGGTTGACCTGCACCAGCACGTCCGAACTGCCATCGGCGTTGAGATCGAACAACTGGTTGACGCCCAGGAAGCTGGTGGGCTCGAACCAGTACGTGCAGCTGGTATTCGCGCCCCCACAGCCCACGGACGCGCCCTGCAGCACCACCGCGCGCTCGCTCCCGAACCCGAAGCCCGCACCCTGGCGTTCCATCAGCCGGGCCGCCAACTGCGAGCCCACGGGATAGAGCACGTCCAGCAGTCCATCCCCGTTGAGATCGGCCAGCTGCGGCTGGCGGTCCTCGGCCTGGTCGCTGGTCAGCGCGGGGCTCAGTCCGGCCAGCAGGTTCTGGCCATCATCGAACACCTTGCTGGCGTGTCCGTCGCGGCCCAGCGAAGGATGGATGCGCCAGCCCTGACCAGCGGGGCCACTGATCATCAGGTCGTCGCGCCCATCCCCGTTGTAGTCCACCAGATGCCACGCACCATCCCCACGTTCGGGCAGCAGTTCGGCCGGCGTGCACAAGCGCTTCCAGGGATTGGTGAAGGTCTGCCGGTTCGAGGCATCCAGGCTGGAGAACGCCACGTAGATCGCCTCGGTGGGACAGTCGCCGTACTCGCCTTCCAGCAGGTACACCATGTCCGGCCGCCCATCGCCGTCCACATCGCCCCACTTCATGCCGCGCAGCGGGCTGAGCCAGTTGCCCAGCGTGCTGGCCGGCTCCTCGCTGGTGATGAACTCGTTGCGCGCGACGCTCCAGTGGAAGGCGGTCGGGCTGCTGCATACCGCTGCGCTGTCGTCGCGGCATTCCTGCAGGCCGATCAACGTATCCAGGCCGCTGCCGGAGGCGCTGGTGTCGTAGGTGAGCAGCATGTGGCGCACCTGCTCGGCGGTGGGGCAGCCGGCGCCGGCGCTGGCGCAGCTGGTGATGCTCTCCAGGCGCTGCGACTGGGTAGTGATGCCACCGGCCGCGTAACCACGCGACCACTGCGCCGCCGGGCGCGTGCTGTAGTTGAACTGCAGTTTGGCGAACGGCGCACGCGCTCCGCTGGACTGCCCGGGCAAGGCCACCTTGCCGGTGTAGCGGATCTCGCTGATCACCTGCTCGCCGGTGCCTGCGCCGGCCGGGTTCTCGCGGTACAGATAATCGATGGTGTTGCCGGTGGAATCCTGCAGTCGTGTCTGCGCCCAGATGATCGCGGCGCCGGGGTTCAGCGGCGAGGTCGCCTCCAGGTAGCCATCGGGACGGTTGGCGCCGCTGGCACTGTCGCGGTCGCCATACCAGCCCAGCGAGCCGTCCTTGCGCTCCACGGTGAAGAAGGCCGGCCCCGTCGTGCTCCCGCTGGCGGTGTACGCGCACACGCGGGCGAAGGTGTCGATCTCGGTGGCCAGGGCGACGCCGCTCATGCCGCCTTGCGAGGGGCACGTCGCCGTCGAAGGGATCAGGCGCTGCCCATCCAGACAGAAACGATCCGTGGCGCTGAAGTTGATCGGGCGTGGCGCGCCATCGGGCGTGGCCGCCCCGATGAAGTCACCCGCCTCGCGTGTGGCCCGACACCGGGCGATGGACGACAGTCCGCTGAGCGACCAGCCCTTGCCGATGGGGCCGTAGCCACCCTGGCTGGAGTAGACCAGGGAAACGGAAGGCTTGACGCCCGCCGTGCCGGGCACTGTGTAGAGCGGCACGGCATACGTGGCCGCACCGGACTCGTCCACCCGGAATTCGGCGGCGGTCGCGGAGACCGCATCGGACAGCGGGTCCGGCGCGACCAGCACCCGCGGTGGCTGGCCCCCTCCCGTGACTGCTGCCACCACGTCGAAGACGAAGACGCCCAGCGGCGTCAGCACGACACTGGCGATCAGCAGAAGGAGGAAGACTGCACCCAACGAGGTGCGCGGGGACGTCTGGTCCGGCATGCGGAACTCCATTTCCGCGTGGCCACGACCCACGCGAAGCATTCAAGGCGTTGATGACACCCCGCCAGGAGCGATTGCACGCGCACTGCGCCGGCCACCGTCCCCAACGGGGTTGCAGACCGCGAAACCGGCCACATCCCGGGCTCGCGTGGCGGCAGTATCCACAACGGCATCGCCCCGCTGCAATGAGAATTGACAAGCAGCTGCGCGCAGGCGATCCGTCGGCCTCGTCGCCGGCCTCCTGGTCAGCCCATGCCGGGTCCGTCGACCGGCAGGCCCAAGCGCACCTTGGCCTCGTGCCCGCCTGTCAGTCCGAGGTGCCTGCTCCCGGAAGCGCGCCCGCGGCATCCTCCGGTGCGGTTTCCACATCGGCCATGCGGTCGAACTCCGACAGCGGGCTGTCGGCCGGGCATTTCGCATCGGGGAAGCGGAACTGCTCGCGCAGCGCCAGGCCGCAGGCCTGCATCTCGTCCAGCCCGCTGCCTGCGGTCTTGCACTGGCTGTCGAAGCTGCGCATGAAGGCGTCGCGGCGCAGCACGAAGTCCTCGCCGCAACGGCGCATCAACTGCAGGCGGTCCAGATCGTCCTGCGCCGCGTTGGTGCCATCCAGGCCGTACTCCTGCAGTTCGTCCTTGTCCAGCAGGCGCAGCCGGCGATTGGGCACCGTCATCATCAGGTCGGCCACCGCCACGGCCACGCCGTTGCGCGACAGGTAGTCCTTCACCCGGTCGTAGACGCCGCGCAGTTCTTCGTTC
>Ga0208958_1004479_pt1 | contig 10017 bp, 10 predicted proteins | sample RifOxyB1_FD_184032 | JGI IMG/M metagenome (GOLD analysis project Ga0208958, IMG submission 184032) | Soil microbial communities from Rifle, Colorado - Rifle Oxygen_injection B1 (SPAdes) | ecosystem: Environmental > Terrestrial > Deep subsurface > Rock core/Sediment | place: Rifle, Colorado...
TGCTAGTTGAATGGTTTCAATTTCAGCTATAGTGGGCTTTTTGGTGCCTTTTCCTTCAAGGAGAAGAGCGTTTTCTTCCTTGGGTGAAAGCGCGAGTTTTTTAGCTATCTTTTGTAAATTTTTGCGCGATAATTTTCTTTTACATGCCAGCAAATCGGACAAAGAAGTGCTGCCGATACCTAAGTCTCGAGAAAATGCCCTGAGAGAATACATAGGGTTTCGATAACGTCTTCGATCAAACTCTCGGGATAATAATTCTTTACAATAACTGGTATCCATTAGGTAGATCTTGGGTTGAAGTTAAAAAAGTCTACTAGAAAAATATGACAAATTTATAATCTAAACACAAGTAAAAAGGAGTATAGAATCTGGTTTAGGATATACTAGCGGGTGATTTGAACTTTATCTCGGAGGGTTTCGTCGTACAGGTTACCAAGATCAACTGTAAAAGCAATTGTGCGTTTTGTTCGGTCAATAAATTCTGCCATAAAACGTCTTTCAGAAATATCAGAGTTTTTTAAGCTGGGGGTTTGAAATTCTTCGGGCATATCAGTTTTCATTTTGATGCAATTACCAATGAAATCACTTCCACCTTTACAAAAAAGAGCAGTGTGAATGCCTAGAAAGGCTTCGACGTGAGGAGGATTAGAACTCTTGTTAGTTCTAATCAAACATGGGATGGTTTTACGTGTACCGGCCTTCCTCGGAATATCGCTGTATTTCATAGCTGCACTTTTTCCCCAAACTCCCTGCTGACAGTGGCTGTTGGCATAAACAATCGTATATTCTTCCAGTTTATTATTTCTAAAAACGCTAGTTTGGATTTCTAGTTCTTGATTTATGTTGAACTTAATTTGACTGGCTAGGGCAATATCTCTTTTAAGCTTTTTTACCGGAATCATCAGGTTAGTCACACTATCGTATTTAGAGGAGGATTCCTTGAGAAATGAGTCTTTGCTTTGAGTGATCATCAATAGTCCAACAATGACAATCCCGGCTAGGGCTACGGTGATTACAATTTCTATCATGGTAGTACCCGAGAAATTTTTTAAAATAAATCTGGTAGTTCTTTTCCCATTATCCATGTCGTCCAACTCACATTTTGAATTACTTTATTGGCAATATCTTCTTTTTTAAAATTAAAAGTAACATTGGCAAGAATTTCTTTATGACATCTTTTAAAATGCTCTATGGATAAAAAACATGGATCGTTTTTATTTTGCATAAGTGTAATTCGATCCTTGTCGTAGACTTTCAATACATATGAAATTTTGGTGATCCTGGGGGTAAGATTGACCCACGTTTTAAGCCAACTATCTTTTGGATTAGCAGAGTTGGATGAATATTCAGTTCCCGGGACGAGGGAGTTGTGCATAATAAGCTCGTACATCTTTTCAACTTTTAATGAAGATATAGTGTTCGCGATGCTCTCAGCAGTTAGTTGGGCTTGCCACTTGGTTTCCAGTCTAACCACATTGTCATGATCATGACCGTACATGCTAGTGAATGAGTAATAAGCGATAAGAGATATAGCGGCGGCGATAAAAACTTCAATGATACTAAGAGCACCTCGGTGATTTGAATAAAAAATCTTCTTTCTTTTAAACATACCAAAATTTTAACATAAAAATTAACTTTTTAAAGAGGAGGCAAATTTTAGTGGAATTCTCGGTGGAAGATGCCAGTTTTGGAAAATTCACTTTGACTGGTCACCCGAGTACGGTCGGGAATTTGATTTATATCAGCGCATCTGGCGCAAATCCACTGAACTCGAATAGTCGGGTTATTGTGTTGGTATCTTTCAACATCAGGGAGAATATTGTTGCAAACCTCACAATAATTGCGGGTTTCTTGATGTTTGACTTTTTTGGTAACTTGTTTCTTAGCAAGTTTTGGTCTTTCATTTTCCTGACGACTTGCTTTAAAGCCGGCTTGTTGTAATGCATCCTTAATGCTTTTACTCATAAACTCAAACTCCTTAAAAAAAGCGAAACCAGTATAAATATTAATAAAGGATTTTTCTGGATTATAAAAGAAATATTTTGCACAATTTTTACACAGATATGAAATAAAGGAAAAACTGGTGGTGTATGGCAAAAATTTTGATCTATGAGAAAACAAGCTGTCCGTATTGTAGAAAGGCTAAGGAATTTTTCACTCAAAAAAAGGTTGAATTTGAGGCAGTCGATGTTGAGCAAAACAGGCCTGTAGTTGAAGAATTGATGAAAAAGCATGACTGGGATACGGTTCCAATGATCTTTGTAAACGAAAAATTTATTGGTGGTTTTTCAGATTTAGTGGAATTAGATAAAAAAGGTCTGCTTAATAAACTTTTGTCTTAATCAAGCAGATGAATACTTATAAAAAATTTTTTCCGCTACTTTCAATTTAGCCACAAGGTACTTGTCCTTGTTGTTATATTTGTTAATATAAAAATACAAAATTTATATCTTTTTAGGTAATATTTAATAAACCTTTGTTATAAGTTGGGGACGCTATATGCTCGAGAAATATTTTGAGTTAAATGAAAATGGTACTAATTTAAAGACTGAAATTCTGGCAGGAATAACTGTTTTTTTGGCTATGGCATATATTGTTATTGTTAACCCTGTGATATTAGGTCAGGCGGGTTTACCTCAGAGTGGGGTTGCTACAGCGACTATATTAATTACCGTTTTTTCCAGCGTTCTTATGGGAGTCTATGCAAAAAACCCAATAGCTGTTGCGCCCGGAATGGGTTTGAATGCTTACTTTACCTTTTCAGTTGTAAAGGGATTGAATGTTACACCTGAAGTTGCTCTTGGAACGGTCTTTTGGTCAGGTGTATTTTTTGTAATTCTGTCGGTGTCTAACGTGCGTTCAAAAATAGTGGAAGCGATTCCTAAACAGCTAAGGTACGCAGTGTCTTGTGGAATTGGTCTATTCATTGCGGTGATTGGATTTGTAAATGCAGGGTTTGTCGTGTCTTCACCAGCGACCCTGGTTACTCAAGGTGCATTAAATGCTAAAACCATCACTTTTATGTTAGGACTTTTTTTAACTGCATTTCTATTAATAAAAAAAATTCCCGGAGGAACTTTGCTTGGAATTATCCTAACCACCGTAATGGCCATTCCTATTGGGCGGTTTTGGGGTAGCGAAGTCGTAGTCTCTAGTTTTTCTGAGATAGTATCTTTGCCGGATTTCTCTCTCTTTTTAAAACTTGAATTTATTGAAAGTTTAAAATTTGTGTATGTTCCGGTTATTTTTTCATTTTTATTTACGGATATGTTCGATAGTTTATCTACCTTTATGGGAGTAGCAGAAGCTGGAAACTTGTTAGATAAAGATGGCAATCCTCGAAATTTGAAAAAATCACTATTAGCTGATGCGGTTTCTACGCTTATATCAGGAATTTTGGGTTCAAGTTCTGGCACTAGTTATATAGAATCTGCCGCAGGAGTTAATGCTGGTGGTAGAACTGGATTAGTTGCGGTGGTTGCCGGATTGTGTTTTTTACCGTTATTGTTTTTTTCGCCACTACTTAATTTAGTCCCGTCGCTTGCCACAGCTCCGATACTGGTACTAGTTGGAGTTTTTATGATGGTGCCCATTACTAAAATTAATTGGTACTCTTTAGATGATGCTGTTCCTGCATTTTTAGCAGTAATTTTGATACCAATGACATACTCAATTACCAACGGAATCGTTTGGGGGATGATATCATTTTTAGTTTTAAAAGTTTTAAGTAAAAAATATCATGAAGTAAACATAGGCCTTATTGGTGTTTGTGTTCTTTCGGTGATTGCACTTTACTTGGGACATTTTCATTAAGCTTGCGATTAGCTGTCTAATCAGACAAAAGAAAAAATTGGATATTAAATAAATACCCCTGCACAAGTGGTTTGACAAAAATTGCATTGGGCCAATGAATTTAAATTAAATTGTTTAATATGATAATTTTCACGCTCAATAATTACCTGGTGACAGTGATGGCAGACGGTGTGCTGCCCTGGAGGATTAAAAATATTACCAGTATAAACATATCTTATTCCATTTTTAAGGGCGATTTCTTGAGCTTTTTGTAGGGTAGATGGGGGAGTGTTGTTTATGTTAAGCATTTTGTGAGCTGGATGAAAGGCTGAAAAGTGAATGGGAATATGATAACCTAAATTGTTAGCAATCCAAGCGACCATCTTTTCCAATTCCTTAGTTGAATCATTTAATCCTGGAATAATCAAGGTAGTAATTTCCAGCCAGACTTTAGTATGATGTACAATATATTTTAACGTATCAAGTACTGGATCCAGGTGGGCATTACAGTATTTCTTATAGAAGGAATCACTAAATGATTTTAAATCAATGTTGGCAGCATCTATAAATGAAAAAAAACCAGGCCTTGCTTCGTCAGAGATATATCCGTTGGACACTGCTACGGTTTTGATATTTGCTATTTTGGCATACCGGGAAACATCTTGGGCAAATTCATAAAAAATGATCGGCTCATTATAAGTGAATGCCACCAATTTGGTATGATAATTTTGCGCCAGTTGTACGATGTCAGCAGGAGTAGTGACCGGTGTATTTTTATAATGATCAGGTGGTGGGTTGGAAAGATGATGGTTTTGACAGAAGTGGCAATCAAGATTGCAACCAAACGTTCCAAAGGATAAGATAGAGCTTCCTGGATAAAAATGATAAAGTGGTTTTTTTTCTATTGGATCCATAGAGAGTCCGCAAGGTCTACCATAAGTAAGTGGCGCAATTTGACCATCACTATTTTTTCTGGCTTGGCAATGACCCAATTGATGATTTTTTAAAATACATTTTCTAGGACAAACAAGACATTGAATTTTATCTACATCAATTTTTTTAGAAAGTTTTGAATCATTCATAAGATTGTAATTAAATGTTTGAAAATATATTTTTATTATAACCTAAAATATTTAATAAATACCATGTATATCAACAAGTTATATCTTTTTTAGTATTAGTGACTTTTTGAAGGAATTTTTGACAGTTTTAAAAAAAATACAGACAATTTTGTAATATATTTTTTCCAGAAAGGATAACACTATGATGGAATATAGAAAAATTCTTCTATCGATCTTTTTAACTTTAATTTTTTTAACGTCCGCGGCTTATGCGTCTAAAATTGTTGAAGAAGGTTATTTTGTTTTTGATCAAGATCGGATGCATTTAAACTTGATTAAATCACAACCAGATTTGACGGTCGACTTAATTAGTGCTTCAGGTTATGAGGTTTATGGGCCTAAAGGTACTAAAATTTGGCTGAGTAATCTGGAAGTTTCGTTTATTGAACTTAGTAAAACTCAGGATAAAACTGCTTCGGACTATATGAGTCCTGAGGCAGTTGTTGCTGAATTGAAAAGACTTGCCGAAACTTATTCACATATTGCTAAGACCGTCAAAATTGGGCAGTCAGGTACAGGAAGAGAATTATTATTTATTAAAATTTCAGATAATCCAGAAATCGATGAAGTCGAACCTGAGTTTAAATATATTGGCAACATGCATGGGGATGAAATTGCCAATCGGGAAGTTTTGTTAAAATTAGTTGAATATATTCTTAGCGAGTATGGCAAAAATGAAGAAATTACGAAATTGGTGGATAATACTGAGATTTGGATTATGCCTTCAATGAATCCCGATGGAGCTGCTCTAAGAAGAAGAGGCAATCAACGCTGGGAGGATTTAAATAGGGATTTCCCAGATTTTACATCCTCAGATAATTCTAATTCACCAGATAATCGAGCGGTTGAAACCAAGGCCATAATGAATTTTCAAAGTGAACACAACTTTGCGTTGTCTGCGAATTTTCACGGAGGAGCTGTTTGCATTAACTATCCGTGGGACACCACTCCCGCTCGTCCACCACTACTTGATTTTATTGTTGATGTTTCAAGTGAGTACGCCAATCAAGTTCCAGAAATGAAAAATTCCAATCAATTTCCCGGAGGGATCACTAACGGATATGACTGGTATGAAGTCGATGGAGGAATGCAGGATTGGAGTTATTACTGGCATGGAGATTTACAGATAACCATTGAAATGCATGGTTCAAAATGGCCTAGCTATCGCAAGGTGGAGGAGTATTATAAGTCTCATAAAAATCCATTGTTAAGTTTTATAAAAAGAGTGCATCAAGGTGCCGGTTTTTATTTTGACGACGCAACTATGGAAGGAAAAGTTTCAATTTTTAAACTAGCAGAAATAGCAAGCGATTCTAAGCAAAATATAGGAGATTTTTCATTTAAAAATGGGGAATTTTTTAAAGTATTAGACCCAGGTCAGTATGAATTAATTATTGAAACAGTGGATGGTGATAAGCACAATATCAACGTAAAAGTTAATGCTTCTCATGTTTATAATAATGGAAATTATAGCAAACTAGATTAACTGGACCACAATAAGGGGGTTGATGCATATCTAGCATTGCGGAATCACTATAGTTAATTTAGTCAGATTAAAACTGCTACATTAAATAGATTATAATTTATCAAAAAATAAAAGTTATTTTAGTTTTCATCCCCACTGTTGTAGGCCAGTTAGAATTTATTTAGATTCAATGCTTTAATTTTTTCCCAAACGGTAGCTCTTGCAGACAAATAGTGTTTGGAAGTGAGATTTAGTCCTTTCGTGATTAACCTTATTTCTTCGCTTTCAATTTCCATTACACAATCATCGCTTCCGGCAATATAAAAAAGCGCCTCTAAAACGCCGTATCTTTGTTTTTCACTCATAAGTTCAGATAATGTATGGGCGTAGATATGGTTATCAAGACCTGCTAATTCTTTGATTTGTTTACTAGCAATGGAAATTACCGTGTTTGCCTGAGAATCATTTAAACCTGTTAGCGTGGTGATAATTTGTTGCATAGAATGAAGTTCATCATGGGAATAATTAAAATCGACATATGCTACTCTTGCCATAAGCCCTGCTAGGCAAGCGATAATGATTTTTTCATTTTCACTGGCGTCGGGCAAGGCATGAGAGATTTTTTCTAGAATGTCGTTTGATCTAGATTTTTTTTCAATATTTTGATTTTTTAGTAATTCCCAGAAACCCATATGCACTAACTCGTTAAAGTAACTCTTTTATAGTATAGTGTCGTCTGGAGAAAATGAAAAGGAATCTATTGAGGTAGTAAGAATGACACAACAAGAGGACAATTATGATCATCCAGATGAAAAAACGATTATAGAGGAAAAGTCAAAACTAAAAAGACCACCCCTCTATCAGGTGATTTTGCACAATGATGATTATACAACTATGGAATTTGTGATTATGATACTGCAAAAATATTTTCATATGGATAATCTGGCTGCTCAAAATACGATGTTAAAAATCCACAACGAAGGGGCAGCGGTTTGTGGAGTTTATACATTTGAAATTGCAGAAACTAAAAGAAACCGTGTGAAGCAAAGTGCTAAAGATCATGGGCATCCCCTTGAGTGCACTATTGAGGCGCAATGACAAGTTTGAAATTAGAATACATTATCAATGAGGCTATCAGAAAAGTGAACAAGTTGAGACATGAGTATCTCACGATTGAGAGTATTTTATATGTCTTGCTAGGTGATGCTTTTGTAGAGAGGGTTTTAATTAGTTGCGGAGCTGATATTGATCATATAAAAAGTGCTCTTAATGATTTTTTAAATGATGATGCCAATTTTTCAATTTTAAGTGACAATGAAATAGAAGATCTGGGGAAGAATCAATTTGCGGACGAAAAAGTTAGGCAAATCGCTAGACAAAATGGTGTTTATTATCAACCAGAATTAACCATATCCTTGCAACGAGTTTTGCAAAGAGCCGCTTTACATGTCCAATCTTCCGGTAAAAATCAAATTTTGGGAATTCATTTATTGGTGTCGATTTTTGGTGAGGAAGAAAGTTATGCACTTTATTTGTTGAAATCTATGGGCATTGAACGTCTGGATATTGTACAAAAAATAGCTCATGGTGATGATCATCCCATAACTGATCAAGAGAGTGAGTTCGTTGTACCCGAGACTGGAAAAAAGTCCAGTGCTCTTGCTTTTTATACTGAAAATATCAGCGAACAGATTCGAAGTAATAAAATTGATCCAATTATTGGTAGAAAGAGTGAAATTTCTAGAATCTGTCAGATTCTTTGTAGAAGACAGAAAAACAATCCATTAATTGTTGGTGATGCAGGGGTTGGAAAAACTGCTTTAGCTTATGGATTGGCTTTTGCTATCGAAAAAAAGAATGTACCTGAATTTCTTTTTGAAACAGATATATATTCATTGGATATGATGAGCCTGATTTCTGGTGCTAAATATCGAGGAGAATTTGAGGGAAGATTTAGGGATGTGTTGAAAGAACTTAAAAAAGTTGGTGAATCAGGAAAGAAAGCGATTCTTTTTATTGATGAATTACATGCAATTATGGGAACCGGCGCTACATCTGGTGGAAGTTTGGATGCCTCTAGTTTATTAAAACCAGCGCTAACAAGTGGTGAAATTCGATTTATGGGAAGTACTACCTATGATGATTATCGAAAGTTTATTGAAAAAGATCATGCTTTTAGCAGAAGGTTTCAAAACGTTGAAGTTAACGAACCTCAATTTGAAGAAGCATTGCAAATTCTAAAAGGATTGAAACCAGGTTTTGAGAATCATCATAAGATAGAAATTCCTGACGAAGTATTAAAAACTGCTTTGGATTTGTCGATAAAATATATCACAGACCGAAAGTTACCAGATAAGGCGATTGATATTATTGATGAAGCAGGGGCTTCTTTGCAAATTAGAGGACAATTAAATCCAGGTTCAATACTAAGTGTAAGTGATATTGAAGAAACGGTGGCCAAAATGGCCAGACTTCCTGAAGTGACCGTCAGAAGCAATGAAAAAGAAAAGCTGAAGAATCTAGAGAAGAATTTATCACTGCTTATTTTTGGTCAAGACAAAGCTATTAGTAAAGTAGTTGATACAGTGTTATTGGCACGGGCCGGGCTCGGTACTAGTGATAAACCAGTGGCTTGTTTTTTATTTGCAGGTCCAACTGGAGTCGGTAAGACTGAATTGGCCAAGCAACTGGCTTTTAATCTTGGAATTCATTTTGAAAGAATTGATATGAGTGAATATATGGAAAAACATTCCGTATCCAAATTGATAGGAGCCCCTCCTGGTTATATTGGACATGATCAAGGTGGTGGCTGTCTTACAGAATCCATTAAGAAGCATCCTTATTCAGTTTTGCTTCTGGATGAAATAGAAAAAGCTCATTTTGAAGTTTACAATATTTTACTTCAGATTATGGATCATGGAGCTTTAACTGATTCACACGGAAGACTTACCAATTTTCAAAATACCATCTTGATCATGACGACCAATGCTGGGGCTAAAGATATGGATGCAGGCGCAATTTCTATCGCTAATTCAGGCTTAGTTGTGAATAACAAGCAAGATAAGGCCATAAAATATTTTTTTACCCCGGAATTTCGCAATCGTTTGGATGATATTATATATTTTGAAAGTTTAAAAGATAGCGTAGTGGTGAAAATTGCCCAGAAATTTATGTTTGAACTTGAATCGAAGCTGCTTGCTCAAAATATAGAACTGACTACCGCGAGTGGAGTTCTTGAGTTTATTGCAAAACAAGGATTTGATCCTAAATTGGGCGCGCGTCCTATTTCAAGATATATAGATGAGCATATAAAGCGCAAACTTTCCCATAAAATTCTATTTGAAGAGATTGGAACCAGTAGAAAAGTACGTTTGATCATTAAAAATAATGTTCTTGATTTTGAAATGGATAATTAATCAGTAGTTTTACTCATAAAAAAAATTCTCCAAAAAATTTAAGTGCTTTTTTTCTTTCTAAATTGTTTTTTAGTCGTAAAGAACGCAGCTTATGTTTATTTTTATGTAAAAAAAGAAGAATATGAAAAAAAAATGCGAATATAGTTTTTTTTTATTTGCGTAAAAACAAATTTATGTTTATTCTTTTAGTGTAAGTTGTAAAAACACATTCGACAGGAGGATG
>Ga0208958_1004480_pt1 | contig 10016 bp, 9 predicted proteins | sample RifOxyB1_FD_184032 | JGI IMG/M metagenome (GOLD analysis project Ga0208958, IMG submission 184032) | Soil microbial communities from Rifle, Colorado - Rifle Oxygen_injection B1 (SPAdes) | ecosystem: Environmental > Terrestrial > Deep subsurface > Rock core/Sediment | place: Rifle, Colorado...
ACCCGTTGGCCACCCAGTCCTTGTCGAACATCGGCGACTTGTTGGGGATGCGGATGTACTCGACCAGCTGCGGGACGATGTCGTCATCCCATTTCTCGGCTACATAACGGTCGACTTTGGCGGTGTCCATGGCAACTCCGGATACTGAAAGATACAGAAGCTCATTCTACGCCCTGGGAGGGTAGGACTTTTCCTACATGGATGCGCGGTGTTTGCGGGCAGATTCCCCCGCGCTCGGGCGATACCTTGAGGCTCGTGGGAACGCAAGACTGAACCTGCCGCCAAGGCCAACGGCCTGCAGCGGAAACAGGGCCGATGCCCAGAAGCGTCCGCCGTCCAGGGACAGTCCATCACCACAAGGAGAGTCGTCATGAAGTCGTTCGTCCACACCGTGTTCGCCACCGTCCTGTCGCTGCTGATCGCCGCGCAGGCGCTGGCTGCCGAAAAGGTCAACATCAACACCGCCGATGCAGCCGCGCTGGATCGCGTGCTGGTCGGGGTCGGTCCGTCGAAGGCGGCCGCGATCGTCGAGTACCGCAAGGCCAACGGGCCGTTCAAGAGTGCCGAGGAGCTCGCCATGGTGAAGGGCATCGGCCTGAGCACCGTCGAGCAGAACCGCGACCGGATCGAACTGCGCGCGGGCGCCGCCCCGGCGCGCCAGCCGGCTGCCGCGAAAGCGGCGCCCGCCAACAAGCCGGTCGCGCGACGCTGATCGATTCCCGTGCCGGGCGGATTCCACAGGACGTGGGGCGTCGGGCACAGGGGCAGGAAGCCAGAGGGAAGCAGGCTGGATGCCGACAGGGACGTATCCATACCGCGTATGAAGCGCAGGCCGGCAGCAGGTTGCGACCTGCCGCCGGCGAGAGTCCGACAGGGACGTCTGCAACGCCCGGACGCGCAGCACGCACGTCCGGGCGTTGTCGTTGTTGGAGGGGAGCGGTGGGTGCGCGGGAAGGGCCGGGCGCCGGCTAGAATCGCGCCACGGACTGCCGGGGAACATCCATGCCCGAATCATCGCGCGTCATTCCCGCCAACGAGTACCGGCGGGTACGCTGGAAGAATGGATTGGGCTGGACCCGTGAAATCGTGCGGGTCCCGGACGACGACGACTGGGACTGGCGGCTGTCGATTGCCGAGATCGAACGCGATGCGGCGTTCTCCTCATTCCCGGGCATCGATCGCGAACTGGTGCTGCTGCGCGGGAATGGCTTGCGCCTGAGGTTCGCAGACGGGCGCACGGTCGATCTGATGCCGCCGCACGACCGGTACCGGTTCGCGGGCGAGGACGTGGTGACCGGCGAACTGGTCGATGGCACGACGCACGATTTCAACCTGATGTGGCGGCGTGGTCGGGTCCGCGCCCAACTGCTGCATCGTCCGCTGGTGGGTCCGATGCTGTTCTTCACCGAGCCGGGCGTGCACTGGGTCGTCCACCTTGTCTCAGGACGGGCGGCGTTCGACGCGGCCGACGGCCTTGGCGATCTGTGCACTGGCGATACCGCCGTCCTGGTCGGCGGCGATGCGCGCGCGCGGCATGCCTTGCACGGCGGTGGCGAACTGCTGGCCATCCGCATCCAGGCCGAAGGCCGTTGAGGACGGCGGGTCAGTACACGTCGCGGCGATAGCGCCCGGCAATCCGAAGATCCTCGGCCTTGTCCTCGCCCAGGATGCGGCGCAACGTGGCGTCCACGTCGGGCGCCATGCCGGCCAGGCTCCCGCAGACGTATATCGCGGCGCCTTCTGCGACCCACTGCCGCAGCCGGTCCGCGTGCGCCTGCAGGGCATGCTGGACGTAGCGCTGGGCGTCGCCGTCGCGCGAGAAGGTCAGGTCGAGATGCGGCAGTACGCCTTGCGCCTGCCATGCCGCCAGCTCGTCGGCGAAGAAGACGTCATGCGCGCGCTGGCGCTCGCCGAACAGCAGCCAGTTGCGTGTTGCGCCGGCCAGCGCCCGCGCTTTCAGGTGCGCGCGCAGACCCGCCAGGCCAGTGCCATTGCCGATCAGGATCATCGGCACGTCGGTAGCGGGCGGATGGAAATTCGGATTGCGGCGGATGCGCAGGGCGATGGCGTCTCCCGGTTGCGCATGCCGGCACAGCCAACCGCTACCCAGGCCGACGGTACCGTCCTGGTGGTGCATCAGGCGCACGAGCAGGTGCAGCGCGCCATCGCCGGGAAGGGAGGCGATGGAGTATTCGCGGTGCGGCAGCGGTGTGCAGGCATCGGCAAGCGCCTGCGCACCGCCGCGCCACAGCGCATGGTCCGCTGCGGGCCACTGGCTGCGGGCAAGCATCTGCGACAGCGGTCGCGATTGGCCCTGCCACTGCACGGCGATGTCGCCCGCCAGGCCGTGACGCTGCAGGACATCATCGACCTCGGCCATGGCGCGGCACGGTCCGATCTCGGCGATGTCGCCGGCGATCCAATCGGGCAGCGGACCGGATCCGGGTGTCAGGGACAGGTGGAATACGGGGCCGCCGATGCTGCCGGGATTCAGCTCGACGCGGTCGCGCAGTCGCCAGGATTCATAGCGTGGCGTGGCCCAGTCCTGCGCGCCGCGACCGTCGCCCAACTGGCCGATATGGTGCTGCCAGTGGCGCAGGGCGCTGTCGTCGGCGTTGTCGACTTCCACCAGGTCGAACAGCGGTTGGGCCCCCTGGCGCCGCAGCCAGTCATCGAGCTGGTGACCGAAAGCGCAGAACTGCGCGTATTCGCGGTCGCCCAGGGCCAGGACCGCGTAGCGCAGCTTCTGCAGGCCTAACGTCTGCGACATCACGTGGCGCACGAAGCCGAGCGCTGGATCGGGTGGATCGCCTTCGCCCGTGGTGCTGACCACGAAGACGGCGCGCTCGATGGCCTGCAACTGTGGCGAATCCAGCTGTTCCAGCGCCGCGCGCTGGACCGCAACGCCGCCCTGGCGAAGCGAGGCGGCCGTCATGTCGGCCAGTTCCATCGCGAAACCGGTCTGACTGGCATGCACGACCCACACCGCGTCTTGTCCGGCGAGCATCACCGGTTGTCCCGCCCTGTCGTGTGTGCGTGCGCGGTACAGGCACCCCGCCACCAGTCCGGCATAAGCCAGCAGGGCAGCGGTGGCGATGCCGACGCGGTCCCTGGACGGGCTGGCCAGCCACCCGTCGCCCTCGTGCAATCCGGCGAACAGCCAGGCGATCGCGGCCAGCACCAGCATCACCACCGCGTTGCCCATGAAGGCGAGGTTCCAGCGCTGCCGTGGCGAGCCTGATGTGTTCATGCCGCCAGGTACTGCGCGAAGGCGGGCGTCATCGTTTCCCGCAAACCTTCCCCGGTGCGTTGCAGGAACCTCGCCGCGATCCCATGACGCGTCGCGAATGCATGGCCTTTCTCTCCTCCCATGACGGTCAGGGCGGTGGCCCAGGCATCGGCGTGCATCGCATCCGGGGCGACCACGGTCACGGCGGCGGCCGCATCGGTCACCGGCTCGCCGCTGCGCGGATCGATCGTGTGCGAGTAGCGGCGCCCCTCCTGCGCATACGCATGCCAGCGGTCGCCCGAGGTGGCGACGGCGACACTGTCCAGCAGCAGTACGCGCGGCTCCAGCCCATCGCTGTCGACTTCCTCATCCGGCGACGACTCCACCAGTACCCGCCATGGCTGTCCGTCGGCCTTGCGGCCGTAGCCATACAGTTCGCCGCCCACCTCGACCAGGCCGGCGCCGATGCCGCGGCTCCGCAGCAGGGCGGCCACCACGTCCACGCCGTAGCCCTTGGCAATGGCCGAAAGGTCCAGCATCACGCCGCCGGGCTGGCGGACGCGGCGCTGCGCCGGATCGAACCACAAATGCTGCCAGCCGATGCGGGAGCGGGCTTCGACCAACGCCGCGGGGGTGGGACGACCCCGCCCGCGCGCGTGCGCACCGAACCCCCATGCCGCCACCAGCGGCGACACGGTGGGGTCGAACGCGCCATCACTGCGCGCCGCGATGTCGAGCGCCGCCGTGAGCACCTGCAGCAGGTCGTCCCGCAGGACGAACCATTCGCCTGCGGCGCAGCGGTTGAAGCGCATGATGTCCGCATCCGCATCCCACGTGCTCATCTGCGCGACCACCTGGTCCAGGCGCGCCTGGATGGCGTCGTGCAGGGCATGCGGATCGATGCGCGCCGGGCTGACGTACTGGACGGACCAGGTGGTGCCCATGGTCTGCCCGTGCAGCGCATGCACGGGCATCGCCGGCGCAGAGGGGGAAGAAGGAGGGATGTTCATGCCGATGCAAGCCGCCGGACCGCGTCCGGCGGCGGCGTGCCGACTTACTGGGGCAGCACTTCCAGCGTGGCGACATAGCTGAGGCGGCGCTGGGTGGCCTGCGGCACGGTGGTCTTGTCGTCCTGGGTACCGGTTTCCAGCCAGTACATGCCGGCTTCGGGCCAGGTGACGCTGAATTCGCCCTGGGCGTCCGTGGTGACCTTGATCTCGTCCTGCGCGTTGCGATAGCGCGTGCCGCCGCGGGTGATCTCGAATTCCAGGCCGGCCGCCGGCTTGCCGTCGACCAGCATCCGGAAGGTGGCCGCTTCACCTGCGAACAAGTCGTTCGGGTGCGTCACCGGCACCAGTTCGATGCCTTCCCCCACGCTCTTCAGCGCGGTGTCGTTCGGCGCGCCATTGGTCACGAAGGTCTCGATGCGGCCGATGGACTGCGACACCTGCAGATTCTTCGCATCCTTCGGCACCTTGGTGGCCAGGTCTTCCGGCTTGGCGCCGCGCAGACCGCCCGGCTTGCCGTCGGCCCCCTCCCAGCGGACCATCAGGCCCTTGTTGACCGTGGCGATACGGTAGGTGCCCTGCTGTTCCAGCTCCACGTCGAACACCGTGCGGTACTTGCCCGTGGCCAGGTTCTGCGCCTGGACCGTGCTGCCGTCCGGTGCGGTGATGGCCAGGCCTTCGGTGCGCAGCGGCACATGGTTGAAGTAGAACAAGTCGTTGGACACCGCCGCATCCACCGTGATCCACGGGTTGGTGCCGGCGATGACGGTCTGCGAGGGCTGCAGCCACGCCTTGTGCGCCAGCGCGGTGGCGGGGATGGCGCAGGCCAGGGCGATGGCTACGGCGAGGGAACGTTTCATCGGAATCTCCAGCGGGGCAGGTGGAAGAGGATCAGGGCTTGACGGTCAGCGTGACGGCGCCCAGTTCGGTGGCGCCCTGCGCCTTGCCCGACTGCGGCGCGCCTTTCGCGGGCCAGGTGAAGGGGATCTTCAGTAGTTCACGGCCACCGACTTCGCGCGCGGCTTCGACGACCAGCGTGTACTGGCCGGGTGCCAGCCCGGCCAGGTGCTGCTTGTCGCTGAAGCTCAACGCATGCCTGCCGGCCGGCTTGGTGGGCCCCGTCACCCCGTCCACCGGCACCTTCAGCGAGCGGCCGGACTTGCGCCACCACTGGCGCAGATCGGGCAGCCACTTGGTGCCGTGACCTTCGGAATTGCGGGTCTGCTGGTACCAGACGGAGAGGTTGGCGGCGACCTTCTGGTCGGCGCCTTCGATCCAGACCGCGACGTAAGGACGGTGGTACTCGGCCACGTTGAGCTTGGGAATCTCGACATTGACATCGAGCGTGGCGGCGTAGGCCGGCGTGGCCAGCAGGCCGCTGAGCGCGATGGTCAGCGTGGTATGGACGGCGATCTTCGACATGCGGTCACTCGCGGGTTCGTTGAACAGGGTCAGTGGATGAAGAGCAGTGCGATCAGCAGCGGCACCAGCAGGCCCAGGCCGACCATCGGCCAGGTCATGCGGCGTTGCCGGCCGTGCAGGTAGAGCAGGAACAGGCCGGTGATGCAGAACACCAGGCAGGCCACGGCGAAGATGTCCAGGAACCATCCCCACGCCGGCCCGGCGTTGCGGCCCTTGTGCAGGTCGTTGAAATAGGAGATCCAGCCGCGGTCCGTCCTTTCGTACTCCACCGCGCCGGTTTCGCGATCGATGCTCAGCCACGCGTCGGTGCCGGGGCCCGGCATGGAGAGATAGAGCTCCATGTCCGACCATTCGGCCGGTCGCCGACCGATGGGTACCGAAAGCGCCTGCTCGAGCCAGCGGCTGACGGAAGCAGGCAAGGGGGCGTTGCCCTCCCGGCGGTCGCCGAGCGTCGCCAGGATGGAGGCGGGCATGGTTGCGTTGACGTGGGTGACGTCGGGGGTGGCTTCGATCCTGGAGGCGTGGTTCAGCGTGATGCCGGTGATCGCGAACAGCAGCATGCCGATCAGGCACACGGCCGAACTGATCCAGTGCCACTGGTGCAGCGTGCGCAGCCAGAAGCCGCGGCGTTGTTGCTGGAGGTTGGGGGCGGCGGGCGACGGCAATGGCGTCTCGACAGCAAAGAGATGCGGAAGGCGATTACATCATGAATGAGAATTACTCTCAATTGATAAGTATCCCCATTCGCGCGGCGACGGAAGCGTCCAGTGGCCTGGACGTTATCGCCGGCAAGGGTGAACGCGCCTTTGCCGCGATCAGGTCTCCGCCCATTGCCTGAGGAGGTTGTGGTACACGCCGGTCAGCTGGACCAGGGCGGCATGCTCGGGCACGTCCGCGGTCAGGCGGCGGATGGACAGGTCCAGTTCGAACATCAGCCGGCGGTGACCGTCGTCGCGCACCATACTCTGCATCCAGAAGAACGACGCCACGCGCGCGCCGCGGGTCACCGGCGTCACCTTGTGCAGGCTGGTGCCCGGATACAGCACCATGTGGCCGGCGGGCAGCTTCACGCGCTGCGTGCCGAAGGTGTCCTCGATGACGAGTTCGCCGCCGTCGTAGTCTTCCGGCGCGCTCAGGAACAGCGTGGCGGACAGGTCCGTGCGGATGGGGTCCACGCCGCCGCGGCTGCGGTCGTAGCGGACAGCGTTGTCCACGTGGTATCCGAACGACTGGCCGCCGCCGTAGCGGTTGAACAGCGGCGGATAGATGCGCTTGGGCAGCGCCGCCGAGAAGAAGGTGCTGTTGCGCGACAGCGCGTCCAGGATCAGGGCGCCGACGTCGCGGGCCGCGGGAGAATCCTCCGGCAGCTGCGCATTGTCCTTGGCCTTGGCCGACTGGTAGCCCGCGGTGATGCGGCCGTCCGCCCAGTCTGCGGCGTCCAGCCGCGCGCGCGCCTGCGCGACCTGTTCCGGCGTCAACACCTCGGGGATGGCGAGCAGCATGGTCGATGACCTCGAATGGAACACCCTGCCCATTGTGCATGGGCAGGGTGCGGGCGGTGCCTGCCTCAGAAGCGGAACGTGGCCGTCAGCACCGCCGAGCGGCCTTCGCCGGGATTGGCCCAGCCGTTGCCGGCGGTGACGGTGCCTGCGGCATCGACGGTCAGGTTGTTGCGGATGCCGGTGTAGTACTCCTCGTCGAACAGGTTGCTGACGTTGAGCTGCAGGCCGACCCGCGGGTTGATCTGGTAGCCGACCATGGCGCGATGGACCCAGTAGGCGTCCGTCTTCCGGTACACGGCCTCGTTCACGTTGTTCGGATAGAACGAACCCTGGTAGGTCGCGCCGTAGCCGAAGGTCCAGTCGCCCAGTGCGTAGGTGGTCCACAGGCTGGCCGCGTGGCGCGGGGTCTGGGTCAGTTCGCGGCCCTTGACCGGGTCGCTCGCGGCCTCGTCCGCCGCGTTTTGCAGCACTTCGCTGTCCAGGAAGGTGTAGTTGGCGAACACCGCCCATTCGCGGGTGATGTTGCCGGCCATGCCCAGCGCGACGCCGTCCACGCGGGCCTTGCCGTCCAGCACCTGCTCCGGCTCCAGCGGATCGGCGCTGGCCACCTTGTAGTTCTGGCGCTCGTTGCGGAACAGTGCCGCGGTCAAGGCCAGGCGGTTCTCCAGCACGTCCCACTTGGTGCCCAGTTCGATGTTGACGGCGGTTTCGGGATCCACGTTGCAGGTGTTGGCGTTGCAGGCGCCGTTGACCGATGTCTTCGACGGTGTCCTGCTGTTGGCGTAGGACAGGTAGACGCTCGCGTTGTCCATCGGCTTGTAGACCAGGCCTGCGCGGTACGAGAACAGGTCGTCTTCGTTCACGAAGCGGTTGGTCACCCCGGTGATCCGGCCATCGGTCACGCCATAGGTGACCGTGTCGCCTTGGTTGTGTTCGTAACGCGCACCCAGGTTCAACAGCCAGCGTTCGCCGAACTTCAACGTGTCGAACGCGTACAGGGCCTGGTTCTCCAGGCTGCCCTCGGTGCGGCCGGTGCGGACGAAATTCCGCGGACCGGTCCAGATGTTGTAGGGGTTGTCCAGGTCCTGCAGCGGATAGTTGTTGTTGTTGTTGGCGAGTTCGCTGCCGTCCGCATTGCGGAAGCCGGAGCCGCTGTCGAGTTCGAAATCCTCCTTGCTGAACGACACGCCGACCACGACATCGTGGCCTACCTTGCCCGTATCGAAGCCGAGCGTCAGGTCCGTCTGGCTGTGCGCGATGAAGTTCTCGGTATCGCGGACGAGGCCGCGTGGCCCCCCGGTCGGAGACCAGGTGCCTGGCGGCTGGACGGTGCCGGCGGGGACGCCCGGGCCGGCCGGCAGGGTTGCGCAGGCCCCTCCCGTGTAGGGATTGGTGCCGTTCGCCAGGCACCATGTGCCCTGCAGCGCGGTGGCATTGGTGTACTGCTCCACGCGCTGCAGGCGCGCGAGGCTGCGCAGGCCGATGCGGTCGCCGAAGTCCATCTCCAGCACGCCGGTCAGCATGTCCACGTCGCTTTCCTGGCGCGAGGTATTGCGGTAGCCGAAATAGGTTTCGCGATCCACGCCGGGCAACGGGCCGTCGTTGGACGGGCTGAGCGCGAAGGGCACGCCATACTGCGGCATGTTGTTGTCGTGCTGGTGCAGGTAGCTCAGGGTGAAGCGGGTGTCCGAACCCAGGCCGAACGCGATGGAGGGCGCGAAGCCCCAGCGGTGCTTGAACTCCTCGTCGCGACCCGGGACATCCTGGGTGTGTTCCATGGCGTTCAGGCGCACGGCGACGCCGTTCTCGAAGTCGAAGTTGCTGTCGGCGGTCACCCGGCCGTAGTTGTCGGTGCCTGCGCCCACGGTGAACGTGCTGAAGTCGCCTTCGCGCGCGGCCTTGCTGACCAGGTTGATGGTGCCGCCGACCGAGCCGGCGCCGGACATGGCCGAGTTGGCGCCGTTGACCAGTTCGATAGCTTCCAGGTTGAAGGTGTCGCTGCGCGTGTACTGCGCGCTGTCGCGCACGCCATCGGTGGTGATGTCGCTGCTGGCGGTGAACCCGCGCAGGTTGATGCTGTCGCCGTACCCACCGCCGCCTTCGCCCGCGCCGAAGGTGATGCCGGGCAGCGTGCTCAGCACGTCCTTCAGGCCCAGCAGGTTCTGCTGCGCCATGACCTCGCTCGTCACCACGGTGATGGTCTGCGGCGTATCGACCAGTGCCTCGGTGTACTTGGGCGAACTGGCCTTCCGCACGCGCTCACCGTGCACTTCCACGGTGTCCAGTTCCTTGGCCTGCATGGCGGCGTCGGCGGGAGCATCGCCGACCGGCGCCGCAAGCGCGGGGGTGGCGATCGTCATCAGCAGGGCGGTGGCAAGCGGGGAAGGGCGAAGGTTCATGGACATTCTCGGGTGTTTGAATGGACGACCCGGTGGCGATGGCTGCGGGACTGGAAGGAAAACGGACGGCAGGCGCGCCCTCTGCGGCATGGGGCGTGCAGGCACGCGTCGCGGCAGGGAGGGTGGCGCGGGATGCGTCAGCGCGGAGGGCCGCGACCGGGGTAGGCGTGGTGTCGTGCGCGCGGATCTTCCGTCGCGGGCGTGGCGCGTTCCCGCGCGGCGCCGGCAGGCGCGCAGGCCGCGACAGGCGCGTGGCCTGTCGCCGGCTCCTGCTCGGCTGTCGCCGGCACGGCGGCATGCAGGCCGTGCCGGTCGGCCGCCGTCAGCGTGGGATCGGCCTTCGCGGGGCCCTGGCTCGACGCAATGCGGGCGCTATGGTCCGTCAGGGAGGGAACGGCGGCCAACACCATGCCCGCGGACGACACCAGCCCTGCCAGCAGCAGGCTGGCGAACGTCG
>Ga0208958_1004482_pt1 | contig 10014 bp, 18 predicted proteins | sample RifOxyB1_FD_184032 | JGI IMG/M metagenome (GOLD analysis project Ga0208958, IMG submission 184032) | Soil microbial communities from Rifle, Colorado - Rifle Oxygen_injection B1 (SPAdes) | ecosystem: Environmental > Terrestrial > Deep subsurface > Rock core/Sediment | place: Rifle, Colorado...
AAAGAAGCTTATTAATAATTAACAAAATAGCAAGATTTATATAGTTTTAGTTAATTATTATCTTATGGATAATAATTTGATTACTAAAGCAAAGAACTATTTTATCCTAGGCAGAATGGCTGAAAAGATAAATATGCTTGCAGAATCTGCAGTCAATTATTTTAAGGCACTTTCTGCTGTTAATGATTGCATGCTGGGAAAATTTGGATTAAAGCCAAGAGATTATGTAGAAAGATTCAATATGCTTAAAAAAAACATTCCGTTATTTTATGAAATAACTGATAAACTATTTATTACTTATAGGAGAACTTATTCAGAAGATTTAAGCAGAGAAGAAGCTGCAAATTTGAGAAATAATGTTATGGAGGCATTTAAAAATGCAGGCATCAACCCGCCAACTGACAAAGAAGTTGAGGAATACACTAAAAAATTACTTAAATAATGAATTTATCACGGATATTTTTATTATTGGCTCATTAATTAAGGATAAATTTGAACCGCGCGACATGGATTTGATTGTTCTATTCAGATGTAAGGATTATAAAAAAATTGAAAATTTGTTGTATGAAATCAAAAATAGCATAAAAGGGCATATGTTACATGTTGAACCTTTAATTATTGACGATTTCTTTAATAAAAGTATTTCCTCAACTATTCTTTTTGAGGGAATAAGTTTAAAGAATAATTCTTCAATTTCGGATATGCTTAATTTTTATTCCTATTCTTTATTTACCTTTTCACTTTCTAATCTAAGCAATATCCAAAAAGTAAGATTTGCACAAACAGTCTATGGAAGAAAAAATAATGGACTTATTAAAACTGAAGAAGGAAAAATGCTGGGTAAAGGAGCATTTATTGTACCTGTGAATAAAGAAGAGTTATTTAAAGAGGTTTTTAATAAGTTCAATGTAAAAGCAGACGTTACAAGAATAATAATTAACAAAAGTAAATAAAATAAGTATTTAAAGTTAATAATTAACATGATACATAAAAGGGCTGTAAAAGAGCATATAAAAGAGAACGGCTATAAAATTAGCAAGAATGCTTTAGAAGAATTAGACAAAAAACTTTTATCTGAACTTGATAAAATTATTAAATATGCTTTGAGAAATGCGAAACTATCTGGAAGAAAAATAATTCGATTAGAGGATATTAATTATGGTCTTAATAGTGGTTATTAAAATTCTCCTTTAATTAATCAACAGCTTTAAAAAACATATTATTCTAAGTTATTAATGGAGCAATCTGGGCAAGTTAGCATTGAAAAACTTCCTGTGCTGAATGTCGGCATGGTCGGGCATATTGACCATGGAAAAACAACACTTCTTCACACACTTACTGGAAAGTTTGCAGATATACATTCAGAAGAACTTAAAAGAGGAATAACAATAAAATTAGGATATGCAGATATTGTCTTAAAAAAATTAGGAGAGAAATATGGTGCAAAGGAGGGTATTCCGATTAGATATATTACTTTTGTTGATGTTCCTGGGCATGAAATGCTTATGGCTACTATGCTTTCAGGAGCTGCAATTATCGACGTAGCAATACTTGTTATTGCAGCGAATGAAGGAATAAAACCCCAGACAAGAGAACACCTTGTTGCTCTTCAGGCAAAAAAAATAAATAAAGTGATAATTGTCCAGAATAAAATAGATTTAGTTACAAAAGAACAGGCGATAAAAAGCTATCAAGAAATAAAACAATTCATAAAAGGCACTATTGCAGAGAACAGCGAGATAATTCCTGTTTCTGCACAGCAGGGGGTAAATATTGATAAATTATATGAATCTCTTGCATTAATAGAATTGCCTGAAAGAGATAGAAATTCAGAGCCCTTATTTATTATCGCAAGGAGTTTTGACATTAATCGTCCTGGGACAGATGCAAAAAATCTTCATGGGGGTGTTTTAGGAGGCGCTTTAAAAAGAGGAGTTTTAAAAATAGGCGATGAAATCGAAATAAAACCCGGATTGCTTACTGAAGAAAAGCATCACAAGATTTATGAAACAGTCAGGACAAAGGTTGTTTCGCTTTACAGAGGAAACCATTCTATTAAAGAGGCAGGCCCTGGTGGAAGCCTTGCAATAGAAACAGAGCTCGATATGACTATGACAAAAGCAGATAATCTATCAGGATGTGTCGCAGGGATTGCAGGAACGCTTCCAGAAATTAAAAATAAGCTAAAATTAAAAGCACATTGCTTTAATATGGTTTTTGGAGCAGAAGAGAGTATAAAAGTAGATGAGTTTAAAGTCAGTGAAATGCTTATGCTTAGTGTTAATACTTCTATAAGTGTCGGAAGAGTAACAGGAATATTTGAAGATGAAATCTCTCTTGAGCTTAATATTCCGGTTATTGCATTTTCAAAAGATAATGTGGGAATTGCAAGAAATATTTCAGGGCACTGGAGATTAATCGGCTTTGGAGAGGTTGTTTAGGAAAAGAAGAGTTATCAACCCAAAGTTTTTAAATAGGGATTATGTTTTAATATAAGGAGGTGGAAATGAGGGATAAAAAATTTGCAGTTGCTGTTGTAATAATTGTTGTTTTAGCGCTTGCGCTTTTGTTTGTCTTAGTGGTTTCTCCTGCAGTTAACCAATATATTTTAAACAAACAGATTGGAGTGGCTAATGAAATAGTAAATGGAATCATCCAGACAGTTAACCAGCAGGGATATATTACACTTTCAAATGGAAATGAAACAATGGTGCTTGTAAAATATATTGCACCGCCGGCAACACAGTAAGGGAATAAACTTAAAATGAGAAAAGAAACTGCCTTTTTTTTAGTATTATTAATCTTATTCTCAGCAGGAGCTTTTGCAGAGGAAATATCAAAAACAGCATCCACTTATGTTTCATCTTTCCTTGAAGAAAGCGGAGTTAGTAAAGATAAAATAACCAATGTTACAAAGGTGGATAATAATCGCCTGCCAGAAGAAATAGAAATTCAAAATATTGAAAAAAATAATCTTGGAATATACCAAGTGAATTATGATGAAAACGGCACAGATAAAAAAGTGTACTTTATAACTTACTCATCTGAAAATCTTCCTGAAAAATCAAGTGCGAAAAATAGTGTAACTTATCTTAACTTTGGATATCCAGGGATACTTGAAGAGTCTTCATATATAAATACTGCAACAAATACTGCAGGAGGAAAGGATAGCGGATATGTAATGATGAGAAGCGGAAGCATAACCGGGATTTCTACTTCGCTTGGAACTTCTGAAAAAGGAGCTGTTGAATTAAAAGTTTATATAAATGGAAAAGACACAGGATTTAAAAATGCCATAAATTCTGATGACTCCAAGAAAATTGATTATGACACACAGTCAGAAAATGCAGTTACATATTCAGCAGGAGATATAATCTCTGTCTATGCAGAATTGGCTGGAGGGATTAAAGTTAGCAGTATAACGACTCTTGTGGAGGCAACAGAATAAAATGAAAAAGAAAATTACTGGTTTTAGCAAAAGAAAAAAATTATTCGATGTTGCGGGGTATTCTGCAATTGTTGTTCTCATAATAGTAACAGTATTCTTTATTAATCATAGCCCTTTAACAGGCAAGGCTATTCTTGGAATTAACACCGAATACAAAGAAAATGAAACATTAAATGGAGATTTCACCCTTATATTAAAAGACGGGGAGTTAATTCCCGCTGATTCTGTTATTACTATTAATATGAATGATAAAAAATATGAATATCCACTTTCAGATTTAATCTCACAATCATCATCAGAAGGGAATTTTTATTCAGAGGGAAGTTCGGTCTCAGGAATAGGTCAAGGATATGGAATAGCCGGAACAAAAATAAGCTATCCTAAAGTGGGATTTACGATGAGAATAATCAGCTCAGTTGAATCAGCAGAAGAACCTGCTCAAACTTCTTCCGAAGAAGCGAATGAGCAAACTCAGACAGAAACTCCGGCGGAAATTCCTGCAGAAACAAACGAGCCAGCACAATCCGAAACAACCGGCGAGGTTGTTTCGGGACAGACAATAGAACAGAATAAAGAACAATCTCAAGAAACAGCTTCAACAACAGAAGAAATACCTCAGACAGAAACACAAACTCAAACTTCGTCTGCTGAAACTCAAAGCGAAGTACCAAGTCAGGAATTATCAAGTTCTTCTGAATCAGAGAGCGAAATGTCAGGCATATCTGCTATTACGGGCAGTGTTGTTGCAAATCTTAAAAAAGAAGGGGATATTGAAGCAAAAACATCAAAAAATTCTCCGTATAAGTATAAATTAAAAAATGGAGAAAGCGTTGAAATAGTTTCATCAGAGCATGAGATAAACTTAAACATTGAAGGCGGTGAAGCGGTTATTTCAACAGATTATTCTGAAACAGAAATCGGCTTTGGAAAAGAATTTTTAGGAAATGAAAAAAGAGAGATTATAATTGATTTGTCTTCACTTAAAATCCCTGCAGAAAGCGGAGTTATTGCAATGTCACTTGCATATAATGGAATAATTATTGCTTCTGTTGCAGATACTCTAAGTGTTGAATCTCCAATAGTTAAAAACGAATCTGAACGTCCTGAATTGAATATTCCTGAAAGCAATATTACGACTGAAACAAATTTGACATCAAATGAAACTTTGGTTCTTGAAAATGAAACTAATGCTACAATTTATGCAGAGAATATAAGCGATTATGCGCTTACAGATGAAGAACGCGCTGTGCTTAAACTAAAAACAGGCGCTGATTCTGTATATATCACAAAATCAGAAATAATAAATGGGCGTCTTGTAATAAGATTTGAGATTGGAGAATACTGGCTTGAAAATTCTTATAATGCGGATTCAGACAAAGAAAAATTAGATTCAGAAATTTCTCTCGATAGGGCCAGATGGATTAAACTTCTCGCAGAAAAGCTTTCTGAAACAGAAGAAGAAAATGAAATAATCAAAGAATATATCGGAAATTACAGCTTATGATATTAAAAATTTCTGCGATAAAATCTATATCCCCCAGAATAAAAAGGTTTAAAAATAACATATTTCTTAGAGGATTAACAAATAAAGAATCCCATAATAAAATGGTATTTTTTAAGAATCAAATTGAAAAATAGTCATAGCAGAATAGTGAGGATTACTTTCAATTTGAGCAATAAAGAAGAGGTTAAATGGCTTTAAACAGCAATTTTGATAAAAAAGAACTCGATGAATTGGATTTTGAAGAGGGGGACGAGGATCCTGAATTTCTTGTAGACATTGATGAAATGGACATAGATTAATTCAAACAATATCTTACTTTCTCTTTTATTTTTTTATTAATATTTATTCTTATTTTACAAATTCTTAATTCGCTTTGTAGACCAATTATTCAAATAATTTAATTGAAAAATAAAGGTAAATTAAAAATAGGTAAAATGATGGAAAATTATGGAGTGTTAGAGATATATTTTTATAGTGTAAGTTATAATTAGTGATGAATTAAAATGCTAATAGGGCTTGTTGGAAAACCTAATACTGGAAAAAGCACTTTTTTTAAAGCAGCGACTCTTGCAGATGTGCTTATAGCAAATTACCCCTTTGTAACAATAAAGCCAAATCACGGTGTTGGCTATGTTAGAATTGATTGTATTGATAAAGAGCTTAAAGTTCAATGCGTTCCGCGCGAAGGATATTGTGTTAATGGACAAAGATTTGTTCCTATTGGACTTATGGATGTTGCAGGACTTGTGCCAGGGGCATCAGAAGGAAAGGGGCTTGGAAACCAATTTCTGAATGACTTAGGAAATGCAGATGCATTTATACAAATCGTGGACTTGAGCGGAGAAACAGATGCAGAAGGAAAGCAGACATCACATTACTATCCTGGAGAAGACATAAAATTTCTTGAAAAGGAGCTTAACTTATGGTATGCAGGACTGCTGAAAAAAGTATGGAAAACATTTTCGAAAAAAGTTATTGCGGGAAAAGAGGATTTTGCAGAGGCAGTCGCAAAGCAGTTTTCTGGATTAAAAGTTACGCGCGAGCACGTAAATGAAGTTATTGCAAAAATAAATTTGAATATTCTTAATGCACAAAAATGGACTGATGAGCAGCTGTTTGAATTTTCAAGTGAGCTTAGAAAAATATCAAAGCCAATGATAATTGCAGGAAATAAAATCGATAGACCTGATTCTGCATATAATCTTAAAAAAATAAAAGAAGAATTTGACTATCCAATAATTGCCTGTTCTGCAGAATCAGAGCTTGCACTGAAAGAGGCGTCTTTTCATAAGTTAATAGAGTATCTTCCAGGAGACGATAATTTTAAAATTAGAGGAGAAATTAGTGAAAAACAGAAATCTGCTTTGGAATTTATAAAAAAGAATGTTTTAGAAAAATTCGGAAGCACAGGAGTTCAGGAGGTTTTGAATAAAACTGTTTTTGAAATTCTAAAATATATTGCTATTTTCCCTGCAGGAGCAAAATTGACTGATAGCAAGGGAAATATACTGCCTGACTGCTTCCTTCTTCCTCCAGGAAGCACGGCTTTGGATTTTGCATATCATCTTCATACTGATATTGGGAATAATTTTGTAAAGGCAATTGATATACGAACAAAGCGCGCTGTTGGAAAAGACTACAAGCTTAAAAATCGCGATGGAATTGAGATAATGACGAGATAAATTCGAAATATTTATAAAGGTATATCATTTGATATACCTATGATTTACAAATTATTAAAAAAAGACAATCCTCTTGCAAGATTTCCAAGATTGGACACTGTTTTAATGGTTGAAGATTTTATTAAAGAGCATGATGGGGAGTTTAGAAAAAAACAATTATGGAATTCTCTGCCAAAGGGGATTATGTATCAAACATACAGCATAATTATAGATTATCTTATACTCTCTGGAAAGATTTCTGTTGATTCTGAAGGAAAAATTGGCTGGATATTTTATCCAGAAGAGGCAGAAAAAAGAATGAAAAAGGCGCATCTTTTTTGGAGAGCTGAAAAATGAAATCAGATATACAATTTGCCAATGAAAAATTAATGGGCTCATTCCAGAAGTTATCCGATGGCAATTATGAAGAAAGGCAATTAAAAAAGTTCATTGAAAGGGCATTTAGAGATATAACTGAAAATGCTTTTTGCGTGGTTCAAATACCCAAGAGAATTATTCCAGAGATTTATATTAAATTATATAATGTGAAAAACTTATGGAAATACAATCTTCCAAATGCATGGAGATTAATCTACTCTCTGGAAAAAGGCAGAATAAACATAATTTCGATAATTCTTGAATGGCTTGACCATAAAGAATATGAAAGAAGATTTAAATATTAAGATTATAAAATGATAATAAATGTAAAGGTAAATCCGAATAAAAAAGAGCAGAGCATAAACGAACAGGAAGGATGCTATATAATTAATTTAACCTCTCCTGCAGAAGATAATAAGGCAAACATAGAACTAATAAAAATGCTTGCAGAACATTTTAATACAAATCAGATGAATATAAGGATTAAGCACGGAAAAAACTCAAGAAAAAAACTCGTGGAGATTGTTGAATAAAATGCCGATAACATATGATTTTTCACCGGAAATGCAGAGGAAAGCCGAAGATGTTGCGAATGCTCTTTTTCCTCATGTTAAAATGGAGAGAGTTAAATGTTTTATGAGCTATGGAAGCTCTTCGAGAAATACTATCGCCCGATGCCATGCTCTTGGAAAATTAATGCAGAAGGCAATTGGAGTTAAGGCGCATTATGCAATAGAATTTATTTCAGAGAGGTTTGACAGGCTTTCTGAAGATGAAAAAACAAAAGTAATTATCCATGAGCTTATGCACATTCCAAAAAGCTTCGGCGGAGGATTTAAACACCACGATTGGGTGTGTGAAAAGAATATTGAATTGTTTCATAAAAAATTTATTGCAATGAAAAATGGAAAAGATGATAAAGATAGATTGTGGTGGTAAAAAATATTTAAAGGGAAATCTTTATAAACAATGCTTTATTGATATCAATGGATACCTATATGATATAAATTGCTATATTTGATATGAAAATGAAACAAAAATTAGAGATTGGGAAAAATGAATTAATTGAAAGAGAAAATAATAAAACTAAAAGATATCCTAATTTGAATACTGTTTTAATGGTTGAAGAGTTTTTGAAGAAGAATAGAGATATTCCGATGAAGATTTCTGAAATGAAAAAAAGACTTCCGAAGCAAATTATGCATCAGACTCTTGTTATTATACTCGAATATCTCTGGAGAAGTGGGAAGATAATTTATGGGCCTAAAGGAATCCAATGGATTTACTCTGAGCCAGACCATTTAAGAAAAATGCTTGAAAATGCTTTGGAGGTTTAGATGTTCTGTGGAAAAGAGGTTAGAGTTTTTATAATAGGGCAAGCCAAAGAGAGTTTCATTGAGCTAAAAAATAAAACTGATAAAGAATCACAATCAATTATTCGTTCTATTCAGAGGATTATTGAAATTTTAAAAACAAATCCACAGTATGGAAATCCGATTTCTAAAGAATTAATTCCGGAAGAATTGAAAAAACAGGGAATCAATAATCTTTATCGTGTTGAACTCTCTAACTTCTGGAGAATGCTTTATACTTTGGAAGGAAATAAGATAGATATCCTTTTGTTTGTTTTAAGAATAGTTGACCATCCTACTTATAATAAACTTTTTGGATATAGAAAAAGATGATAATAAAACTAAAGAATAAGCATTTAAGGATTACATGCAAAAAGACAAATCTTTTTGGAAGAGTGAGAGGACTGATGTTCAGGCGCAGGGAAAAATCCCCCATTCTTCTGTTTAATCTTAAAAAACCAATTGCAATTCATTCTTTTTTTGTATTTTTTCCATTTCTTGCTTTATGGCTTGATAATAAAAATAACGTCGTGGAATGGAAGATTGTGAAACCATTTTCTATACATGAGAAATCAAAAAAGCATTTTTCATCAATAATTGAAATTCCTCTCAGCCGAAGATATCACTATTTAGTGAAGTTTATCGTCGGGATGCCGTCGGCAGAAAGATTTAAATAGCACTATTGACAATAATTTATATTCGGTGATATGATTAAAAAGGAGGTGAAAAATGGGAACTATTTTAGTTAAGAATGTTGTTAAAAGAAAATCAGGCTACCTTTACTATGTTGACGGAAAAGGAAACGTATGTGAAGCAAGGATGGCTCGTGGTGGAAGAAAAAAGAAAAAGAAAAAGTAATCTTGGTTCTTTTTATTCTTCTTTGTTTTTTTTATTTTTATTTTTATTTTATGATTTAACGATTGATTTATAAATAAAATTGCATCAATACGGATATGGAACTAAATAAGCCAGGCATTATTGCTATAATTTTATTTGTAGTAATGTGGTCTGCTATCTTTTATGTTTTGACTGTGCATCCTGACTTTACTTTTTCCTCTTCAAAATTAGATATTAATGAAAAAGAAGTAAAAGAAACACTGGTTTATATTTCTGACAAGGATTATCACACATTATACAGAAATTTTGACAGCACAATCGTTTCACAACAAGAAACCGGAATAGAATCAATCAAAGTTAAGGGGGTTGAATGTTCTTTTGGAACAGCATATATCAGATTTAATGACCAATGTTTATATTTTGATGACGAAAATAAATTAAATGGGTGCCTGCTATATACTGAAAATAATGAGTATGGATGCACATTTGGAAACAACTATGGCTTTAAAAAAGGGGTTGAGCAGACAATTAAGGCAGACTACTTTATTGAACCACCGCAGCTGTTTGAATTTGAAGGAAAAACCTATATTAAGTTTATTGCATATAAATCGGGGAAGCATCCGACTTTGAATCTTGGAAAGAATTTTTTCGTTGAAGGTGCATTGGCTGATGAGAAATATTATTCTTTTGATAATGTTGTGGTTTATGTTCCTTATAAACCTGCTAATGGGGAATTTTATAAGCTTGCCTGCTGAAAGAAAACTGCTCTACTTTAGTGGTGAATGAATTTCAGCTTTCATGTTGGCAAGCTTTCGTAATATATTAATTCTAGAA
>Ga0208958_1004483_pt1 | contig 10009 bp, 10 predicted proteins | sample RifOxyB1_FD_184032 | JGI IMG/M metagenome (GOLD analysis project Ga0208958, IMG submission 184032) | Soil microbial communities from Rifle, Colorado - Rifle Oxygen_injection B1 (SPAdes) | ecosystem: Environmental > Terrestrial > Deep subsurface > Rock core/Sediment | place: Rifle, Colorado...
GCCGCTGCATAACACCTTCTCTCTCCACCGGGCGCCAGCCAAGGATTCTCCGGCCGCCAGCCTTCCGGGTCTTCATCACCCACAGGAATGCTGTACGCCATGAAGCGTCCCACGCTGCTCACCGCGGCCGTGTGGCTGGCCCTTGCCGGCCATGCCCGTGCCGAAACTGCCGCCGATGCGGCGCCGTCGTCCTCCTCCAGTGCAGGCGCACACGAACTGGAACGGATCCAGGTCACCGCCACGCGCAGCGAGCGCGCCGTCGCCGATGTGCCCAACACCGTCAGTGTCATCGACCGCGAAGCGCTGGACGAACGTCTGGTCCGCGACATCAAGGGACTGGTCCGCTACGAGCCCGGCGTCACGGCGACCTCCAGCTTCGGGCGCTTCGGCCTGGGCGGTTTCCGCATCCGCGGTCTGGAGGGCAACCGCGTGCGCATCCAGACCGACGGCATCCCGGTGTCGGACGCGTTCTCGATCGGCAGCTTCTCGAACGCGAACCGCAACTTCGTCGACCTGGACACGCTGGAACAGGTGGAGATCGTGCGCGGGCCGTCCAGCTCGCTGTACGGCTCCGACGCGCTCGGCGGCGTGGTCTCCTTCATCACCAAGGACCCGTCGGATTATCTCGACGATGGAAAAGACGCGTACTTCGGCTTCCGCCTCGGCTACGACGGCAGCTGGAACGGCCTGTTCGGCAACGCCACCGCGGCGTTCGGCGGCGAGCGCTGGAGCGGCCTGGTCAGCGTGGGCCATCGGCAGGGCCAGGAAACCGAGAACCACGGCGACGTCGCCGGCACCGGCGGTGCGCGCACCTTGCCCAATCCGCAGGAGCGCGATGGCCGCAGCCTGCTGACGAAGCTGGTGTTCGCACCGAGCGAAGGACAGCGGTTCCGCTTGACGGTGGAGGGCAACGAGGACAGCGCCGATACCGACCTGCTGACCCAGCAGGGCTACCAGTCGCTGACGCGCGCCACCAACGACCGCGTCAGTGCCCGCGACCACCAGACGCGCGCGCGCGTGGCCTTCGCACACGAGTGGGACGGCCTGTCGGCCGGTTTCGCCGACAGTCTGGACTGGCAGGTCTATCGCCAGGACAGCGAGACCACCCAGTACACGCGCGAGGAGCGCACGCTGCCGGCCCCGACCCTGCGCGACATCCGCGAGCGCGAGTTCAACTTCGACCAGCGCACTTACGGGCTGCAGGCGAACTTCCGCAAGGCGTTCGGCACCTCGGTCCGGCACGACCTGATCTACGGACTGGACGTGGCGCGCACCGAAACGCGGCAGAAGCGCGACGGCCTGCGCACGTTCCCGCTGACCGGCGTCAGCACGCCGGTGATGTCGCCGGATACCTTCCCCGTGCGCGACTTCCCCGTCAGCAGGACCACCACGGTCGCCGTCTATGTGCAGGACGAGATCGGCTTCGGCAATGGCGCGTTCAGGCTGGTGCCGGGCCTGCGCGTGGACCACTACCGGCTCGATCCCCGCCACGATGCGATCTTCGATGCCGACAATCCGGGCGTGGCCCTGGCGGACATCCGCGAGACCAGCGTGTCGCCCAAGCTGGGCATGGTGTGGACGTTCGCGCCGGACTGGTCGTTGTTCGGCGGGTATGCGCATGGCTTCCGGTCGCCGCCCTACAACGACGTCAATATCGGCTTCACCAACGTGCAGTTCGGCTACACGGCCATCGCCAACCCGGACCTGAAGCCGGAAACCAGCGACGGCGTGGAACTCGGCGTGCGGTATGCCGGCAAGGCGGCGTATGCCAGCGTGTCGGGTTACTACAACCGCTACGACGACTTCATCGAGTCGATGCGCTTCATCGGCTACAACGATGCGGGACTGATGGTGTACCAGTCGCAGAACATCGCCGAAGCCCAGATCCACGGGCTGGAACTGAAGGCGGGCCTGGACTTGGGTGCGCTGTCCGACGCCTGGTCCGGCTGGTCGCTGCGTGGCGCGGCGGCGTGGTCGCGCGGCAAGGACCGCAGCACCGGTACGCCGCTGGACAGCGTGGATCCGCTGACCGCGACGCTGGGCCTGGCCTACGACACTGCGTCATGGGGCACGGAACTCGCGGGCCGGTTCGTCGACCGCAAGCGCCGCGTCTCCGATCCGGATTACTACCGCCAGCCGGGCTATGGCGTGCTCGACCTGTACGCGCACTGGAACTTCGCGCCGGGCGCGAAGTTCAACATTGGCGTATTCAACCTGGCCGACCGTCGCTATAGCGAGGCGGGCGACATGGCGCTGGTCGCCGCCGGCAGTACCACGCTCGACCGCTACACCGCACCGGGCCGCACGCTGTCGGCCAGCGTGGCGGTGAGCTGGTAGCCGCCATGCCGGTGCTGCGGGCACTTCCCGGCTCCGTCGCGGGCGCATCCGCGGCTGCATTCCCGGCCGCCACGCAGCTGGCGGCGCTGGGCCCGGTGCTGTGCCTGTACCGCGTGGAGCACGGCAGCGAACTCGCCGGCTGGCAGCAGGCGGTGCGAGTGGAAGTCCGCACCGGTGTGGGCAGCGACGGACTGGACGAGCGCCTGCTGTTCTTCGACGCGCAGGGCCGCTGCTGCTGGCGCCTGTGCCTGTTGCCGGACAGCGACTTCGTCGCGTGGGACCGGTTGGCGGCATCGCTGCCGGTGGGCAGGGACACCGACACCGGCGGGCTTGCCGACCGCCTGTGGCGCCGCCTGTCCGGGTGCCTGCTCGGCGGGCAATGGCGGGCCTGCGTACTGCACCTGCACGCGGTATCGCAGCCTGCGGCGCTGCCGGTGCTGGCCGCCAGCCTGCCGTTGATGTCGATGCTGGGCGCCGCGACCGCGCAGCGCATCGCGCAGGCGGAGGGCGCCCATCTGGAGGGCGGGCCGCGCAGCGACATCGGCCCGCCGTCCCCATTCCGTCCGCCTCCCGATGCCCCCGCTTCGAAGCAGACACAGGAGGCGGGCGACAACGTCGTCCCGCTGGTCAGAAGAACATGAAAGGAAACCCCATGAAGAAGCCGGTCGCCACCTTGATGTCCACCGCACTGCTGCTCTCCGCCGGCCAGGCTCTCGCCGCCGATCCCGTCCGCGACCGCCAGGCGATCCTGGCGATGCAGGGCGACTACACCGTCGACTTCGCCTTCGACGAAACCGTCCTGCTGCAGCCCGGCTACGAGCGCCAGCCCGCCATGCGCAGTGGCGGCGACGAGACCGTCATCGTCGTCGAGGACACGCCCACGCGGATCGTCCTGCAGCATATTCTGGTGGATGCCGAGAGCGGCCACGTCACCAAGCACTGGCGGCAGGACTGGACCTACCAGGCGCCGACGCGCTTCGAGTTCAGCGACGACCAGACCTGGCACGTGCGCGCGATTGCGGCCGATGCCACGCGCGGCGCGTGGACGCAGTGCGTGTACGAGGTCAGCGATGCGCCGCGCTACTGCGGGACGGGACGCTGGGACTATCGCAACGGCGTGGCCACGTGGACCAGCGACCCGAGCTGGCGTCCGCTGCCGCGCCGCGAGTACACCCGGCGCAACGACTACAACGCGCTTTCCGTGGTCAACCGCCACACGCTGACGCCGAACGGCTGGACCCATGAGCAGTTCAACACCAAGGTGCTGCGCAAGCCTGACGGAACCCGGGTGGAGCTGGCGCGCGAGTTCGGTTTCAACGACTACCTGAAGACCACCGAGGTCGACTTCACGCCCGCGCGCGATTACTGGCAGGCCACGGCCGGCTACTGGGCCAGGGTGCGCGCGCACTGGGATCGGTTCCTGTCCCGCGCGCCGGGCGTCCACCTGAAAACCAAGGTGGATGGCATGGCGATGATCGTTCCGCTGTTCACCCAGGCCGGCGACGTGCAGGAAGGCAAGACCGTGGCCGACGCGGCCATCGCCCAGGTGTTCGCCGACTGGGTCGAACCCGCGCCCGCGGACCATGCCGCCACGGCAACACCGTCCCGCTGACGGTTCTCTCCGGCACAGGGGCGTGCCGCTCTTTCCCGAGAAAAAGACCCCCGCGGATGCGGGGGCAGGGGGATTCACAGGTTGCTCTTCTGATCATGCGTGTCAGAGCAGCGTGCCGCCCTTGCCCGAAGGAGGCACAGGCGGAGCCGGCGGTGGCAGAGGTGCGTCGCTGTCGTCGTCCTCCAAGGTCTGCACCTTGCCGTCCTGGTCGACGATCATCACGCGTCGACGCTCCACGACGGTCGGCGCTTTGCCGGCCGCGTCGGCCACGCGCGGCTTCACCACGACGCGCGAGGTCGAGGGGAACCGGAACGCAGCGGCCCTGGGTACGGTGACGGTGGTCGTCCGCATCTGCCGATCACGCAGGTACTCGACAGCGACCTTGGCGTCCTCGGGCTTGCCACGCAGCGCCCGGGTGACGTCGCGGGGCGTCGTCACCGGCTTGCCGTCCACCTTGCGGATCACGTCGCCCGGCTGCAGGCCTTCGAGTTCCTCGCCGACGGACAGCACGAGCACGCCGGCATCGGTACCGAAGTAGCGGCCGAGCGAGGCCTCGACCGTCGCCAGATTGAGGGTGCTCCAGCGGAACGCTTCGGCCAGCGCGGGCAGATGGCAGTCCTCGCCCTTGCAGTCGCCCAGTTGGCCGAGGCGGCGGAGCTCGCGCTGGACCTGCGGGGAGATGACATTCTCCAACTGATCCATCGGTACCGGCACGCCCTCGATCCATGGCATGCCGTCTTCCCCGCCGAGGAAGACGGCACGGCCCGGTCCTTGTCCGCTGAAGGTGAAGCGCGGCGACACCTGCGTGGGCGTGACGCGGGCCTCGTGCGTCCTGCCATCACGCTGGTAGGCGATACGCACGGGCGTATCGGCCTTGAGATCGGCCAGCAGCGTGCGCGCATGCGCCAGCCGTGCGTGGGCGCCGTCGCCCGTGATGGCGTCGCCGCCTACGCGCAGCAGGCGGTCGCCCGCCTTGAGTCCGGCCCTGGCCGCGCCGCTGTCCGGCGTGACGCCGGTGATGCGTACGCCGTCGGCGTCGTCGCCCGACAGCAGCACGCCCAGCCGCGGTCGGCCTGCCATGGCCTGGTCGATCTGTATCGGGGCGCGGAGCGCTTCGGTTCCGCGCGAGAGTTCTGCCACGCGCCGTGCGGCGCGCTGCAGCTCGGTACGCGCGGCGTCCAGTTCTTTCTGTCGGGCCGCATCGTCCTGCTGCGCCAGGGCCGTCAGGGGCGCGATCAGCGCAAGCGCCAGCAGCGTCCGGGAAAAGGGTTTGAACATGATGGGACTCCTCGTTGCGTGTTCGGGTCAGTAGACGGCGGTATCGGCGGCGGTGCCGTCGAGGGCGACCTGCCAGCGCTGGGTGGCTTCCACGCCGGTGAGCTGGCGCAGGGTGTCGACACGCTGCTGCCACAGTGCGGCACGTGTGGATTCCTGCAGGGCCGGCTGCGACAGGGCCAGATCGATGTGCTCGACCTGGTCCTGCAGATCGGCACTTACTGCCAGCATCGCCACGTTGCCGACCGTGTTGTCGGGCAGTTGGGCCAGGACGGCCTCCAGGCGTGCGGACTCGGTGTACAAAGCATCCAGCGGTGCGGGGCTGTCCTGTCGCGCCGGCATGGCGTGTCCGGGCGTCTGCGGCGCGCCGGAAGCAGGGGCGGACCGTGCTGCGCGGGAAGCATCCTGCGCGGCCACCGCCGCCGCGACCTCCGCGGGTCGGACCAGCGGCTCCGGCGTCGCCACGCGGGGCGGACGTGTCGCAATCGCAGGCAGGGGGGCGTGCGGGGGTGGCAGCGGTGTGTCCACCGCGCTCCGCCATGGCAGCAGCGGGACCACCGCGGCGAAGAACGCCGTCGCCGCCAGCGCCAGCGCAGGGCGACGCCATTGCGTGCGGCGAGCGCGCGTGTGGATGGGCGTGTGGATGGGCGGCAGCGCGGCGGCGATGCGCTGCCAGGCCCCCTCGGGCGGGGCTTCCAGCGGGAGGTTGCCGAATGCGTCGACCCAGTCGCGTGGCAGGGGGGCGCGGGCACGGGAATCAGGCATGGACGGCGTCCTCGATGTTCAACAGCGCCCGCAGGCGACGGGTGCCGCGGGAGACCTGCGATTTGGAGAAGCTGGGCGTACGCTGCATCAGCCCGGCGATCTCGTCGTGGGTGTAGCCCTCGGCGTGATACAGCCACAGCACGCTGCGCGTGGCCGCCGGCAGCGCCTCGAGCGCGCGCTGCAGCAATGCCGCATCCGCCGCGGCCGCCGGAGGCAGGCCCTGGTCCTGCGGCAGGTCGTCTTCCTCCACCGTGATTTCGGCGACCAGGCGCTTCTGCCGCCGCAGCCGCAGCAGCGCCTCGTTGACCGCGATCTGCCGCAGCCAGCCCCAGAAGGGGCAGTCGCCCCGGTAGTCGGGCAGATGGTGGAAGAGCTTCAGCATGGTGTCCTGCAGTACATCGCCCGCATCCTCCCGGTTGCCGCAGATCCGCAGCGCCAGGGTGAAGACCGGGCGCTCGAAGCGCCGGTAGATCTGCTCGAATGCCTCCCGGCAGCCGGTCCGCGCACGGGCGACCAGGCTGTCGGGGACGTCGATGGCGAACTGCGATCGGCTCAAGCGGAGGGATTCCCGGGGCTGTCGGGCATAGGGATGCCGCAGCGGGCAATACCGTCGCAGGATTGCGGAAGTTCCCGCGCACGGCGCCGGGACCGCCCATGCCTATAATCGGACCATCGTCACAGGCAGGGGGTCAGCGATGGAATTCGGTCTATCCACATTGGTGGTGGCGGCGGTGGTGCTGTTCATCGTGGTCACCTTCTTCAAGGGCGTCCGCGTGGTGCCGCAGGGCTACGAGTTCACGGTGGAGCATTTCGGCAGGTACACCCACACCATGTCCCCCGGCCTGCACTTCCTGATCCCGTACATGCAGAGCATCGGCCGCAAGGTCAACATGATGGAGCAGGTGTTCGAAGTGCCGTCGCAGGACGTCATCACCAAGGACAACGCGGTGGTGAAGGTGGACGGCGTGGTCTTCTTCCAGGTGCTGGACGCGGCCAAGGCGGCGTATGAAGTGTCCAGTCTGGACCAGGCGATGATCGCGCTGGTGCAGACCAACATCCGCACAGTGATCGGCTCGATGGACCTGGACGAGTCGCTCAGCCAGCGCGAGACCATCAACGCCAAGCTGCTGGGCGTGGTGGACCATGCGACCAGTCCGTGGGGCGTGAAGGTCAACCGCATCGAGATCAAGGACATCCAGCCGCCGCGCGACCTGGTGGACGCGATGGCCCGGCAGATGAAGGCCGAGCGCGACAAGCGTGCCTCCATCCTCGAGGCGGAGGGCGCGCGCGCCTCGGAGATCCTGCGCGCCGAAGGCGAGAAGCAGAGCGCCATCCTGGAAGCCGAGGGCAAGCGCGAAGCCGCCTACCGCGAAGCCGAGGCGCGCGAGCGCCTGGCCGAGGCCGAGGCCAAGGCCACCGAACTGGTGTCCAATGCCATCGCCCAGGGCGACGTGCAGGCGATCAACTACTTCATCGCGCAGAAGTACGTGGAAGCCTTCAAGGAACTGGCGACGGCACCGAACCAGAAGTTCGTGCTGATGCCGATGGAGGCCAGCGGCGTGATCGGCTCCATCGCCGGCATCGCCGAACTGGCCAAGGAGGCGCTGAACAAGCAGCAGGTGGTGGCGCCACCGCGTCCGCCGCGCGTGCCGGGAGCCTGACATGAGCTTCAAGTTCGCGTTCTGGGCGATCGGGGCGCTGGTGCTGTTCGCCGCGGAGGCGATGGTGCCGGGCGCGTTCATGCTGTGGTTCGGCTTCGCCGCGGTGGCGATGGCGGTGGTGGTGCTGGTGGCGCCCGGACTGGGCTGGCTGGCGCAGGCGGTGCTGTTCTCGGTCCTGGCGCTGATCTCGGTGGCGGTCTATCGCAGGTGGTTCCGGGGCAAGGGGCGGCAGAGCGACAAGCCGCTGTTGAACCGGCGCGCCGAACAACTGGTGGGCAGCGTCGCCGTGCTCGACCAGGCCATCGAAGGAGGGCGCGGCCGGGTCAAGATCGACGATGCGTTCTGGACGGTGGAAGGCCCGGACTTGCCGGTGGGCGTGCGGGTGCGCGTGATCGCCGTGAACGGCATGACGTTGAAGGTGCAGGAGGCCTGAGGTGGGTTCGAGCACGCTGGCATGGTCGATGTCGCTGCTGGCGCCGCTGTCGGTGACGGCGGCCGACCTGGTCGGTCGGGTCATGCCGCCCTATCCCGCCGGCCTGGACGAACTGGGCGGGAGCTGCGTCTCCGATCCGGTCGAACCTGCCCGCGTCTGCGACTACTCGGTCGGCGTGCTGGCCTCGCCTTCCAGCACGGACGGCGGCGAACCCATCCCGCGCTTCGTCGTTGCCGGCCAACTGGCCGGTCGCGACGGCGCCCGCGCACAGTGGCGCATCACCGACGCGCTGCCGTATCCGGCCGGCCGCCCCGGCTACTACCTGCAGTTCGGCACGTGCCGGATCAACGGACGCGACGATGCGCGGGTGGCGGCCATCGTGCGGCAGCACGACACCTCGACCGAATGGCTGAAGGACGTCGCCTGGGCCGGCCGCCTGCGCCTGCCGGATGCACGCTTCGACGTGCTGGACGCGCGCACGGTCGATTGCGTCAACGAGGCCTACTACGGCCTGTGATGGGGGGCGCACCGCACTGGGGCGTTCTGGGATAATGCGCTTCTTTGCCGCCCCGGAAGCCGCCATGACCCAGAAGACCCTCCTCAACGAAACCCATCGCGCGCTGGGCGCCAAGATGGTCGACTTCGGCGGTTGGGACATGCCGATCCACTACGGTTCGCAGATCGAAGAGCACCACCAGGTCCGCCGCGATGCCGGCATGTTCGACGTGAGCCACATGACCGTGGTGGACCTGCGCGGGCCGCGCACCCGCGAGTTCCTGCGCCAGCTGGTGGCCAATTCGGTGGACAAGCTGCAGAAGCCGGGCAAGGCGCTGTACACGACCATGCTCAACGAGCAGGGCGGAGTGGTCGACGATCTGATCGTCTACTTCATGGACGACGCCTTCTTCCGCCTGGTCGTCAACGCCGCCACCCGCGAGAAGGACCTGGCGTGGATCGGCGCCCGTGCCGCCGCGTTCGACGTGCAGGTCGGCGAACGTCCCGACTTCGCCATGATCGCCGTGCAGGGCCCGGCCGCGCGCGAGCGCGTGCACGGTCTGCTGCGCGAGGAGGACCGGACGAAGGTGGGCAAGCTGACACGCTTCTCCGCCACCGACGCCTTCACCGCGACCGGCGTGCCGCTGTTCGTCGCCCGCACCGGCTACACCGGCGAGGACGGCTACGAGATCGTGCTGCCGGGAAGCGAGGCGGTCGCGTTCTGGAATGCGCTGCTGGCCGCCGGGGTGAAGCCGGCCGGTCTGGGCGCGCGCGACACGCTGCGGCTGGAAGCCGGCATGAACCTCTATGGGCAGGACATGGACGAAACCGTCTCGCCCTATGAGGCGGCCCTGGCCTGGACGGTCGCGCTGGACGAGCACCGCCCGTTCGTGGGTCGCGCGGTACTGGAAGCGCAGAAGGCCGCGGGGGCGCCGCGGCAGATGATCGGCCTGGTGATGGACGAGAAGGGCGTGTTGCGCCACGGACAGAAGGTGCTCACGCCGCGTGGTGAGGGCGAGATCCTGTCGGGCACCTTCTCGCCGACGCTGGGCAAGGCCATCGCCTTCGCGCGGGTTCCCGCCGGCGACATCGCGCTGGGCGCGGCCGGCGACGTACGCGTGGATATCCGGGGCAGGGAAGTACCCGTACGCGTGGTCAAGTTCCCGTTCGTGCGCGACGGTCAGGCCCAGCCGGGCGTGCTGGAATGAATCGCAGGCTGTCGTCTTCACTTGTGGCTTACTCCGCTAAACTATCGTTCCCATCCCGACCTACCGCACCGATCCGGAGTACCCCATGAGTGAGATTCCCGGCGATCTGAAGTTCCTCAAGTCCCACGAATGGGCCCGCCTCGAGAGCGACGGTCGCGTCACCGTCGGCATCTCCGACCATGCGCAGGGCCTGTTGGGCGACCTGGTCTATGTCGAACTGCCC
>Ga0208958_1004485_pt1 | contig 10006 bp, 8 predicted proteins | sample RifOxyB1_FD_184032 | JGI IMG/M metagenome (GOLD analysis project Ga0208958, IMG submission 184032) | Soil microbial communities from Rifle, Colorado - Rifle Oxygen_injection B1 (SPAdes) | ecosystem: Environmental > Terrestrial > Deep subsurface > Rock core/Sediment | place: Rifle, Colorado...
TTGTTACATTACCTGTTACTTTATTACCATCCATGTCTACTACTGGCCATGGGAGAGAGACTGTTTTGGATGATTGGGTGGCGTTGTAGTCGAAGAAGATGTCGGATTCGGAGGAAATAGATACGGGAGATATATGAGAATTAGCATCTTTCCCTAATAAAGTTTGCCACTGAGCTAGCGTGTAATTAGTAGCTCCAACTCCAATTTCCCATACTCTGATTACATCTGTCTGCACAATCGGACGAGCATAATAATTATAATCTACAGTACCAATACTAGATGTCTTTCCTAAAGGATAATCGATTTCAATTGCTTTCTGTGTTGAAGATTTTGAAATGAATAAATTATTATTGATAACATTATTCACAGCATCAATACCACCAACTTCATCATATTCTATCATTTGATGAGTACGATTATTGTAAGATGTATTATGATGAATATTTAGGTTAGTTCCATGTGTAAATATTCCAATTCTTGAGGTTGTAGTTGTATTGTAGGAAACTTCATGATAACTAGTTAAATAATCTAAATAAATACCCTCCGCTCTATTCGTAGTAGAGGTATTAGCTCCATAATTCTGGCCTATTCCATTCATAATTATGTTTTCAGTAATAAAATGGTGCGAACTATTATATGTATATATACCTCCCCCATCATCAACCACGTTGCAAAAAGTATCTATAAAATTATTTCTTATTGTGTTATAGCTACCGTTTACTTTTATTCCATTATAACCAGAATTAATTACTGAATTATACTCTATGGTTCCGTTGGTTTTATCATTAACTAATATTCCATTTAGAATATTACCTTCACTATTACTAATAGACATACCTGGAAGTTGTCCTGTATTTGTAATACTATTACCTGTAATATTGACACTGTCAGTATGGGTTTGATAAGGAAATTCTATACCGTTACTTTGCGAATCAATAATTGTATTATTTAAAATACTTGCATCAAGCATTTTAAGTTTAATGCCACTTTCTCCTGAAAAAGATATGTCACTATCTTGAACAATTAAGTTACGATAAGTGTTGTCTACTTCATTATATATTGCATTATTATTTGCTCCTGAAAAAGATAACCCATCAATGGTAATATAACTACCGTGAACTGTAAATAAATTACCAGATGACGCAATTTTTATATTTTGAGGCTGGCTTGCACTATAAATGCTTAATTTTTTAGTAATGGGATTATAGTACCATTCATTTTGCTGATCAAGAGTACTTAAACTATTTTCAATAAAATACCCCCAACCATCCTTAGGAGCATAAGTTGTAGCAGGACTGAAAGTCAAAGTACTATTTGTATGATTAGTTATGGTACTTCTATTTAAAATATATAAAGCGACTCTATTTATGATGTCTGCTCCAGCCCAATTTGGAGTGCTAGTTAATTGATTATCTGTTATTGAAGTGCTTCCTGAATGTGATTCCAATGTCGCATATCCCCCATTACCAGCATCCGCATTCGGCCACCTTCCCATAGCTGTATTCACATTATTTACCGTCACCATATTAAGAGTCGACAAGGTTGATACGGGAGAAGTCGATTCCCAGATATTGTTACCTAGATTAGTCCAGGAAGTAACATCTGTAAATCCAGTAATAATAGGTTTCTCTCCACTTCCATAGGAAGAGAAAGTAATAGGGTTACCAGCGGTACCTGATTGAGATACTGTGATAGTTCCATAGAATGTATCTCCTGATTTGAAGTATATATTATCTCCTGGGGAGAAGGTTTTAGTATTAAGTTTAGTTAGAGTCTTAATGGGACAAGCAGTTACACCTGTAGTATAAGCTGTTTGTGATAATCCTGTACATGTATCATCTCCGTCTGTAGAGGAAATGTAGTAAGTAGAAGCAAATGCGTCACTAGCTTGCCAAAAGAAAATAATTATAAAAAATATTATGATTAGAGACCTATTCCTTTTTGGCATAAGAAGTTTATTGGAAACCTAAGTAAGCTGATATGGCACTAATGATTATTCCAAAAAATAAAATTATGGATTTAGTTTTCTCTTTATTCTCAGGCAAAACTGCAGGCGTTGTCTCAGGTGTTACTTGCGTTGCCACAGAATCATTTTTAGACGAATCTTTTGTGTCCACAGTTGTCGCAGGCTTTTTCACTACAGGTTTTGTAGTTACAGTAGGAGTAGGAGTTGATGGTGGTGGAGTTGTTTTGACAACGGGAGTACTTGAAGTAACAGAGAAAGATCCATAAGTCTTAAGAGTGCTGTTACTATCTACGTCTAGAATATAAGAAGCTTGATTTGTAGTTATAGTTATAGCCCCTGTCTTCTTAACTTTAAAAAGAGCCGTACCTACTAAAACTTCATTTGTGAATCCGTTGGGGTAGCCGGCGGTTTTTATAAGACTGCCTGACGTGTTGTCGATAGTATCATAGCCAGATGCAGTTATAGGAATCCAAGGTCCAGAATAATTAAATGATTCTACTGAGACAAGGTCGGCAGGAAATTTAAGAGTAACTCCTGCTGTATAAGAAGCAACCCCAGATCCATTTGCATATATAGACAAAGAAAAAGTTTTCCCCGGTTCAGTTGTAGAAGTAGAAGACCGCAGAGATATAGCACTAGCTAAAGTTATCTGTGGTACTACTATTGCCAAGAATAGAAATACTGATATTAAAATTTTCCTTTTATTGTTTTTGTACATAAATATTATTAAAAAATAAACCTAGTAATTAAACCACCTTCATATTATAACCTTAATCCAATAAAAGATAAAGCAATATCCCCTCTTTTACAAAAGGTTTATAATATTGATAAATAACAGTATAATATGGTTACTTATGTAAATTATTTAAAGAGTCTCTAATTTTTATTTATTTCTGTTATTAATTTCTCCAATCCATTTTCATCAAATAAAATTGTCTTTAGATTTTTGCATCTTTCCATATCCAAGTCATTAAAAAATTTTGGTTTGTCGTCTATGAAAATAATTCGTGAATCTTTATTTTCACTACAAATTCTTTCTATATTATCTTTCTTACTTTTAGGAACTATATTTACTTCAGAGAATAAAGAATAAATACCACTTCTATTTATTTTGTCTTTTTGAAAATCTTTTTCTCCATTAGATACAATGTAACAATTAGATTTACCTAAATTATTTACAATTCCAAGTAAATCTTTATTCACAAAGTCTTTACATTTGCACATGATCTCTTCGTATATATCACCTTGAGAAACTTTGCTTATATTGTGCCTTATAAGAAGTTTTGATATAAAATCTTTAAGATAAAACTCAGCTTCTCTTACTTCTTTGTAATATTTCTCGGCAACATCTTTAGATATACCATTCTTTTCTAAACAGGAATACATTCTTGTTTTTAATTGTTTTGTGTTATCAAATAAAACATCATCAAAATCAAAAATTATTTTGATATTTTTTTCTTTAATCAAAGAAGAGACACAATCAGCTAATTTTAAAGAATCGTGACGAATAAAGCTTCTTCTAACTGTGTCAACACTACTTATTGAAGGAATTAAGTGCGATATTAACACCTTTCTAACTACTCTATCATCATCTAAATCATCTTGAATTAAAACTCCATCACCCTCTTGAAGTTCATAGCGTTCTATCTGTTCACGGGAAGGTGCTTCATTATTGATTAGAATAATATCAACTGATTTACCAAGATAACTTTCAATATCTTTTAAATAATTGCTAGCCTTCCAGTGTAATGTATGCCCACTTTTGTTTGTTAGATTAATAGGTAAAATTATTTTAGCCTTACTTGCCATAATTGCTTCTTTAAAGCCATTCACGATAAGATTTGGCATTATAGAAACATAATAATCCCCTGGTCCAATAATTATATAATCGGCTTGTTCTATGGCAAGTTTTGCATTCTCATTTAGTTGAACATTATTTTTATAGAAAATTTTTTTAAAACCTAATTCTTGAATATTGGTATTGGTTATATTGACTTGACCTTCTATTAATTCATCATTGGAAAGTAGAATGGATAAATCAGCCTTGTCTTTTGTAATTGGAATAACCTTACCTTTTACTTTAAGAATTTCAGAAGCAATTTCTACTCCCTTAACAAAGTCTCCAGTAACCTTTTCAAGAGCTGCAAGGAAAATATTACCAAAACTGTGACCCTTGAGAGTGCCTTCACTAAAACGATAATTTATAAGACTTCGAACTATTTCACTGTGTTCACTTAGGGCCACAAGGCATTGTCTGATATCCCCAGGAGGCAGAACTCCCAGCTCATCCCGAAGAACCCCCGTTGAACCACCATTATCTGACATAGAAACAAGAGCTGAAAGAGAAACATCTGGAAGATTTTTTAACCCAGACAGGACGGTATAGCTCCCTGTACCCCCTCCTATTGTAACGATATTTGTCATGATGGAGATTATAACACTTCTTTAGTGTCATTAAAAGATGGATAAATTATGATCAAATTATCATTGATAATGAATTATGGTATAATTCACACATATCTAATTTAATAACATAATACAAAAATATGAAACCGCTATCTCAAATGGTAAAAAGTGATCTCTCTAAAATAAAAATGGTTGTTTTCGATGTAGATGGAGTGCTAGTACCAAGAGGTACTAAAATTAAACAAATAGGAAATACCACTACTTTAAATACAAAAGTTATTGCCAGTAAGCAGATTGAACAAATAAAAGAGCTAAATAAAAAGGGCTTACTCATAAATATTAGCTCAGGAAGAGGACTTTATATGCTCCAAGAAATGTTTAGGGAGATACTACCTTTCGTAAGTCTGACTTATGAAAATGGTAGTGCTACATGGTACCAAGGTAAAATACATCAACATATAAATAGTTTTCAATCTTTCCACAAAATATATCCACTGTTAAAGAAAGTCTCTGAAAAAAATCCTGACGTAAAAGGATTTGAACCGAAAGAATTCATAATCACAATACACTGCAAAGCTAGAATAAAAGTAATCGAAGATATAGTAAGTAAAGATCCAAAGTTAACGACTGTTTGGAATGGTGAAGCTTATGACATTCTCATAAAAGGCAAACAAACAAAAGCTTTGGGTATAAGAAATATTGCTAAAATATTTAAATTGAAAAAAGAAAATATTATGACTATTGGGGACAATTATAATGATCAAGAAATGCTCAACGAAAGTGGTATGCCTATATCTGCTGATAAAACAAGAGTAGATGGTAACTTTTATATTCCTCTTGAAGGCAAGTTTCTTCCAGCAGATAATTTAATGCAAAAAATTTTGAAATTGAAAAAATAAGTTAATAATTCTTAATTAATCTCATATTCTCCAATCCTAGTGCGGACTATCTTCAAGGCTAGTGCTTTAATACCTAGCTTCTCCCCTATGGAGTGGGCTATGCCCCGCACATAGACTCCACTTCCACAAGATATTTTTAATTTAATTATTTTGTAATTTTCTTCATTTTTATTTGAAAGTTCTTCCTCCCATAAATTTAAAATTTCTTTTTGCCTGAAGTCTCCTTCTACTTTTGAAATTTTGTCTTTTATATCTTTCAGCAAATCTTCTCCGGAAATTTCTTTATCTTCTATTATTTCAATACTCTCTACAAACACATCGTGGTCGGGTATTTCTATCTCACCAAGCTTATCTTCCCTTGCCCACTCCCACAGTGGCTTACCATCAACAGGGCGTGAAGAATATGGTGGATAGGATTGCTTAATCTTGCCAATAAAATTTGGAAGAATTACAGTGAGTAAATCCGATGAATTTTCAAATAGTTTCTCCGATGTAGCTTGTTTGTTCATTATCTTCCCCATCACATCATAAGTGTCAGTCGCAAAACCAAATAGGACTTCTACTTCATACTCTTTTGGTAAATTCAAATACTCATCTTTCTTCTTGCATTCATCCCCTACAAGTATGAGAAGCACCCCTTCGGCCAGAGGATCAAGCCTCCCAGCATAAGTCATGGGCAAAAGACGTAGATTTTCATTGTCTTTTTTAAGGTTATTGATACATTCTAAAGGTGTCTGCCCGCATTTTTTATAGACATTTATAACTTTCTCCATATATTGCCATAATAACACATATATGCTAGTATGTGACTTAGATAGGTAATCTATTTTTCTATCGGAAGAAAACATTGCGAGAAAGAATAAACAATCAAATAAGAGCATCAGAGGTCCGCGTGATCTCAAGCGAAGGGGTCAACCTTGGCATTTTGAGTTTTAAGGATGCTTTTGCTTTAGCCAATAAAGAAGGCTTAGATCTGATTGAAATAACCCCCAATGCAGTTCCGCCAATAGTTAAGATAGCAAATTTCGGTAAGTATCAATACGAGCAGAACAAGAAGCAGAAGAAAGCCAAAGCAGGAGCCAAAACTACAGAAACCAAGTCAGTTCAGATAAAGATTGGTACTGGAGAAAATGATCTTGCTTTGAAGGCCCGAAAAGCTTCAGAGTGGCTCAAAGAAGGTCATCGTATCAAGATAGAGCTTTTCCTTTCAGGACGCTCCAAGTATATGGCAGATGCATTCCTAAGAGAAAGGCTTGATCGTATACTTCATCTTATCACGGAGAATTATAAAGTAGCAGAGGATTATAGAAAAGGTCCTAAAGGTCCAACTATTACAATTGAGAAAGAAAAGTAAAATATTATATGGCAATAAAAACAAACAAATCATTAACAAAGCGTTTAAAAGTTACAAAGAATGGCAAGATTATGTCCCGTGCTCCTGGATTTAACCACTTCAATGCCAAGCAGTCTCGTACTAAACAGTTAGCTGGTCGTAAGATGAACACACAAGCATTTTCAAATAAAAATATCAGAACTTATTTACCAAACGCGTAAATAATAAATAATAATTAAAAATTTATGACAAGAGTTAAAAGAGGAGTATTAAAAAATAAAACAAGAAAGAATATCCTGAAGCAAACCAAAGGATTCCGTTTCGGTCGTGGCACAAAGAAGATAGAAGCAGAAAATGCATTGATGCATGCTGGTGCATATTCATTTGCACATCGTAGAGACAAGAAAGCAGATGCAAGAAGCCTCTGGACTACTCGTATCAACGCTGCTGTAAGACCTTTCGAACTTTCATACAGTAAGTTCGTGGATAAGCTTAAGAAGAAGAACATCGAGATAGACCGCAAAATCCTCTCAGACTTAGCACAGAACAATCCAGAAACTTTCGCAAGAATCGTAAAAAGTATCTAAACACCAATACAATAAAATCTCCAAAAGCAAAACTTTTGGAGATTTTATTGTATTGGTGTCTTATATTCTCCTAATACCTCACCCCCCACATCACCATCAATTGATTCATATCAAAGATGTTAATGAGGCCATCTCCTGTGATGTCACCTTTGGTTAGAGAGATGTCTTTGGTATAGGTCTTGTTCCAGTTAGCCATGATGATGTTGAAGTCGATGATGTTGATAGAACCATCGGGTTTAATGTCTTTTTGTTTGGCTTTGTCTATTAGAGTGGCTGAAGTGGTTGTATTGGTAACACAGGTGGTATTTACTAGAGTTGTTCCGGTTGGACAGGTTATGGTGGTAGTAGAGGAAGCTCCTCCTCCCCCACCTCCTCCGGCTGGTGGGGTTACTACTGGTAAGGTAATAGTAATAGTATCAGATGAGGATAGAGAGACATTACCAGCCAAGTCTTTAGCGAAAGCATAGAGAGTTTTGGTACCTTGCGTAGTGAATGTATATGATGTAGGAGGTGTACTTGACCATGGACCGGAACCTGCACTAGGAGTAGAGCCTGTTTCGTTTAGTAAGTAGCCGGTGACTCCGGTACTGTCTGTAGCTGAGAGGGTGGTGATGGATATAGCTAGAGAGGTAGAGGTGGTGGGGATGGTGAAGGAGGAGATAGAGGGAGGGAGGGAGTCTACTGTATTTGGACTAGGATCCTTTAGATATATGACAGAACGGTATGGAAGTATTGTTACATTACCTGTTACTTTATTACCATCCATGTCTACTACTGGCCATGGGAGAGAGACTGTTTTGGATGATTGGGTGGCGTTGTAGTCGAAGAAGATGTCGGATTCGGAGGTGATACTGATGGGGGACTTTTTGGAGTTGGCGTCTTGGCCACTGAAGGTTTGCCATTGAGCAAGGGTTTTATTGTATGATCCACCTGTGTTAGGTTGACTGATATTGAATATAATATTATCGTCAATTGGACGTGCATAATAGTTATTGTTCAATGTTCCAATTAAAGGAATATTGTTACCACTTGAATTAATGTTTCCTACTAATTGACTAGCTGATTTAGATAAGAATATATTGTTATTCATATTGAAATTTGCATAAAAATCCACCGCACTAGAAGGATAATTTATTCTAAACTGAGCAACGTATCCATATGTAGGATGATGTGCATTATATACCTTATTGTCATGAAAATTTATGAAACTTGATTCATTGGCAAAAAAACCATAGAGAATACCGTTGGCTACCGTATTGTTCAACACTTCTACATTTTTTGATTTATTATCTAAATAAATTCCAGCCGCTACTGTAACCACACTTAGATTGGTTCCTTGTGGTGCGCCAATTCCATTTATAATAATGTTGCTATCAATAACAACATTATTCATTGCTACTTGGTTAGGCCCAGTATAGGTGTAAATTCCTCCCCCATCATCCATAATCTGGCAGAAGGTATCAACAAAGTTGTTTTTAACCAAAATATTGTTGCCATGAAAAGTTATGCCATTAAATCCAACATTTATTAAACTATTATTTTCAATAATGACATTATTTGTATAATTGCCAGAACCAATAGCATTAGTTACATATCCAGGGGTTGCAGTAACATATGCTTGTCCAGGGTTAACTGCGATATTGGTTACAGTATTTCCTCTTATCGTTACATCACTAGAAGATGAAGAGGTACCTATTCCAGAACCATTTGAATCGGTAACAGTATTATTTTCATACAATACATTAGTTCCACGAAGTGATATTCCAGACGTTCCAACAAAAGACATATTGCAATTTTGAACAGTCACATAAACTTTTACAGAAGTATCTGTGTCGTTTATACCATATGTATTGGCCCCTATGAGATTTACCCCATCTATTGTGATGTAGTTTTTATTAACTGAAATTAATTTATCGATACTTGCTATTTTTACATTGGTAGGTTGACTTGTACTATATATACTTATCTTTTTAGTTGAAGGATTGTAATACCATTCATTTTGCTGATCGAGAGTTCTAAGATCATTTTGAATAAAGAAACCAAATCCATTACTTGGTCCTCTAATAGTTGCACTAGTCCAATTCAATGTACTCCCTAAATGGGAAGTAATCATGCGTCTTTCGATTGAAAAATTGGAACTTCTAACAACCACTTCTGCTCCATCCCAATCAGGATTTTCTGACAGTGATGAACTAGTAATAGATGTGGGGGATGATGTTTGATATGTTAGATATCCTTTACTTGCTGTATTATCTGCATTCGGCCACCTCCCCATAGGAGTATTCACATTATTTATCGTTACCATATTAAGAGTCGACAAGGTTGATACGGGAGAAGTTGATTCCCAGATGTTGTTACCTAAGTTAGTCCATTCTGTAACATCTGTGAATCCAGTGATGATAGGTTGAGATCCTGATCCATAGGAAGAGAATGTAATAGGGTTCCCTGCTGTTCCTGATTGGGATACGGTAATAGATCCATAGAATGTATCCCCTCTCTTGAATAGTATAGAGTCTCCGGGGGAGAAGGTCGTCGCATTTACCTTAGATATGGTCTGCCAAGGAGTAGATTCAGATATTCCATTGTTAGTATCTAGTCCTGTGTTAGATACATAGTAAGTAGCAGCATAAGAAGTACTGGTATGTAAGAGGAAGATGAAGAGGAAGAAGATTGTAGTGATGATTATTTTTTTCATTGTATATATCTATTATACAGTATATTTCACCCCCCACATCACCATCAATTGATTCATATCAAAGATGTTAATGAGGCCATCTCCTGTGATGTCACCTTTGGTTAGAGAGATGTCTTTGGT
>Ga0208958_1004486_pt1 | contig 10006 bp, 7 predicted proteins | sample RifOxyB1_FD_184032 | JGI IMG/M metagenome (GOLD analysis project Ga0208958, IMG submission 184032) | Soil microbial communities from Rifle, Colorado - Rifle Oxygen_injection B1 (SPAdes) | ecosystem: Environmental > Terrestrial > Deep subsurface > Rock core/Sediment | place: Rifle, Colorado...
TTTGTATTTTGTTAATTGTGCAGTCTCATCGGGGATTCCAAAAAGCAACATGGGAGCATGCGTGCCAGTTTCCCAAATCCCTTCGAAGGCAGCCATTTTAGCGGCCTGGGTTCTCGCTACTTGTACGCCATGAAAATGCCCAATCGGTAGCAAAGTAAACACCGAAACAAAACCAAAAATCAAAGCTACCTTAAAAGAGGCTTTGGCAAATTCCATATGAATTTTTTTAAGGAGATAGTATGCAGAAATTCCCATGACAAAAAAGGCTCCGGTAATGAGCGCCCCACTCATCGTGTGAAAATACCTTGGGATGGTAGAAGGGTTAAAAACCGCTAATAAAAAATTAGTTAATACTGGTTTTCCTTGAATCATTTCAAATCCCGCCGGGGTTTGTTGCCAGGAATTGGCCACAATAATCCAAAAAGCTGAGAGCGTGGATCCAATCGCCACCATTAAGGTGGAGAACCAGTACATTTTTGGTGACACTCTTTTTTCTCCATAAATAAGAATGGAAATAAAACAAGATTCCAGAAAAAAAGCAAATATTCCTTCCGCTGCCAGTGGTGCACCGAAAATATCTCCCACAAACTTAGAATACTGTGCCCAGTTGGTACCGAATTGAAACTCCATGGTAATTCCGGTGGCCACTCCCACGGCAAACGAAACGATAAACAATTTAAGCCAAAACCTTGAGATTGACCGATAGAGTTTGGAACCTTCATTGATGTGCAAGGACTCAAAGATGAAAATCAGCCACGCCAATCCGATGGTCAGCGGAGGGAAAATATAATGAAACCCAATGGTAAAAGCAAATTGCAATCTGGCCAGTAGTATCTGATCCATAACTTAAACCGCAGTTGCTGTGGTATCAACAAACACTCTGCTGGCCAACTCCTTGTCAAGCATGTACAAGCCTTCTGCGGAATTTTGAACTCGTTTGATATTTTCAATGATGTCGATGACGTTGGCTTCTTCCTCAACTTGCTCACTTACATACCATTGCAAAAATTGATAAGTCGCATAGTCTTTTTCTTTCATCGCAAGTTCCACCAGATTATTAATCAACTCGGTTACTTGCTGCTCATGTTCAAGGGTTTCCTCAAATACATTTAGTGGACTACTCCATTCTAATTTGGGAGCCTTAAGATCTTTAAAATTTATCCGTCCCCCTCGTTCATTAATGTAACGAAAAAATTTCATTTTATGAGTTTGCTCTTCTTGAAATTGTACATACATCCAATGGGCCATCCCTTTTAAGTTGATGCTTTCAAAATAAGCACTCATGGAAAGGTACAAATACTCAGATTCTGATTCCGCTTTTAACTGATTGTTTAAAGCTTGTTCCATTATTTTTTTTATAGCCATATGCACCTCACTTGTAGAAAAAACATTAGTAAATAAGTTAACTTATAAATAAAGAAATTACTAGGTACTTAAAAGATTGAGTTAAGATAGCAGTGATTTATATAGCTTAATCATATTAGTTGAAGTTAATTCCAAATGAAATTTCTTAACCCATTGATATCCTTTTTCGCTCATCTCCTGACGTAGCTGATCGTTTTCTACCAATCTGGTCATGGCCTTCCCAAGTTTATCACTATCGTGTGGGTCTACATATTCCACCGCATCACCCCCAGTTTCTCCAAAACATGATCCTGTGGATGTGATCACTGGAACACCGCTAAATAAGGATTCAATAATCGGTATTCCAAACCCTTCAAACAAAGAGGGGAATACAAATACGGTCGCTTGCTGATAAATGGCCGGCAAATCCTTGCTAGGAACATCCTCTAAAAAAATAACATGATTTTCTAAATTAAGTTTGCAGGCATGTTGAAAAAGATGGTTTTTATATTTAGTGCCCTGCCCGACTAAAACCAGCGGTAAGTCATGAGACTGGGAGACATATTTATAGCTGGTGATAAGATGTTCTAAATTTTTTAATTTGGTAAAAGCTCCCACATATAAAATATAGTGGTGAGGTAAAAAATACTTTTTACGAACTTCATCTTGCCGGGCCTTGGATTCAAGGTTGTAAAAAATTGGATCACAACTTTGATAAACCACATCCACTTTATCAGCATCTACTTTCAAATATTGGCCTAGGTCATTTTTAGTTTGTTCACAAATGGCCACTACTTTGTTAGCCACTTGGCAACTATAAGTATATTTTTTCTTATAAATTCTGCGATCCACTGAACTGAACATATTCGGATATCGCATAAATAATAAATCATGGATTGTCACTACCGTTTTAATCCCCAGTTGATCAATTTTGGGGGGTAATTCGTGAGAGAGTCCATGGAAAATATCCGGTTTATCTTTTTTCAAAACATTAGTTAAAAAAAGACTGCGCCAAGAAGAAGAAAAAGTTTGAGTTAAAAAGCTACTGGGTACCACTAATTTTAAATTGCCTTTTTTCTTCAAATCTTCATACCACGTGCGTGCTCTTTCATCCTTGAAAGGAGGAGTATAAAGAACATATTCATTTTCTGGAAAATTTAAAACTAACCCTTCGATTAAAGTTCTAGAATAATTACCAAGTCCACGAAAATTATGAAACGCCCTTTTAGCATCAAATGCAATTTTCATCTGCTTAAAATCCCTTCCCTTGCTCTTACAATAAGACCGGTATCACCAATCTTTGTCTAGGATAAATTTTTTCTGAGTTAAGTGAATTGTAGCTTAGAATTTTTCCAACTGACAATCCAAATTTTTGAGCAACCAGTGCCAGGTTGTCACCTTTTTGAACGGTATAGTAAGAAACATTTACTGGTATTTTTATTTTCTGATTTTTTAGCAATCGGTTAGAACGCAATGAATTAGATTTTTTAATCTTAGTTAGGGAAACATCATATTTTTGCGCCAATCCCATAAGCGTTTCCCCACTTCTAACTTTGTGGGTCAAATGTTTTTTATAAACTTTGTTTTTTTCCGAAGCAGTAGAGCGCCTTGGCCTGGTCTGAGAAGCATTTTTATTTTTGCTTGCCACTAAGACCACTGACTGGGTTAAGGTTTTGTTAAAACCATATTGATCCATATGGTAGAAAATATCTCTAGCGGCCACAATTTTCGGAATATAGTAAATCGTTTCTTTAGGCAATAATCTTTGAGCAACCAGATGTGTATAATCGCGACTATTGCCTCTTCTTATGGCCCGGATCACTCCATATTCACCTTTATTATAGGCCAATACCGCAAATTCCCAATTACCAAAAATATTATATAAATCTTTAAAATATCTGCAAGCGGCATGGGTGGATTTGATGAGATCAGCTCTCTCATCGACCCTGCTATTAATTTTTAATCCGTAATGCCTGGCCGTGGCTTTCATAAACTGCCAAGGACCAGCTGCGCCGGCCCTACTTTTTATCCGCAAATTGAAGCCGCTTTCAATAAGAGCTACAAAAAATAAATCTTTAGGTAGTCCATACTGTGATAAAATGCTCATCACGGTTTCTTTATACTTCAAAGAGTTGTTGAGATGATTTTGAAAGCTATCCTTAAACCGACTAGTAAGATAGTTAATCCAAAAATCGTATAATTTTTTTGAATAACGCAGCTCCAGTGAGTGTGTCCTGATATTTTTAGAGACTTTCATCTCCATCTTAAGCGGAATGGTCTCGCCTTTCTTAATAGCAGAACTTTGCTTATCAACTTTTTGCAAAATCACGTCATCATCTTTTTCAACAACGTTGAAATTTTCCTTTAAAAAAGCGTTGTTCATCATGGCATCGTCTTCAAGTCCGATGGTAAATAATGGCAGCTCTTCTTTTGGGGTGACAGGCACAGTCTGATTGCTAGCACAACCAGTAAAAAGAAAAACCAATATAAGCCAATAACTAAAATTCAACACCATCTCCTGTCTCTATAATATACCTGTCCTATCATTTTAAACGAACCACGGCTTAATTTTAAGAGGAAATATCTACCTCCCAAATTAGCAAAATTATAAGATTACTGCAGATGATTTCTAAACAATCTGCCATTTTCCTCAGTCAGTAAATTAAAGGGCTCATTTTTTAAAAAAAGATGACTGTCCAAATCTATATAATCAACTTTGTAAGCCAAATTAAAAGCTGATGAAATGCCCAGCGAAGTTTCCAGCATACAGCCAAGCATGGTTTTTAGTCCCAGCTCCCGGGCCTTGCGAAGCTGAGAGATGGCCTTTAAATACCCGCCTGATTTCATCATCTTTATATTAATTCCATGAAATCTTCTCACATAATATTCGGTCACATTTTGGGTGGTTATTGATTCATCGGCAATCAAGTACACTGGAGAATTTTCTTTGAGATAAAGATAATCATCATGCAAATCGGCGTGCATTGGTTGTTCTAAAAATAAAATCTTCTCCAAATCCTGCCTTTCTAAAAATTGCAAAACCTCGTCCGGGTTATTAAAACTCTCATTGGCATCAATACAAATTTTGCCAAAAAAATGTTTGAGCACTTCCGTGATAAAATCGGGGTCTGAGTCCTTGCCAACTTTTACCTTCATAGTTTTAAAACGGGTAAGATCATAATCATCAATAAATTTCTTGATATCCCCGACGGGCATAATAGGAAGCGAGATAGAAGTTTCCAAAACATTAACACTTTTTTGTCCCAGTAACTCTTCCACGGGTTTTTCTGACAACTGGGAAAGGTAAGATACAAAAGCGGACTCGATTCCAAACCGTAGTGAACCAGGTAGCTCAAGATCGTTTAAAAAATCTATCAATTCTTCCACACTCCGCACCTGTCCTGGCAAGGAGCTGGTAAATTTATTAAACCCTTCGATTATTTGTTCAGGTGTTTCGCCAAACCGAGTACAAATCGAAACTTCTCCGGCAGCGCTCAAATCTCCACCAAAAACTTCTACAATATAATTAGTTTTGGTGGTAACACTTCCTCTGGCAATTTTCCAAACAAATTTCAGTGGCAACTCAATTTCTCTAATACTCCAAGTTAGCATTACAACCTCGAAAATCTAAAGACTGGACATTGGTATTCAAATAATTATACTCTAAATAGGACGAAGTTAACAAACTGAAATATTACAAATATTGTATGCCAAACCCAATTCAAAAATTAACCAACTTAGTTATTCGAATCGTTAGTGAAACCAATGGACTCACCCTTGGAAACACGATTGAACTACTTTTAAAATCCAACTATCTGGACTACGATGAGGAATCAAAAAAATTCATTGAATCTTTTGCCGACCTTCTTTATCAAAATCGCTCTAAAAAAATTCCTATCAAAGATTTACTTACCCACCCTTTTTCTCATGCGATGTTTGAATTTTTTAAATCCTTCCCTTTGAGATATCACGAAGAACATATTCATTTAACTGGTTCACTCACACCCGAATTTATTTATCCGCATTTAATGAAAATCTTAAACGGGCCTAAAAAAGATAAAATTGAAAAGCTGTTAAAAAATGTGTACGAATTTTCTTATCATGGCATTCAAGGCCCTGATGATATAAGGAAGCTGATCTGTTTAAAAGATCATCAGCATTTTGATGAATATTTGAAAATTCTTTTTCTCCCCAAACTTATTTTAAAGGATCGTCAAATTCACCAAGAGGCTGCTTATCATATGGCCTCCAACCTATATAACAATTATAACGTAGGTCGAATTCGACTCAAATTCACTTTATCACGCATAAGCGGACTCAAAGAGGAAATCCTCCCTAGCGAAAATTATTTAAGCTCCAAAGACGTGGTGCTTGGACTATATGATGGATTCATGCAATTCAAAAAAGAACATAACGATTTTGATTTTGTTTTAACTCCGTGTTTTCGAAAAGAACTTGATTTTTATGATCAAACCCGTTTCAAATCCAAAAAGGATCATATCGATCACCAAGTAGAAACCATTTTGGATTTGCTGGAAAAATTTCCCGAATTGGCACCTTATCTAAAAGAAGTCGATACGGTGGGAAATGAAAAAGAACTTTTTCGCAAAGTCCATTTCATGGAGATGAAACATGGCTTTAGGAGACTACAGTATAAAGGACTAAAAATCCGCAGTCATCATGGAGAGTCTTTTGAAACTCTTAGAAAAGGCGTGCAATCCGTCGACAACGCCCTCAACATCTGGAGAATCGACACTCTCGAACATGGCATAAGTCTCGGTATCAATCCCAATTTTTATTACCAAAGAATTGTGGATCGGGTGATCAAGGATAATCAACAAAAAATCCCTCTCAAAGAACACACCCATGAATATAATGAAGTCAAACATATGGACTGGCCGGATTTTAATATCCCCGAAAAACTTTATCAAGGTATTCCGCTGTCAGACAGTGAAATTACCAGCTTTATTAAGACGAAGTTTCATACGGCCTTGGAAACGGAACATTATCAGCATGATGTTTTAAATCATATGATCAACAAAAATGTTCCGCTAATCTCCCTTCCCACTTCCAATTTAAAACTGACCGGTCGTTTTGATTATTATAAAGATCACCCCTTTTCCTGGTGGGAGAAAAAAGGACTGCGCTTGGGGATTGGCACTGATAACTACATCACCTTAAACACCAACTTCATTCAAGAACTTTTGATTCTCTTATATTCCGATCCGGATAATTTAAAGATCAACAAGCTTTTAAGTGTCGCTACCCGGGAAAAGAGACGGGCCTATATCAGTAATTTACTTTGGGATATGCGGAAGAAAATAGTTTAGGAAGAACTTATTTTGCTGGGTTAATAAAAGTGAATAAATAACTCTATCAAGTTTACCCTCCGACACAATCATCTTAAAATTTCCGACTAAAAACTGTGAAGTCTCCTCGTATTGATTTTTTTAAGGTTCCAATTTGGAACCTTAAATCCTCAAACTCATTTTGATCCAATTTTTTTAGGTGTAATTTCTGACATTCCTATTGCCATGGGCGGCACCAACGATGACTTCAATATCAACCTCTATAGTTCCAACTGTAGTAATAGATCAGAATTGAAATCCAAGCACCCTTCCGGGACAGAAATTTTTAGGAAAACCATTAGGAACAAATACCGTTTGGACCATTTGATTAGGCTTTTGGGATACATTTTGAAAATAAGGTATCAATCACCCGATCTGGGGTAATATCCACTAAACATTTTTGATAAACGGCTTGGGAACATTTGCCTCTGCCATCTTTAGTGCAAGGCCTGCAATGCAAACTGACCTCAAGGGTGATGGAATTATCTCCCGAAGGAAAACCGAAGGCGGTCGGACCGATAAGGGCGATCGTGGGAATTCCCAGATAATCTCCCACATGTAAAAGACCGGTGTCTGCAGCAATTAGAACATTTGATTTACTGACGACATAGCAGCTTTCTATCAAGTTTAATTTACCGGCTAAATTAATAATTCGCTTTCCAAATTTTTCTTCAAACACTTGCAGGTAGGTATCACTGGGTCCACCGAGAATGATGAAGCGATAATCAGGAAGTTTTTCTATCAATTGTAACCAATGGGAGAGTGGCCACTTTTTCATGTCCCAAGTGGCCGAAGGAGCGATGGTAAGAGTTTTCTTGTCAAGTTCTTGACATATTTTAAGATATCCATTTTGATCCCTCATTTCTCCAAAATTAAACGCTATTTTTTTGATGACCGGATCAGATTTTATAAGTTTTAAAAGTGGTGCTTGAAAAGAAACTCGACCTCTAAAAGGCTTCGGGAAAAAATTCTTGCGGCAAAAAAATAAAAGAAATCTTTTGAAGCGATCTTTATCTCGAGTGACCACCACCGGATCAATGGATTTAGTACATATATAATGAAGAAGTGAATTATACAATAATCTGGTAATAAGTTGCGAGCGAATACTTTTATGGGCGTCGTAAACCAGCTCGTAGTGGTGCTTTCGGATTTTATTAATAAATGACAGCAGTCCTTCTTTTTTATCAAAAGCAAAAACTTCATCCACATCAGGATGCAGTTTAACTAGCGAAGCAAATTCTTTTTTGGTAGCAAAATGAATTTCACTTAAAGGATACATCATTTTAAGTAAATCGATGGCAGACATGGATTGAATAATGTCACCAAAACTGGAAAATCTAATAATCAAAATTTTCTTTTTTTCCATCTTTTATTTTCCTGTAGGACCACTTTCCTAATCAAAACTTAATAAATTTTTTATAAAGATATAGCACAAAAGTGTTGTAAAGATAAAAAACAAACTTTATAATTTTTGTATTGTATAGGTTTTAATATTAATCATTAATCATAACTAAGGGAGTATTGATGAGAAAATTATTTGTAATTACACTTGGTATGTTGTTAGCAGTTCCTGCAATCGCAGATGTTATGCCAACAATCTACGGAAAAGTAAATCGAGAAATCCAAATGAAAAATTTGGATGCAGAACAAACTGACTCAAAAGAAATTAAGAACATCCGTTCGGTAGATGTTGCAAATTCAGAATCAAGAATTGGCGTAAAAGGCGAATACGGTTTTAATGACCATACTGCTAAATACGTTTTAGAAATGGGCTTAAACTCAGGTACTAACACTATTGGTATCAGAGAGTCTTACGTTGACATGGGTGGATTTTGGGGATCAATCATTGCTGGACAAACTTATGTTGCCGGCGACATGCTTGGTTTAAAACTTGATCCTTTAAGTGGAACAAGTGCAGGCTTAGAAGCTATAGATATCACAAATGCTCTACCTTCTACTCCTGACGATAGTACTACACCTCTTGTCAATGAAAGCTATGTACCGATTAAAAATGACCACGCTTTAGGTGCATACGGTATTGGTTATACTTACAGATCCAGAAAAGAATTAGTTGGTTATAAAACGCCTGTTATTGGTGGATTCCAGTTTTATACCACAATCGATAACAATGACGACATTGCTCTTGCTGGCAAGAAAAATACTTTCTGGAGCAACCAAGCTTCTTTTGAAAAAGAAATGAATGGCATGAATTTAGGCGTATACGCTGTTTATGATATAGTTTCAGGAGCTGGCATGAAAGACGCTTCAGTCATGGGTTTTGGCGCAAGTTTTGGCATGATGGGCTTTGGACTAACTGGTATGTATACAATGTCAGAAGCTACAGACACCGACGTTGCTGCTGCTAAGCCTTATGAAACAACTCAAATGATGGTTACTGGTAAGTATACATTCATGGATACCAATACAGTTGCAATGACTTACGGTAAAATGTCAAATGAAGACAAAAATGTTGCTGGCAATGCTGCTAAAAACAATACTACTCAAATGGCATTTGCTTTCATCAAAGAACTTCATAAAAATGTATCTGTAAGAGCTTCTTACGGAATCGTTGAAAAAGAACAAGAAGATGCAACTTTGAACGTAGCTGCTGTTGCTGCTGGCGGTGGTTTTAAAGCTACTGTTGCTGCTGTTGGAACAACAATTACTTTCTAATTTGAATTTAGTTAGTTAATAAAAGAAGGGGAACCGTTTGGTTCCCCTTTTTTTTTGTGAGATGGCATGATATCTTTTCTCATAAAACTTTAATGAGGGAATGTTATGAAATATTTTTTAATCTTTTTGGTGCTTATTTCATTTAAATCGCTAGCAGAAATCATCCACGCCAGTAGTGAAAATGATCAAAATCCTAGCAAACAAACCAAAATTATTTTAGAAACCCTTTTTAGTGATATTGGCATTGAGAAAAAAATGCAACCCCTCATTGAAAATCAACCGGCACCTGCACCGGCCCCCATCCCTACCCACTCTCCGACTCCCACCATCGTTCCTACCGAAACACCCAAGCCAATTACGGCGGGAGAATTAAAAATTCAAGAGCTATTAAAGAAAAATAAAGAGGCGCTTAAAAAGCAAAAAGAAGATGAAAAGGATGCCGCCTTCAAGAAAAAATACTATAAGAAAGATGATAACATTTATGCAGAGATAAGATCAGAAAATGAAGAAAATCTAAAAAAGCTTAAAAATGAAAATCAGGCCACCCTTTCGGCATGGAACGCTGAAGTCAAAAAAACCCGTGAGCAATGGGAAAAAATGCGTAAAGAATTTTTAAGCAACATCAAAACCTATAGGAAAAA
>Ga0208958_1004487_pt1 | contig 10005 bp, 9 predicted proteins | sample RifOxyB1_FD_184032 | JGI IMG/M metagenome (GOLD analysis project Ga0208958, IMG submission 184032) | Soil microbial communities from Rifle, Colorado - Rifle Oxygen_injection B1 (SPAdes) | ecosystem: Environmental > Terrestrial > Deep subsurface > Rock core/Sediment | place: Rifle, Colorado...
GTGTTCCGATTAAGTTGAATGGAAGAGTGGTCCGGATAGGGGCTCCGCCCTGATCTGGCGCTCCGCCGGTTGGCAACTCTTCTCCAGGGATTAATTTTTTGCTACTGAAAAGATTTCGAGCAAAAATGGGCTCATAAGTCTCCCGTGTGCGAGTTTTTTTGCCGGATATGGATGACTTCGGAGCACGGATCACGGGAGGTTTGGGTAGATAATTGGAAACCAGAATTCCCGAAATATCAGCCAGGAAGTACGTCGAAAAAATGACGGTCACCAATTTTCCCCAGAACGCGGTTCCGTGCTTTTGAAATTTATTATTCAGCCATTCAGCAATGGAAGCAGGATCGGCACCTTGAAATTTGCCGATCAACTCCTTCGTCCACTCTGAACTTCCAACACCTGAGAGCCGGGTACGAGTGGCCTCTTTTAGGCGTGTTCGCCAGTTGGTAGGATTCTCCGGAAGTGGATCAGGTAAGGGTGGATTCGGTTCATTATCCATGTTCAATCTGACATAACGCAAGAGCGGTGCCAGTGAGCGGCATGAAGTCTGAAAATAATTGTGCAGAGCTCGTTCGCGATTTCACGAGGAATATCGCCTTGAAAAACGTAAAGGGGAGCGTAGACTCAAATGCAAGCCCACATGTTAATGCGATGCGTTTGACAAATTGTCATTCCTCGTCATCTTTGAGGTTAGTTTAAGTTGGGTCGCTGACAAAATGTCACAAAGATCAAAGTAGGAGAATGTCATGGGACTCGCAGAGCAAAATAGCTTTATGAAATCGATTTTCTTCGGCCAAATTCGCGAAGATTTAATTTTCCCTTTTCCTCGTTTGAATGCTGAAACGACTGAGACCGTGAAAATGGTTTTGGATTCAGTTGAAAAATTCGGAAAAGACCAAGTCAAATCCGATGAATGGGATGAAAAATACGCGATGCCTGGCGAGTTGATAAAAGAACTATCTGAACTCGGCATGATGGGCCTTGCTGTTTCTGAAGAATATGGCGGTTTGGGACTGTCTCAATTTGGTTATGCCCGAGTCATGCAGGAAGTGGCCACGTTTGACGCTTCTCTGACGGTAACCCTGGGAGCTCATCAGAGTATCGGGTACAAAGGTCTCTTGCTTTTCGGTACGGACGCGCAGAAAAAGCAATTCTTGCCCCGCTTGACGAGCGGTGAGTTGATTGCCGCGTTCTGCTTAACGGAACCGGGGAGTGGTTCGGATGCTGCTTCAATCAAAACCCGTGCGGTTCTTTCGTCGGATCAAAAATTCTATACCTTAACTGGAAATAAGCTTTGGATTACAAACGCAGGAATTGCAGGCTTCTTGACTGTATTTGCTAAAGTAGAAGTTGAAGAAAACGGCCAAAAGAAAGACAAGGTCACAGCTTTTCTTCTCGAGCTTCCGGCGCAAGGCGTGACGGTTGGGCCTCCCGAGCATAAATTAGGAATCAGGGCCTCTTGGACAAATGCCATTCATTTTGATCAGGTGAAAATTCCCGCCGAAAATATTCTGGGCGGCATTGGACAGGGATTTAAGGTAGCGATGGGAGTCCTGAATAACGGTCGCCTGGGCTTAGGCTCGGGGTGTGTCGGAGGATGCAAGAACGCAATCAAAGCTTCCATCACTTACGCCAATGAACGCATTCAGTTCCAAAAGAAGCTCGGTGAATTTGGGATGATCAAAGAAAAGATCGCCCGGATGATGATCAATACCTATGCGGCTGAAAGCATGGTCTACATGACGACCTCCTTGGTCGATCGCAAGGACGTCGATTTCTCGCTTGAAAGCGCGATTTGCAAAGTATTCACGTCAGAAGTCCTTTGGGAAGTCACGGACGAAAACCTGCAGATCTGGGGTGGCAACGGGTACATGGAAGAGTATCCGTATGAGCGTTGGCTCAGAGATGCCCGGATTAACAGAATTTTCGAAGGAACCAATGAGATCTTACGGGCATTTATTGCGCTCTCAGGAATGCAGGGGCCCGGGCAGGAACTCGCGGGTTTAGCCAAAGCAATCAAGCACCCGCTCAAAGGTTTGGGCCTGGTTGGAGATTTTGCAATTCGTAAAGCCAAGCAGAACATTGTTGGCGAGTCCATTTCGCGGGCGCATCCGGCCATGAAGAAAATGGCCGGAATTCTGGAAGAGTATGCTGTTGAGCTTTCGAATCAGGTTGACGTACTGCTGAGGCGTCACGGAAAAGAAATTCATCTCCGACAGTTCGCGCAAAAACGCGTCGCAGAAATCGCGATCGACCTGTACGCCATGTTCTGTGTTCTTTCGCGTGTCACGGCTGCCATTGAAGAGAGTGGCGTCGAAAAATGTGAAATGGAACTTGCGATTGCCAATTGCTTTTTTGCCCGGGCGAATCGCCGGGTTCGCGGAAATTTCAAGGCGATCTCAAAAAATGACGACGAATCCATGAAACTAATCGCCGACAAATCGTACGAATTTGGCAAGTATCCGTTTGATGTCTTGAATGGTTAAACAGTGAAGCGGCTGGTTCTTTTTGATATCGACGGAACGCTCCTGAATGGGGGCAAGCTCTGGCGCGAAATTTTTGAACGCGCTTTCCTTCAGGTTTTCCCGGGGTTTGGTTTTCCACGAGTCAGCTTCAGTGGGAAAACAGATCGCCAGATTTGTGCGGAAGTTCTCCGGGAAATTCAGTGGAAGCCGGACACTTCGGATTCCAATCGGGATGTGACCGATCGTTTGATAAAAGAGTACCTGGTTGTCCTTGCACGTGAGCTTCAGGCGGGCAGAGGAGCGGAAGTCGAGCTTCTGCCTGGAGTTTGTGAGATTCTGCAGCGGCTCCAGTCGGTGAAAACGGTACGACTTGGACTTTTAACTGGAAACGTTCGGGAAGGGGCGCGGCTTAAACTTGACTGCAAAGGACTGCAGGGTTTCTTCGGCGCGCCGGAGCTTCGAGGTGCTTTTGGCGATGATCATGTGGATCGGTACGCTTTGCCGACAATTGCCGTACAAAAGATCGAAGCTGAAACCGGTATTCGTTACGCCGGCAAAGAAATCGTGATCATTGGAGATACGCCTCATGATGTCCAGTGTGGACGTTCAATCGGTGTAATGGCAGTTGCTGTGGGAACAGGGCGCGCGGAATATCGAGAGGCACTGCTGGCTTCAGGTCCTGATCATTTTTTCACGGATCTTCGGGATACGAAGAACGTGATTAAAGTGCTGTTAAACGGGTAAAATCACCCAGATTAGTTGCATGACACAGAACGATGGACACCCGCGTCATTTTTATGTATACAAGCTCCTCATCACTGACTGAGGAGAAGTATCGATGAGAACTTTGCGTTTAAGTGTGTTGCCCGTTTTTTTGTTTTTTGCCAGCATGCATGTGGCAGTTGCAGCTGATTCCTGCGTTCCCACAACAGCCGATGGATATCCTTTTCCACAAGACGCGCAGGTAGGAATGAGCTGTGAGCTTTTCAAAGTTGTCGTTAAGACTGGCACCTGCGAGTACGGTGATGATGACCACGGAATCACGTACGGTCCTTGTCAGCCCGAGTCAAATCAGATTAACAAATTTGAAATCGGATTTCCCGAAATCAAAGCGGATATCGATTATGTTGCAAATCTTGACGAAAAAACAGTACGAGTGACGCGCAGATTTGATCATCAGACCTGCGAGCGTTCTTACAATGTTTCGTTATCAGTTCCGTGTGCCGCTGGAACCTGCATGGGAACCGGGACAAGCGATGGACAAACCGGTCCTTGGAAATACGACGTGACGGCTCAAGCCCTGATTCGCGATTTAAGTCCCGGGCTGCCAAACGGCACCACGCTCCGGTATTACGTTGTTTGCTTGGAAAGAATTCTGTAACGCAAATTTATTTGGGTTCTGTGGTCTTTTTTACCGGTAATCCGGCTTTTTCCCACTCTTCAAAACCACCCATATTTGCGGTTTTGAAACCTTTATTTGCCAGAATTTCTGCTGCAGCAATCCCGGAGCGGCGCCCGGATCGGCAGTACAAAATGATCTCTTTATCTTTGGGCAGAGTCTTTAGCCAGGTTTCGAATTCAGGTGAGTTGGGCAGCATTTTTGAATTGTAAGGCATCCATTGCGCGCCTTCAGCCATTCCGTTTGCGATTTCATCGGCTTCGCGAACATCCACCAGAACCGCAAAGTCGTTGCGTAACATGCCGAACGCCTCTCGCGGTTCAATGTTGCGGACGGATTGTTTTTTCGTGCACGCAGTGATTGTAAACGCGATCATCACGAGGCCAAACATCAGGAGTGTTTTACAAAATTTCATGGATCCTTTTTACCTGTAATCAGGATGCGATACAACCGTGGTCTGGAATGATTTGGCGCAAGCAAAGTTATTGTTCTTATGCTCTGAGTTTATAAATCAGTCCATGCGACTCAGCCCTCGAATCGACACATGGTGCATTAAATGCTAAAAATTCTTGTCTTTGTGACGGAACGGCTGCCGTTTTATATTGCTTTTGTGAGCATCCCTAGGGGCCTAAAGTAGTTCTCCTGCTCCGCGATGGGCGACGTGCCGCGATTGGCAGCTCATTGACTTGCGCCAATCATGCGGTATTCTGCGCAAATGGAGAGAACTATGCGCAACGTAATCGCTCTAGCCGCTCTGATGATTTCCAGTTCTGCATTTGCCGACGCACCGACCGCTGAACACCAGTTGTCACCGGACTTTCATACGCTTTATACGCAAACCCTCTCAGGCCAAGAGTGTAAAACGGATCAGGCACGAACGGTGCGATTCAAGGATTTCGAAAGCCAGTTTGGTCAACGATTGCAAAAACTTGTTCTCAAAACATTTGCGCCTGAAGATGCACGCCAATTGGGGCGCGTTGAGATCGTGGGTTCCACTTCCACAAAAGATGCTGCTGTCTATATTCAGTTTTCAGCCGATCCCGGGGTTGTTTCGGATCTTCTAAAACGATGGACTGAGTTGCCTAAGCGCGCCTGGTATCGCGTTACGGAGGACGACTCTTGTGCTGAACAGCGCGAAGTCAGGAAAGTTTCGGATTTGATAGTTCGATATCAGTGACCGAAAAGGCTGACTTACAAAATCAATCCTCCGGCCCCTTCCTGGACACTTATTAAAGTTCAAAAGCGTGGCAGGGAAGACGCAGAAATTTAGATACAGTGGTGGTCCGCTATTCACGGATTAACTCCAACAAAGACCCGAATTGTGGAATCTCCCTCAAAAAAGTGAGGATAAGCTCAAATATATGAGAGCTGAGTTGAACACGGAATAGGTTCTGATGTGGCTCGGCCCATCCATGGGCCTATAATAGCCATCCATGGCAAACCCCATAGAACCTACTCCGTGTTCTATGGCTCTCATGCTTTGGACTGTGACTTTCTGTGGAGTTCTAACTCATCTGTGGTTCGCAAAAAAGAAATGGGTGCCATTCTGTCGTTATCACGACCACAGAAAGAGCACCCACGAATGAGAGATATACCACGATTTTTATCTGCTGCAGTACCGGGATTTAAAGTTGTCGATGTTAAAGAATGGATCATAGACGGGCGCATTGACGTTTATTTGGAACCGGTCAGCAATCGCCCTGAGCCAACGTGTTATCGTTGTGGTGAGGTGTTGATGATCGATCGTGGCAAACACCGACTCAAGCTTGAGGGAATGCCCATTCTGGGACTTCGAACATTTTTCCATCTTTGGCGACAAAAGGGGCATTGCTCGAAGTGCAAGAAGGCGCGTTCCGAGGCGTTGGACCTGGTAGCTGATGAGACGCCCCATCTGATGCAGGATTATGCGTGGTGGATCGGGCGATTTTGCGAGATTGCTGCCGTTTCGCGTGTGGCGGAGTTACTGAATCTAAACGAAACCAGCACCTGGCGAGTTGATTTTAACCGGATGAAGCGAATGCTGGCTCACTACAAAATTCCCATTGTGACTCAGATCTCGGTGGATGAGGTCTACGCAAGAAAAAAACCGAAATTTGAGGGAGAAAGCCGGGACGAACGCTTCTTTACCGTCGTCTGTGACCTCAAAACCCGCAGAGTCATCTGGGTGGCTGAGAGCCGCCGCAAAGAAGCCCTCGATCAGTTTTTCTTACTGATCGGCAAGGATCAATGTTCAAAGATCGAAGTCGTGGCAAGCGACCAACACGAGGGCTACGCTGCCTCCATACAAGAACACTGCTCGAACGCAACCCACGTTCTGGATCGATTCCATTTGATGCAGATATTTGAAGAGGCCGTAAACGACACCCGAAAAATACTTCACCAAGAGCAGCCCGGTGGGTCGGAGCTCAGGCGCCTCAGCCGGGGACAGTATCGTTTTATGTTTGTTAAGAAGGCCAATCGCCGCACGGATACAGAGAGGCAGCACATTGATGAGGTACTCAAAGAAAATGCGGGATTTGCGAAGTTAGAGCTCATCAAGGAACGAATGTTTTCGTTTTTTGATCAGCAAGATGAGACTTCTGCAAAGCAATTTTTGAAGAAATCGGAGACTGGATTTGGCAGTGCCGCTTCGAACCCCTGATGAAGTGGTATTCGAATTTCGAGAAGGGCTGGGGCACGATCAAAAACTACTTCCTTCACCGGGTTAGCTCCGCGCTCAGCGAAGGAGTGAACAATGTGATCAAAATGGTGAAGCGCCGGGCCTTCGGATACAAAAACATGGAATATTTCAGGCTCAAAATCACGCAGGTTTGTGGTTACCTGAACAGCCGTTTCATCCCTTCTGTGAAATCACTGACTTGCACTTAATTGATGGAGACCCCGAATTGTGTCTAACGTTTTGACACCTGTTCGGTTTCTCATTCAGAAATCTCTGCTTCTTGTTTTTGAGTGGGAGACCCTAAAGCAAGTAAATTCAGATGATTGGCTTAATTTCGGCAAGCTGCACGGCTCGGCACTGCGCTTGCTCTAGTGCTGCCCCGAACGGCTGGAAGCCTCACTTGGAAACAGCTGATGTGGAAGTGGAACGTAAAAACCGTAAGTGATTCAGGTGTTTAAGGGAATCATGAAATTGAGTAAAGTGGCAAAGTATTTGACACCTTTAGACCAACTGTGATAGGGTCTGCGAGGTCAAATTTCGCCCTTTTCTCGGATTTCTGGGAAATGCCCTAAAAATCTGAATGCTCTGTCGGTGTTTACTCAACGTAGAGCGGTAGTTGGAGGTAAGTGCATGTTCAAAGTCGGTGACAATGCTGTATATCCCGCCCATGGCGTCGCAATAGTTAAGCGAATAGAAGAAAAAGACGTCGGAGGCAAGAAGAAAAAGTTCTATGTCCTGCAAGTAATTGAAAATCAGATGACCATCATGGTTCCCACCGACAACGTCGCGTCGGTCGGCCTTCGTGAAATCATATCCACGAAAGACGTCAAAACCGTTTATGACATTTTAAAAGAACGAAACGTTAAGATTGACCAGACAACCTGGAATCGCCGTTATCGTGAATACATGGAAAAGATTAAAACCGGATCCATTTTTGAAATCGCGGAAGTTCTGCGAAATTTATTTTTGCTGCGCCACAGCAAAGATTTGTCGTTCGGTGAGCGAAAAATGTTAGATCAAGCCAAACACCTTCTTGTGAAGGAAATCTCTTTGGCTAAACGAGCACCGGAAGCATCGGTAGAAGAAGAAATTCAGACGATTTTTGCCTCGTAACACTTACGAACAAAAGTCGGTATAAAAGGCCTGGTTCGATGACTTAGCTCCGAACCAGGCCTTTTTGTTTTTTGTGTGTTGCTATATTGGATTGACCTCAGCGCTTTTAAATAGGTTCTTGAATTGAAAACCGACTCTTCCGCTCGGTTGCGGCGCAAAAAGCGCAACAGTTTGATCGGGAATCTTTTCGCAAATTTGCAACCGGCTGATGTTTAAGTTTTCGTTTGCTAAACTTTCGTTTGCTTTCTTTGCGTTTGGTTATGCATGTGCCGGCTGGTTGTCGCCACCAAACTGTGCGTTGCCCTTGAAATCAGCTCTTCAATTCATGCTAAGCTGAAGCATGTTCAAGATTTCTTCTGAAAAAGAGCTTTTTGAGTCTTTCCGTGAAATCGACCGTGATGAAGTGGTACTCCCACCGGATTTCAAAATTCCGGAATCGGGCTCCTTGATGGTCAAAGATTATCTAACCTGGCTTGAGCCTTCGCTCAATCGCGTTTATCTCGTTTTCAGTGATCGCTTAGGTGTCCCACCGCTTGGAATTGTATTCCGCCGGAATCAGTCAGGGGGGAATGTGGGCCCAGTCATGTGCGAGTGGTGCCATTCTATTCGTCCCGGCGACCACATTGGTTTATTGACGGTGACTAAAAATCATAAAAAAAGGGTCGGACTCAATCTTTGCCGCGATCTCGGTTGTAAGAATCGCATCGCCGAGGTTCCCGGCGTAAATGACCCTACCGAAACATTGGATTCTCACGAAAAGATTCGTCGAATTCTTCTGCGAATGGGCGAGTTTGCCCGGCATGAGTTGTTCTGAGAACGGTATTGCCGGACGCGGGGCGCTAGTGGCATTCTGAGCGGATGAATCCTGCAACAATACGCCCCATCAAAGTCACCAATTCGTTAACTGGTAAAAAAGAGCCTCTTGAAACTCACACGCCGGGAAAACTCACGATGTACTCGTGTGGTCCAACTGTTTATGGACTCATTCACATTGGAAATCTCAGAGCTGGGCTTGTGGCGGATATGTTCTATCGTTACTTCAAACGGGTCGGCTATGAGGTGACTTTTGTCCGAAATTATACCGACGTTGATGATAAAATCATTAAACGTGCGAATGAAGAAAAGAGCACCTCTGAGGCAATCGCAACGAAGTACACGCAAGAAGTGGAAAAGGACTTTGCCGCCGCCGGGATTCTGAATCCGACCCACAAACCCACCGTGACCACTCATATCCCCGATATCATCCAGCTGATTGAAAAAATTATCGCCAATGGCAAAGCTTACGTCGTTGAGGGCGAGGTGCTGTTTTCGATTAACAGCTTCCCGGGTTACGGCAAACTGTCGCACAGAAATATTGACGAGCTTCAAACTATCGCTCGCGTCGGCGTGAACGAGAAAAAACAAAATCCGCTCGATTTTACTCTTTGGAAACCCGCAAAACCCGGCGAGCCATTCTGGGAAAGTCCTTGGGGCAAGGGGCGGCCCGGTTGGCACATCGAGTGCTCGGCTATGTCGAGCCGATGGCTCGGCGATCAGATTGACGTACATCACGGGGGGGCGGATTTGACTTTCCCTCATCACGAGAACGAAATTGCGCAAAGTGAAGGAGCTTCGGGCAAAGCGCCGTTCGTCAAATACTGGTTACATCATGCGTTCATTACGCAGTCGCAGGAGAAAATGTCAAAGAGTCTTGGGAATTTCTTTACCGCGCGAGAATTTTTGCAGAAGTTCTCGGGGGAATTTGCCCGTTATTTTGCCCTTTCGGTGCATTATCGCTCTCCGATCGATTTTTCAGACGAAACAGTAGAAAACACGCTCACCTCACTGCAGCGGATTTACGAGGCCAAGGCTAAGGCGCTTGAAGTTTTAAGCCGTGCGAACGAGACCACGACAGCCGCACCCGGCACGGTTTGGTCGGAGTTTATGAAATCTTGCCGTAAGATGCGTGAGCAGATCGATGAGGCTTTTGCGAACGACTTCAATAGCGCGGAGGCTTTGGGGGCGCTGTTCACGCTGATTCGCGAGTTTAATCGAACGGTTTCGGCTGGGCCGGCAGCACCCGGAGCAGCCGCAGGGTCGCGCGAGCTGGTCTCCATCATTGAAAAAGAAATTGGAGAAATTCTGGGCGTAGGCATTCATGAGCCTACGGCTGTTCTCAATGATTTAGGCCGAATCCGTGCCGCCCGTCCGGTTGCCGGGGGGGCGACTCGCCCGGAGCAGCCGGAAATCGAGCAGTTGATACAAGCTCGAATGGACGCTCGTAAAGGAAAGGATTTTGCTAAAGCTGATCAGATCCGCAAGGATTTAGACGCTCGAGGCGTTCTGATAAAAGATGGCCCAACGGGGACGACTTGGAGTTATAAGTGACCTGA
>Ga0208958_1004489_pt1 | contig 10003 bp, 9 predicted proteins | sample RifOxyB1_FD_184032 | JGI IMG/M metagenome (GOLD analysis project Ga0208958, IMG submission 184032) | Soil microbial communities from Rifle, Colorado - Rifle Oxygen_injection B1 (SPAdes) | ecosystem: Environmental > Terrestrial > Deep subsurface > Rock core/Sediment | place: Rifle, Colorado...
AGGAAACGGTTCCAGGACGGGGAGCGCAGAAGAACTTTTTTAATCAGAAAGAAGAGGAAGATGAAACCCGGGACGCATTGCTTGCAAGGCTGGCAGAGCGTCTCGGATCCGCGCGGGTTTTCATGGCTCAAAAGCAGGAGAGATATCTACCCGAGGAGTCTTTCGTAAAGTTGTCGGGCGCCAAGTTGGCAAAGAAAGCGGAACTGCAGCAGCAGGTAATTTTTAAAGGCCTGATTGGAACGCGTCCCACGCGCATTACCTTGCAACCTGAATTTTTAAAAAAGACAAATCGGCTTCTGGTTCATTCAGATGGCCGCCGCTGGGATACTTTGCGCTGGATTGGACCCGAGCGGCTTTCAGGGGAGTGGTTTGCGGAATCAGCTTTTGCCCGGGATTATTACCGCGTAGTCACCTTGCGAGGTGAGCAGCTCTGGATTTTCATTGAGCAGGGTGCTGTTTATCTACATGGGTATTTTGATTAGGGCTCGTGATGGAATACGCGGAACTCCACTGTAGAACGCATTATTCATTTTTACGAGGAGCCTCTCATCCTTTGGAACTGATTGCTCGCGCAGCCGAGCTTGATTACAAAGCGCTGGCCATTACGGATTTGAACGGCGTTTATGGAATTCCTAAAGCTTACGAAGCTGCCAAAGAGTATCCCGCGCTCAAATTGATTGTCGGTTCCGAGCTGGTCATAGGGGGCTTGGAGGGCGAGGGCTTGGAAGGCTCGGCTCGGTTGGTACTTCTGGCTCAAGATCGTGCGGGTTACGGCCTGATGTGCCGGATTCTGACCGCCGCTCATGCGGGCAAACCAAAAGGTAAGGCCCATCTTCCATTTTCAGAGCTCTTAGTTTTTGGAAAAGATCTGTTTCCTGGACTGATCGCGCTGCCGTTTGAATTTGATTCCGAGCAAATCGCGAAAATCGCATTTCTTTTTCCAAAGCGCTTATATTTACCGGTCTGGCGACAACTGGAGAGAGGAGAGCGGAGCCGGATCAAGAAAACTTTAGAATGGAGTCAACAATTTGCACTCCCCACTGTGGCTGTGAACAGCGTTCATTATCATGTGCCCGAACGCCGGGCGCTCCAGGATGTCCTTGTGTCAATTCGGGAAGGAAAGCCACTCAAAGAAGCTGGACACCAGCTCTTTTCAAATTCAGAAAAATATCTGAAATCGCCTGAGCAGATGACAAGGCTTTTTAAGGACTTGCCGGAAGCTCTTGCCAATTCTGTGCGAGTCGCCGAGCAGTGCACGTTTTCTCCTTCAGAACTTCGTTATCGTTATCCTTCGGAGTGGATACCTCCAGGCGAAACCGCACAAACTTATCTGAAACGTCTGACCTGGGAAGGGGCTCGGCGGCGCTATCCGGGCGGAATTCCGCCCGAAGTAGAGCGTCAGCTTCGGCATGAATTCAAATTGATTCAGGAAATGAATTTTTCGGATTACTTTTTGACCATCTGGGAAATCGTTGAGTTTGCCAAAAGTCGTCAGATTATTTGTCAAGGTCGCGGTTCCGCCGCAAATTCCGCTGTCTGTTATTGCTTGGAAATCACGGCAATTGATCCAGTCCGGATGAACCTGCTTTTTGAAAGATTCATTTCAGCTGAACGGGGAGAGCCACCCGACATTGATGTCGACTTTGAACACGAGCGTCGCGAAGAAGTCATACAGCATATTTATCAAAAATACGGGCGAGATCGCGCCGGCATGGTCTCGGCAGTGATTACTTATCGATCACGCTCTGCGCTTCGGGAGGTGAATAAGGCCTTCGGGCTCGCTCCCGACGTCGAGCTTTCAAAACAAGCGAGTCAAATGATCGAGGAAATCCGGGGTTTCCCCCGACATCTTTCGATTCATTCGGGGGGATTCACGCTTTCTGCCGACCCGATCATCGAAACGGTGCCGATCGAACCTGCGCGAATGGAGGGCCGCACAATCGTGCAGTGGGATAAAGAGGATCTTGCGATTATCGGATTATTAAAAGTCGATATTCTCGCGCTCGGAATGCTAAGCGCGATCAGGCGCACTTTCGATTTAATTCAGGTGCGCGAACCGCAAAGGGAGCGGCTGACCATCGCCACGGTTCCGGCGGAAGACCCCAAGACCTATGCCATGCTTCAACGCGCGGATACGGTCGGGGTTTTTCAAATAGAGTCGCGTGCGCAGATGAATATGTTGCATCGGCTGGAGCCCAAATGTTTTTACGACTTGGTGATCGAAGTTGCGCTCGTTCGTCCAGGGCCGATCGTCGGCCAGATGGTTCATCCTTATCTGCGGCGCAGACGAGGGCTTGAGTCCAGTGCTTCGCCCGATCCGCGGCTGGACCCGATTTTAGGACGCACACTCGGTGTTCCACTATTTCAGGAACAGGTGATGAAAATGGCGATTGTGATGGCCAACTTCACTCCCGGAGAAGCGGATCAACTGAGACGAGCCATTGGTGCCTGGCGTTCGAACGGCACGATTGAGAAAATGGGACGCAAGCTCCAAGCGGGCTTTCTCGCCAACGGTCTGCCGCAGGAATTTGTGGAAAGGGTATTTAAGCAAATCAAAGGGTTTGCTGAGTATGGATTTCCAGAATCTCATGCCGCGTCTTTTGGTTTGATTGCTTACGCGTCCTCTTATCTGAAATGCCACTATCCCGGGGAGTTTGCTTGCGCACTTCTCAATTCACAGCCTATGGGGTTTTACGCCTCACACACCATTATTGAAGACGTGAAGCGCCACGGCGTTCGTGTTTTGCCCGTGCATCCCAATATTTCAAATTGGGAATGCTCGATGGAACATGAACCTGGCAGTCAAAATTTTGCGCTTCGTTTGGGCTTCAGAATTGTGAATGGCTTGGGAAAAGCGGATTTTGAAAAATTCAGAAAAATTCGAGAACAGAAACTTTTCGAAAGCTTGGTGGATTTCCTTTATCGCACGCATTTTCCTCCAAGGGTTCTCAATCGATTGGCGCTGGCCGGAGCATTTGACAGTTTTGGCGTGGAAAGACGAGAAGCTCTTTGGGAAATTCTGGCAGTTCATTCGACCCCGCCCTCAGTCGCTGTGACGAGTGATCAGCTGGACTTTTTCCAGCAATTGGCGGAGGCCACAGTAGATATGCAGCCGGAGTTCCGTCCGCTTTCTTCCTTTAAAAAAGTACAATCCGAGTTCGAAGCCTTTGGGCTCTCGGCACGTGCGCATCCGATGAGCGCTTTGCGACAGAATCTAAAAACCATTCCTCCCACCACCACAGATACAATTAAGCGGACAACTGCAGGTCGGGTTGTCCGCTTAGCAGGGTTGGTGATTGCGCGTCAGCGCCCGCAAACTGCGAAAGGAACTGTGTTTGCCACCATGGAAGATGAATTCGGTTTCACCGACTTGCTGCTCCGAGAGGAGATTGTCACAAAATATTCGGATACTTTCATCAATGAGCCGTTCCTGGTTATTCGCGGCAAAGTGCAGCGCGATCGCGGAGCGGTGAATATCATCGTGGATGACGTGAAGCCCCTATTCGGACAGGCAGTAGGTCAGCAAGTGCTTCGGACGACGTCGTATGATTTTCGATAAATCTAGGGATTTGGAGCGATCCAAACTTTTGGATCAGTTTGATCCAAATTATGTTGCGCTGTGCATGATATCGGGCTATCACTCGGCACCATGAAAGAGCAGCTTGCAGTTCAAAAACTTTTACTGACCAGGTACGAGGATATTCGATCGAAGAATCCTCAATATTCCCGGCGCGCTTTTTCTAAAAAGCTCGGACTCAGTGCGGGCGCAATCAGCGAACTTTTTAATGGACAGAGGAAGATCTCCGTTAAACTTGCCGAACGAATCGCTCAGCGGCTGGCACTGGACCCGCAAGAACGGACGGAGCTGTTCGCTCATTTTCCCAGTCGCGTTAGGCGGATTAAACTAAAAGCTACGGATCAAGTCGATCCCAATTACCTGCAGCTTTCGGCCGATCAGTTTCGTGTGATTGGGGATTGGTACCACTTTGCGATTTTAACACTGATGCGAACCAAAGGTTTTAAGAGCGACGTAAAGTGGATTGCCAATCGCTTAGCGCTCAGCCCTATTATCGTCAAAACTGCTCTAGAGCGCTTAAAACGCCTGGAGCTGATTCAGGAAGATAGAAAAGGGAACCTAGCTCGCTCTAAAACAAGTTATCGAACTTCGGATGATATCGCGAATAGTTCAGTAAGACGGGCGCACTCGCAATATCTCGATCGCGCGCGTAACGCGCTGGATACGGTTTCTGTGGAGAAGCGTGACTTCACGTCAGTCATGCTGACTCTGAGTCCGCATCAACTGCCTCGGGCAAAAGAAATAATCCGTAAATTTCAGGATGAACTGGCCGCGGAGCTGGAATCCGCGCCTCAGTCAGAAGCTTTTCAACTTTGTGTTCAGCTATTTCCGCTGACTCAAATCGAATCATTAGGAGAAAGATCATGAACAGATCGATTAATTTAATCACCATTTTTGCGCTTTTCGTCCTCGCCATTGACGCTAAATCTGCTGACAAAATTGGCAACGGAGGAGGCATGATCTGCGTGGGGGGTAAATGTATTACTCTAGCTGAAGCCGGGTTTAAGCCAGTTGCTGTTGAAGCAAGCCTTGAGATTTGTGATGATGCGCTTACCGAACTTAACAAAATTGTAGAGCTTCTCCCTCGTCTTCCTCAGCCCCACAATGCTGAAAGTATAATCTCTCCTTTGAATGTTTCGGAAATTATTGGAAACTTGGGCGATATTCAGTTCGTTAAGTCCGCTAATCCAGACATGGTACGGAAATTTCTTCGCCGTTATAGCGAAGTGCTGAAAAACAGCAACGCTTCGGGTTTTCAGAAAAATCTAGAAATTGCAGGATTCACTGTTCCTGATTCCGAATTCTCGAATCATCGCACTACCTATTTGATCATTGATAAATTCAATCAGCTCTCCAGCCCGCGAAGCAAAGCACTGCTCTTAATTCATGAATATTCTTTGAGGGTGAACGGTAAGACATTAGAGGATGCACTGACATTTGATGCCGCGATTGTTGACTACTTGAAAGCAAGAGAAACTAATAGCTGGCAGGACTTCGATCATTGGCGGTTCTTAAAGGTGACCTTTGATAAATGGATTTCGGAGCCGTACATTCTTGGCGACTTGCTCCATAGGATTGGGAGTCTGCCCGCGCTTGCATTCTTCACTTCGTACAAGAGTTATTATGATGCTATCTTAGAACTCGATTATGCTAAACTTTTGGCAAATCGAAAATACGATCCACGTATTTCGAGATATATGTCTCCTGGCAAATTCCAGTTGGAAGAGAAAACCCGCGGAAGCTTCATCTCGGATTATGTATATTTAAAAACTTCAGGGTACGGTGAAATTACTTTCACAAATGAAGATTTTGAAATGTTCGTTGCTCAGTACCTAGTCCAAAATCCGAATAAACAAGAACTTGCTCGCGTTCTCAGCCAATGCAAAGGTGCGGAAGATGATACCGCAATGCTTTACGGCGAAGCTGAAGGTACAGAACCTCGCTTTTACAGAGCCGCTTCGGCATCCTGCGGCTTGAATGAGTGCTATGGTCCGAGCGGATTGACCACCTTGCGAGTATTAGCGCCGTACCTTAATGGGCTAAGCCTTAGGATTCCCGGCAAGCTAGTTTGCCTTTACACGCCCGAGAACCTAATGTCTGGCCCAGAATGCCGTTTAGAAAACTGATTTAGCCGTTCGTCGCCTGTAGCTGGTCTGGCTTTTGTAGCTTCCGTCATCATGCGACGACTTGTAGCATTCAGTATTTTTGCTGCGGCTTTAACAAGTCTCTATATTCAAATGCACCAAGCGAGAGCGTCAAATTGTGCTGCGCCTCAGGAGATTCGCTTCAAAATAGAACGAATCATTGTCAGGAGCGTCCCTGGCTATACCCAAGGATTGGTTTATCGAGCAGGAATACTTTACGAGAGCACGGGTCAGTACGGCGATTCGAGTGTGAATCGAATCAATGTGCAAACCGGAGAGGTGAAAAGTTTGTATCGCCTAGATCAAAAGTATTTTGGAGAGGGCCTGGAAATTTGGGGCAATTCGAGGATGCTTCTGACGTGGAAAGAAAATACCGCCTTTTTATGGGAAGGTAACTCGACGGGTTCTCCCATTATCAAGACTTATCCCTGGGAGGGCTGGGGTCTCACTCACGATTCAACTTTATGGATCACCAGTGACGGAACTGCCACAGTGCGATTTTTAGATCGAGATCTGAAATTAAAGAGAACTCTTCAGGCAGAGATTGAGGGCAAGCCACAACTCGGGTTAAACGAACTCGAGTACGTAAATGGCAAAATTTACGCAAATATTTATAAAACCAATCAAATTGTTAGAATTAATCCCCAAACGGGCTGCGTAGATCAGAAGTTGGATATTTCTTTGCTGCAGACCTTAGATGATCCCGATTCGATGCCCAACGGGATTGCTTATGACCCGCTTTCCGATTCTTTCTATATTGCCGGCAAAAAATGGCAGCTGATCTTTCAAATTAAACTGCTCACGTAGTAGTCATTCATGCCGAATTGCTCTTGCGTTGAGGCCCCTTCGGAAGTAGAAGCGGTTATCTTGTTCGTTCTATTTCGGAGGTTTTAAATGCGTTTTTCGAGTTTAGCTTTATTGGTCGTTTTAAGTTTTTCCAGCACCGGCTGTAAATCTTTGGCACAAAAAATTGAGAAACAATTGGGTGTGCCGGTTCAAGTGAGTTCGGAATATGATTCCTGTGTTGATTCTCAGCTTTATGTTCTGATTCAGGATTTCAAATCCTTGAGCAAAGACGAGCAGGCGAAAACTGCAGAAGCGTTCCGCGAAAAATTCAAAATGATCGTTGTCCAACCCACTCGGGTCTCGCAGGTCATCCGCGGTACGGAAATTCTTCTCCACTATCGTGGTGACTCTTACTCAATTGCCAAGAAGGTGATTGAGGATGGACGTACTTATGAGGGCACTGCACCGGTCACACAGGTGTCCAAAGCAAATCAGATCCTGACGATTACAGCCGAAAGCACAAGAGATGAAGCCGTCGCGTGGAACTATGGCACTCATCGCGTAACCGTCTATGACGAGATTGATGAAAGCAGTAATCCACTGTTCCTCTCAGCGCGGCAGGATGGATCGGTTTACTTGATTTCAGAAAATGCCGGTGTCGGTATTTCCTGCGGACAAGCTGTCAGACTGGCCGATCTGCTGAATTAAATAGGAACAAATTCTCAATTACCGGGACGCACCAAATCGTTGGTAACGTCCCATGAGTACGGCCTCATCTATAATGTGTCCGGCCATGATTTTGAGAAGTTCATCTTTGGCCAGTCCTGGTTTGAGGTCTTTGAGTTTCGTATTTAGAGCGTAAAGCCTGAAAAAATATCGATGCCAGCCATGTCCCGGAGGGGGCATAGGGCCTTGGTATCCGATTTTATTCGCTGAATTTTTGCCTTGCAGCGCTTGCACGGGTCTATTCAGCCGGTCTTCAGGCGGGACTGCCTCTGGCAATCCCATTGTATTGGGCGCCATACCGTAAATCACCCAATGAACCCAAGGTTTAGACGTCGGGGCATCGGGATCATCGCAGATCAATGCGAGTTCCTGAGTGCCTTCCGGTATGCCGGTCCAAGTCAAGGGAGGTGAGACTTCTTTGCCTTCCCCTGAATATAGCTTTGGGATTTCGTACTCGTTTTGAAATGCAGTACTTGTGATTTTCATTGGAGCCTCCGATCGATGCGGCGTTGGACTTGCTGCATAACTGTTTGGCTGCAGAAATATGGCAAGTGTAAGAAATATAAAGAAAAATATATTTGCGATTTTACTGGTGTGTTGCAGAGCCACTTTGTCGCCTTGAATTATTTTAAAAATAGCAAACAGAACTTATTTCCTTAGCAAATTGTGTGGTGCGGCAAAGTCTTTCGTGTTACGAGAACGGTCGCAAAGCTCTAGCGCGCCTCTCGGGGGATTTAATGAAAGTTCAAAATCTTGCATCATTACTGATTTTAGTTTTGATCCAATTAACTGCAACGGCTTATGCCGGTGCAGTCGAGCAGGCAACAGGTTCGTATAATAAAGGTAGGCTTAAGAACGCGAGCCAACTAAAGCCGTCAGGTCCGGGTTACATTCTTTTGTTTCCAGAGCGCGATCGGGCATATGGGACCGAAGAATTAGTGACCACCGTTGAAACAGTTGCAGCGAGTATGGCTCAGAGTTTTCCTGACGGTGAACGGCTGCAGGTCGGAGATCTCTCGGCCCGCCTTGGGGGTTATGTAAGCGGTCACGGAAGTCATCAGAATGGTCTAGATGTGGATTTCTCTTATTTCCGGATGAATCATCAAGAGCAGGATTTCGATGATGTTCCCGGTCTCGAATTGCTGAATCTGCTATCTGGGGAAATTCGTTTTTGGGGCTTTGATGAAGAGTTCGTGATCGAGGGTAAACTTTCGAGCAATTTCGACTTACAGAGGAACTGGGAATTTTTCAAAATGCTCGTCGCTACCACTCGGATCAATCGCATGTTTGTGGACCCGGTGATTAAAGCCTCTTTGTGCAGCTATTCCCAGACCCAAGGCGATTTCAATGAAGAAACCCTTAGGCATTTACGGCCATGGCCCAATCACGGAGATCACAGTCATGTTCGTCTGCTCTGCCCTGAGGCGAGTAAAAATTGTGTGCCGCAGGCCGAGATTGAGCCGGGAAGTGGCTGTGGCGAGGTTCAAGTTTTAAACTCAGGAGATTTATGAAAATAGTCCAAGCGCTTTTATTAGGTATTGGTTTGTTCGTTTCTTTGCCATCGGTTTATGCAGCACCGGAGTCTTCCGTTAACCCGGAGTTTTATTATCCGATGCCCTATCGCGGATCTTCGTATGCATATTGCCAAGCCCAAACTGTTTGCCCTAATGGCCTCCCGATTGGGTGCTACGCCTACGGCAGTGCTGCCCATTATGCAGCTTGTACTTGGACCGTTTTCCCCGGGCGTTATGTCGAATGCACGGGTTACAATGATATGGGATTTTGGGCCACAAGCTGGGCCAATTGTTATTAGCTTCAATGCGATTATTTGCAAGCTGCGCCGCTGTTGGACTGATTTTTTCGTTATTAGCTCGCAACGTGAGTTATGGCGCGGAATTTCTGCCGACCGTGGTCTCGTTTGGCGGAATAGGCGTGGCCCAAGTTTTTAGCGGTGAAACTGTTCGCCCCATTTCTGTCGGACAAAAAATCGAATACGGTTCAAAGATCAAGACGGGTCCTGAAAATACTGTCACCCTGAAATATCCAGACGAAACCATTTTTTCGATCGACGCTGATAGCGAAGTCGAAATTCAGGAACGGTCCGGTGGCACGCAGGCCAGCCGTTTAAATACAGGTCAGGTGCGGGCATCAGTTCTCAAAACGAAAGCGGGCCAAGCTGCCCAGTTAAGACCCCGCTTTCTCGTTCGTACGAAAGCAGCGGTTCTTGGAGTTCGAGGGACAGAATTTGTAATGGCAGTGGACCCGACAGGCTACACGACCCAGATCCATACGCTCGAGGGCGTGGTCGATGTTGCCGCAGATGAAGGCAAACTGCTTTCAGGGAATGGTGTCCAGGTTGAAACTGGAAAATTTATCGAGGCCACAGAGCAAAGCTTGGGGAGTCCGCAGGTTTTTGTTCGCGAAGAGTTTGTGAACAGCATGAAACCTAGCCTGCCGGGTGGGCCTTCAGCACCAGTTTTTACCGATGTGAATGGGCATACAATACCCAAAGCGGATCTACCGAAATTGAGTGATCCGCGAATCAATCCTGAACCCCCTCCTTTCAAAAAAGAAGAACTTGAAAAGGAAAAACCGCCCCAGCCCGAGCAAAAACAGGATCCGACTGAAAGCACGAAAAAAGAAGAGGGTCGGAAAGCACGCTTGCTTTCATTTCAAGCAGCACTTTTTTACACAACGGGTTTTTCGGATCCGGCATTTTCATTCCTTCGGAAAAAGGATCCAAAGCTCTGGGAACGTCAGTACTGGCATT
>Ga0208958_1004490_pt1 | contig 10002 bp, 12 predicted proteins | sample RifOxyB1_FD_184032 | JGI IMG/M metagenome (GOLD analysis project Ga0208958, IMG submission 184032) | Soil microbial communities from Rifle, Colorado - Rifle Oxygen_injection B1 (SPAdes) | ecosystem: Environmental > Terrestrial > Deep subsurface > Rock core/Sediment | place: Rifle, Colorado...
TATAAGGACAAATATTGTTGCGATTGAAATAATAATTCCAATCATTGTCAGCCAGCTTCTTAATTTTCTTTTTCTTAAATTCTTCCACGCAATGTTAAAATAGTCTGAGATCATCTTCTAAGCGCCTCAACAGGATTTAATCTTGATGCTTGTATTGCAGGCATTATTCCTGAAAGTGTTCCTATTATAAATGAAAATGCAACTGCAAAAATCAAGAGTGGCCATGAAATGCTTACTGCAAGAATATTTTCTCCTAAAAAAGATGACGCCAAACTTGAAACTCCGAATGCCATTCCTAATCCAGCAGAAGCTCCCAATATCCCTCCAACCAGCCCTAATAATCCTGATTCTATTAAAAATATAAGCATAATATCTTTGTTTCTTGCGCCTATTGCTTTCATTACTCCAATTTCGCGCGTTCTTTCAACTACAGAAGTATACATTGTATTCATTATTCCAATGCCTCCTACTAAAAGAGAAATTGCAGCAATTCCTGATACGATGAGATTTATAATATTTAAAATAGTATTTACAGAAGCAATTGCTTCAAGAGGCGTCTGCACAGAAAAATCTTCTTCTCCAACATCTTCTTTCCGGTCTTTTCTAAGCTCTTCTTTTATTTTTTCTGCAGTATCCTTTGCAACATCCTTGCTTTCAAGCTGAACAACAATTAAATCAGTTTCATCATCAATTTCAAGAAGCGAAGTTATGTCTTCATTATTCATTAGAATAACGCTGTTAATCTGAAAAGAACTTGATTTTTCAAGAACTCCAATCACATTAAAATCTTTGCCATTAATTTTTAGTTTGCTTCCGATAGTTATTTCTTTTCCAAATTGTTTTTCTGAAGCAATATCGCTTCCGATTAAAATATTATTTTTATTTTCACTATATAATAATTTCCCTTCTTTTATTCTTAGCTCTCCGCCTTCATAAATTATATCTGCTTTTCGTTCGTCTTCAGGAATATCCGCAAGATACACAAATTTTGCTTCTTTATTATATTCTGTTTTTGCAATTCTTATAAGGCGTGGAATAGTTTCTTCAACTCCAGGCACATTTGAAATTATTTCTACATCATGGCTTGTCAGTTTTCTAACAGAAGTGCTTCCTGGAGGTCCAAAACCAGTGCCTGCATTTTGAATTGTAAGTTTATCAACAGAAAGAGTGCTGAACTGCCCAGTTACTGCTTTTTGAAGTCCTGCACCAAGAGAAATAAGTGATACAACTGCAGCTATTCCAATAAATATTCCAAGTATAGTCAGCCAGCTTCTTATTCCCCTATGCCTTAAATTTGCAAAAGCAAGGGTAATATAGTCCTTTATCATGGACTATGCCTCCTTTTTCTTTTTCCTTTTTCTTATTGCTCTATAAACAAACCAAGCAACGATAACTAAGACAACAATACCCACATAAAGCGCAGTATTATTTTTTTGGATTATTCCTAATTCCAGTGCTTCTTCTTTTGAATAAACTTTCACAGGCAGTGTAACTGTTTCTGTTTGTTCATTGTTATCAAAGTCTTTGTAGTAAAGTGTTACCATTACATTTGAATTTGTATCTTTGAAGATTACATCAAAGTTTGTTGATTCAAAATCATCAGAACTTATTGTTCCTATATATGTTCTGTCATTTCCAAGAACTTCCAATCCTTGAGGGGCAATTTTGATTGTTGCAAATTTTATATCTCCAAATCCCCTATTTATCACTTTCACAGTTATTTTTCCTTTATTCCCAACAACAGGATTATTGCTTTCAACACTATAATCAAGCTCTGTTTTTGCTCCGATAGTCACCCCTATTGTTCCCTGTTCTTTAATTATTGTATCATTTCCATCATCTATTGTATAGACAAGGGTATATGGAATAGTATAATCTCCAGGTTTAGCATCCTGTGATGCCTTTAGCTTGAAAGTTACGCTTTCTGTATCTCCATCTTTTATTTCATCAATGCTTTCTTCACTTCCGCCCACAGAAATAAATTGAGTATTTGAAAATATTAAATTAAAAGAAACGTCAGTTATATCATCTGAAAGTATATTTTTTATATTAACATCAACATCAGAACTCTGTCCAGGATATAACTCTCCCTGATCTACATTTATTGAAAGTGCGCTCGCAATTCCTATTAATAAAATTGCAGATGCTAAAAGCATTAAAATTTTTCCTGCTTTATTTGAAGTTTGTTTTTCCATATTGTTTCTTAATTATACACCTTTTTAAATCTTTCTATTTTGTTACTATTCGGTGGTTACTACAACCGCCTTGTGAGAAATTATTTTAATCTAATACTTTTTAACGGCACTTCCTTCCATTTCTTTCCGGCAAGTTTTGTAATTTTTTCAATGCTTCCGTCTTTAATCCAGTATATTGTTCTTGCGTGTTTTTGCGCAAGTTCAGGGTCGTGCGTAACCATAATTATTGTTTTTCCCTCATCATTAAGCTTGTTTAAAAAAGTAATTACTATTTCTCCTGTTCGTGTGTCCAGATTTCCGGTGGGCTCGTCTGCAAGTATTATTTCAGGATCATTTGCAAGTGCCCTTGCAATAGCAACTCTTTGCTGCTGTCCGCCTGAAAGCTGATTCGGATAGTGAGATATCCTGTCTTCAAGCTCAACTAATTTCAGAAGCTCTTTTGCTTTTTTTATTCTTTCCGACTTTTCAGTTCCCTGAAAAATCATAGGCAGCATTACATTTTCAAGGGCAGTTAAATTCGGTACAAGATTAAAATTCTGAAATATAAATCCAATTCTTCTTCCTCTTACCTGGGCTAAATCAGATTCAGAAAGTTCTTCAATATTCTCTCCTGCAAGAAAAATATCCCCTTTAGTGGCATAATCCAGACTTCCTATTAAATTCATGCCTGTTGATTTTCCGCTTCCAGAAGGGCCCATTATTGCAACAAAATCTCCTTTTTCAATGCATATATTTACATTATCAAGAGCCTTGACTATGTTGTCGCCCATTTTATAATATTTCGCAACATCTCTCAGTTCAATCATGCATACCATTGATTTTCTTAATATCCTTTGCTTTAAAAAGTTTGCATATTTCCCTATTTATCTCTCTAACACCCCATAATTCTCCATTATTCAACATTTTTTCTTTTCATCTTTAATATAAATTAAAAAATTCTGAAAAATTAATGAATTTGTGGATAGCAGATTTGAAGAATAATTAATGTCTCTAAAATCCTATTCCTTCTATTTTGTCTTTAACAACCTTTTTAAACGATTTTCAACTATTTAAATTATGAAAAATAAAAACGTCGGGTTTTTAATTTGCGGAATTGCTGTAATCATGGTTGTAATTGTGATGATTTTCAATTTAGGCATGAAAGACATTGTTTCTCAAACATGCACTCACGGACCTTCATGCACCATGTATGACAGCATTGCTATTCAGACCTATTTAAGTCTGGCACTTGCAGGAATTGTTTTGATAATCGGATTGTTTTTTATTTTTTCAAAAGAAAATGAAACAATAATCTTAAAGACAAAAATAATAAAAGAAAAGTTAAAACCAAAAAAATTGGATTTGGCAGGGCTTGACAAAGACGAGAAAAAATTAATAATCCTTCTGCAGCAGGAAAATAACGCAATGTTTCAGAAAACACTTATGGAAAAAATGGATATTGGAAAAGTCAAGGCAACGCGCCTTCTTGATAGATTAGAAGCAAAACAGCTGATAGAAAGAAAAAGAAGAGGAATGAATAATATTGTCGTGCTGAAAGCATAGTATTATGCTTTTAGTAGATTTTTACATTTTATATTTGATGAAACTAGTTTCACCAAAGCAGTTATATAAGATATATTTCTCTGGTTTCTATGGAAAAAGAAAATAATAAAAACTCATTTAAAAAATTTATAGGAGAATTAAATGGAAGCAGAGCAGAAGGAGAAATCATTAAAACATTCTTAATTTCATTAATAACCTCTCTTGCGCTAATTGGCATTTTGTATTTTCTTAGGTTTCAGTATACAGATGGTTTTTTAGATAAGTATGGATTTTTCCTTTTCTTTTCTGCTTTGAGTTATGCATTGATAATGCCTGCTGTGTCACAGGTGAGGACGTATAAAACTTTTTCATGCATGTCTGGAATGATGGTTGGAATGACAATAGGAATGATTGCAGGTTTTCTTCCTGGATTTTTCATAGGGGCTACAAATGGAATGTTTTATGGAAGTATCTTAGGAATGGGCATTGGAATATTTTTTGGAGCAATGAACGGAAAATGCTGCGGGATTATGGGAATAATGGAGGGAATAATGGCGGGATTTATGGGAGGACTTATGGGTGCTATGACCTCTGTAATGATGATAAATGATAATTTAAAATTAGCAGGTATATTTGTTTTTGGAATTTCTGCGGTTATCATTTCTGGATTAAATTATATGATCTACAAAGAAATGGAAGAGCGTGACAGAGAGATTGATGAAGATTTATTGTTTGTGGGAGCGATGAGTTTTATTCTTATGATAATTACAGTATGGCTTATGGTTTACGGGCCAAGGAGTTTGCTTTTCCAATGAAAAACACAACACTTTTTTTAATTGCCGCGATAATTATTGCAATGGCCAGTGGAGTTATGCTTGTTAAATCAAATAAAAACAATCAAAACTTGTCAGAATCTTCTTCAAATTTAGTAAGTTCAGGAGAAGTTCAGAAGATAATTCTAAGCATGAAGAATGGGAATTATTATCCAAATACGATAAGAGTAAAGGCAAATCAGCCAGTAAGTATTTCTCTCGATAAGAATGTTGGAGGATGTTACCGCTCATTTACAATAAGGCAGTTGGGTTTGGCAAAATATCTTCCAACCCCTTCAGATACGATTAATTTTACACCAAAAGAAAAAGGAATATATAACTTTGCATGTTCAATGGGCATGGGCACAGGAACATTGATTGTGGAGTAAAATGGCAGAAATAATTTGTAATGGGATGTGGAATGGTTTTGGGTATTGGACAATGGGTTTTGGATGGTTGTTTATGACCCTTACAACAATTGCAATCATTCTTTTAATAATTTGGCTAATTAAACAGATACAAAAATAGATATAGTTAAATTTCATAGGAGAATATAATGAAACGAGTAAAAATTGGAATTGAAGGGATGCACTGCGCGAGCTGTGCGAGTAATGTTGAGAAAAGCCTGAAAAAAGTTCCAGGAGTTAAAGAAGCAATTGTAAGTTTAATGACGCGAAAGGGCTTTGTTGAATGTGAAGACAATGTTTCAGCAGAAGAAATTAAAAAAGCAGTTGCAAGAGCAGGATATAGGGCGCTATCAATTGAATAATAAATTTTAATAAAAATGGAAATTCATCCTTATCATTCAGGACATGAACGTTCTATAGAAGACAGAGAAATAAACGGCTGGAAAAGAAAATTAATTGGCGCATGGGTTTTTACCATCCCTATTGTGATTGCAATGCTTCTTGATAGAATCTTAGGATATAATCTTTTAAGTTTTGCAGGTGAAAAAGGAATGATTGCAGTTTTAATGATAGTTGCCTTTCCAGTTGTTTTTATTTTTGGTTTTGATACAATAAAAGCAGGGCTAAGAGGATTATTTACATTTTACTTTAATATGGACTCTTTGATTGCATTAGGAACTATTGTTGCTTATCTTACAGGAATAGGCGCTTTTTTTGGATTAATGAGCGACTATTCTGGAGTAAGTGCAATGATTATGGCATTTTTTATTACTGGAAAATATGTTGAAGTTAAAGCAAGGGGGAGGGCTGGAAAAGAGATTAAAAAACTCCTTGAATTAGGGGCTAAATTCGCAATAGTAATTAGAAAGAATAAAGAGATTAAAATTCCTATTTCAGAAGTTTTAATTGGAGATATCATAATTGTAAAGCCAGGAGAAAAAATTCCGACAGATGGGATTGTTGTTAAAGGAGCAAGCAGTATTGATGAATCAATGGTTACAGGAGAAAGTATTCCTTCTGAAAAAAATATCAAAAGCCCTGTAATCGGCGCAACAATTAACCAAGACGGAATTTTATATGTTAAAGCAACAAAAGTCGGAAAAGATACTTTTTTAGCGCACATTATTGAATTAGTTGAAGAGGCACAAGGGACCAAAGTTCCAATTCAACGACTGGCTGATAAAATTACAAGTATGTTTGTTCCTGCAATACTTGTTTTGGCAGTTTTAACATTTAGTGTATGGTGGATGATTTCAGGAGATTTAAGCAGGAGCTTAGGAGTAGGAGTTGCTGTTTTAGTAATTGCCTGCCCATGCGCTTTGGGCTTGGCAACTCCAACAGCACTGATGGTTGGTTCTGGAATGGGCGCTGCGAGGGGAATTTTAATAAGAAAAGGAGAGGCAATTCAAACAATGAAAGAAGTCAAGATAATTGTTTTTGACAAAACAGGAACAATTACAAAAGGAAAACCTCAAGTTACAGATATTTATTGTAAAGTTAAGGAAAATTATCTTTTAGAAATCGCAGCAAGCATGGAAAAATTAAGCGAGCATCCTATTGCAAAAGCGATTGTTGAAAAAGCAGAAGCAGAAAAAATAAAAAAGTTTCTAAGTGTTAAATCATTTAAGATTTTAAGAGGCAGAGGGGTAGAAGGACGCATTAAAAATAAAGAAATTGTTATTGGAAACTTAACCTTGATAAAAGAAAGAGGAATAAGCATAAAGGGTTTTGAGGATAAATTAGATAGTTTTGAATCACAGGGAAAAACAACAATGATTATTTCTGAAAATAAAAAAGTTTTAGGGGTTATTGCAGTTGCAGATGATGTCAAGGAAGATTCTGTCAAGGCAATTGCAACACTTAATGCGAATGGATATAAAACAATTATGATAACTGGAGACAATGAAAGAACTGCAAAAGCAATTGCTGAAAAAGTCGGAATAAAAAATGTAATTGCAAATGTTCTTCCAGAAGACAAGTCAAAAAAAGTTGAAGAGCTTCAGAAAAGGGCAATGGTGGCATTTGTTGGTGATGGAATAAACGACGCGCCTGCACTAAAGCAGAGCAATGTTGGAATTGCAATGGGCACTGGAACAGATATTGCAATTGAAGCAGGAGATATTGTCTTGGCAAAGGGTTCTTTAATCGGAGTTGTTCAGGCAATTAATTTATCCAAGGCAACTTTTTCAAAAATAAAGCAGAATTTGTTCTGGGCATTTGCATATAATGTTGTTGCGATTCCTCTCGCAGTTGCAGGAGTTTTACATCCTGTTGTTGCAGAGATTGCAATGGCTTTGAGCTCTGTGACTGTTGTTACGAATGCAAATCTTCTAAGAAGAAAAAGGATTTGATTTTCAACAGCCCTCTTGTAATTTTTTAGGTACCTAATATCTGAAAACCTTAGAATCTGTCTGTTTTATATAATCTCAAATAAATTTAATCAAGAAAATAAAATTAAATGAACAGAGGTTAAATAATAGAAAAGAAGGGGATGTTAAAAGAATAAAATAATGTAAAATAAGAAAAGGTTATGGGATGTTAAAAGAAAATTCGTCTATAATTCCAAAAAGCTTTGGCTACTGTAGTATCCCGTTATTATTTCTCAACGATATAATTTTCGGATTTTTCATTTTCTCATCTTCCTTATGAAAGCTTGTGATGGCGTTTCTAGTATGTCAAAGTTTAAAGCTTTATGTGGCTTTAAATCGTTATACCAAAACAAGAATTCTTTTATCGTTTTGTAAGCTCTTCTGTGTTTGTCATATGCCTGAAACCATTTCTCAATCTTGCCATTACTTTGTGGATGTTTCACTTTACAAAGTATTGGCTTAATTACTTTTGATTTCAAATAATCTCTAAACCTTGAATTAGCGTCGATAAAATTGCTTGTAAATGTTGATCCATGATCACTTATGCATTGCTTTATTGGTCCATGTTTCAAAGCCAATTCCATTCCAAAAATGGAATTATCAGTTGACTCTTTCTCATCTTCAATCAAAGCAAGCAGTTTTCTGCTTGCATCATCTTCTACCGCAAACACCCAAGTTCCTTTGAAATAATGCCAATCAATATGCACAGCAGTTAAGCTATGCCTTCTTTGATATCTTACCCATTTTTTCTTTCTGATGTTCTTATTAGCCTTTTTCTGGGCATATCCCAGATAAACTAGAATCTGATGGATTCTATTATGCCCTATGTGCTTTTTGAAGTCTCTATCAATCAACCTTTCCAGAGTGTCGGCAGACACTCTGTATTTTTCATAAACTTCCTTAACAACTTTTATCTCCCATTCATTGAAGGGTTTCCGAGGACGACCAGCATATTTTCCTATCGAAGGAATCTCTCCAGTTTCATCAAATGCCTCCTTCACCTGATAAACTCTTCTCACGCTTACTCCAGCAATCTTTCTTGCCTGATAAACTGTCTTACCATCAGCTAACTTTCTAAGTGTCTCTGTAAGCTTCGCTTGTGTCAATTTCATATCCCTGTTTAGAACAGCCTTATGAAATAGTTTCGGGATAACACAAAAAGCTTTGGCTACCAAAGCTTTTTAAACAACCTATTTGTGTTTAAATTATGATAATTCCAATTCGTTGCCTAAGCTGTGGAAAGCCAGTTGCCCACTTGTGGGAAGATTTCAAAAAGCGTGTTGAAGCAGGTGAAGATCCTGGAAAAGTGCTTGATAGTTTTGGCTTGGAAAGATACTGCTGCAGGTCTGTTTTTCTCGGGCAGAGAGATTTGCTAGAGTTAACTTCAAAGTTCAAGAAGTTTTAGTATTTTTATTTTATTTAAATTCCACTATGTCAAATGTTAGCAGATTTGCAGAATGATCTTGCATTAATTATCTATCTTTTTTAAGGTGACAGCTTCCTGGGTTTACTTCTTGCGAAACTAACACCAGGAACATAAGCAACTTGACTTCTGTGTTCTGATGGGAACAGGTAGAACATGCTTATTATGGCTGTCTGAAAATATCATTTCTCGCGCGTTTTTAAAGGTTTCGGGCGCTTTTCTAATTTTCAAATCCTCTAAAACCAAAATTGACTAATATCTTTTTAATTTCATTAATAGTTTGTTGCTGATGTTTTTTATCAGACATTCTTACAAATTTTATTAGTATATTCATTAAATTTTCTTCATCAAAAAACTTTAATTTATAGCCGTCTGTAACAAAATAAAATCTAAAATTTTTATACTTTAATTCTTTAATTACAATCCCTCCGACATAACCTAAAAGTTTGCCTTTATGGGGATTAGCTTCCAAAGTTTCCATTAAATCAATAATCTCGTGCGCCTCTCCTTTAAATTTCTTCTGAATTTCTTCAAATAAAGAAGGGATTATTTCAACCTTGGCCATTTTTTATTTAACTCTTTTCTTGCTTCTTCTATAGAAATAGTTCCTTCTGATGACATCAGAAAATTTCTTAGTTGTTCTTTAACAGCCAGAGAATAAATCCTTCTAAGAATTTCATCATAACTTTCTCCTTTTATTCCAAAAGAACATAGTTTATCTCTTGTTTCTTTAGTTAGTTGAATTGTTGTTGTTTCCATCTTTCCGTTTATACCTATAATGCCTATAGTAACTATAGTTTTTAAAGGTTTCGGGAACCCAAAAGCTTTTGCTTTGCAATTCAGATATTTAAAAGTTATACCTACATTTTTACAAACTTGCTGATTTTGTAGGGATAAAAGTTATTAGTCTAATTTTTGTGTTCTTCCTTAAAGCTTTCTACATCTCTTCCATTACTTCAATTCCAAGAAGATAAAGCGATTTTTTAATTGTATTTTGAAAAGCGCGCACTAAGTGCGCGCGGAACATTTCATATTCACATCCAACAACTTTGCAAGAATGATAAAACTCGTTAAATGTCTGCGCTAACTGGAAGGAATAATTTGCAATTATACTTGGATTTAGTGTTTCTCCTGCTTTTTGCACAATTTCAGGGAACTCATTTATTTTTTTTGCAAGCGCAATTTCCTGTTCATTTGGCGCGGGAATGTCAAAGTGTTTTGTATTTTTTTTCACATTTTTAAGTATGCTCGAAGCTCTTGCATAGCTGTACTGAA
>Ga0208958_1004493_pt1 | contig 9997 bp, 10 predicted proteins | sample RifOxyB1_FD_184032 | JGI IMG/M metagenome (GOLD analysis project Ga0208958, IMG submission 184032) | Soil microbial communities from Rifle, Colorado - Rifle Oxygen_injection B1 (SPAdes) | ecosystem: Environmental > Terrestrial > Deep subsurface > Rock core/Sediment | place: Rifle, Colorado...
AAGGAAAGCCCCGGAAGAGCAGACTAGAACTGCGATGATGGCGATGACCGGAAATTTTCTCATGAGTCGACACGGGTCCTGTTTGTTTTCAATGGTTTTTGCGAACGAACACGGGGGCCCTTTGAGCAAGGGATATGCCAGTAGAAATCAAGGTAAGAGCTAGCCTAGCATCACTTGCCCGGCAGGGCGCTAAGATGTGTGTCTAAACTTTAGACACTCGACCAACGATCGTGCTGAAAATTCTGAAACTGGCGTTCAGATTTCTTTCTTCATCGCCAAAAATCTAAATACGCGGTACCCGGCGGTCGCGGCCGTATACATGATCTTACGAACTGTTTCGTACGGCACACTTTTATCGGCCTGAATGGCAAGGAAACCTTCAAAGGGCAGGGGTTTGCCTTCGGCATCTTTCTGCGGAGATTTCGCGCGCAGCAGTTCTTGTTTATCGCGGGCCTTCATCAGCGCATCGTAAAGAGGCACGATTCGGCGGCCACCTTCATCCATGTCAGTGTTTTTAAATTCATAAACGGCGTCATTCGTCTCAATACTTCCTGCCGTCAGCACAAAATCTAAAATCCGTTCATTCTCAAAAGTCAGGGACTCGGGCGTAATAATGACTTGTAAGCTATCGGCAGGTACGTCTTGAGATGCAGAGATCGGGAGTTTCAGTCCCGGAACGGTCGCAAAAGAATTTGTACTGGTGGAGTAACTCTTCAGAAGGAAAACAACGATGATCACGAGCACGTCCATCATGCTTGTGAGTTGGAGTTCAAAGGACCCAGGAAGTTTTCTACGATTTCTGCGTGATCGGATAGAGCGATAAAAGGCCATTTCACGTGTCTCCGAGCAGATTCCCGAAGATTACTTCAGGGAATAAGGTTTTGACGGCTTCATCCACGCCGGTTGCTGGATTTTTTCGGAAGAGCGGAGGATCGGTAGGCTCAACGTTTCGTAAGCCGTCCATCAGCGAAATCAAAATATCGTAGGTCGTGCGGGCGGTCGGTACGATCACGATCTTGGTTTCGTTGGGAAACTGCGTCTTGATCGGGAACAACGCTTGATGAATGGCTGAAACATCAGGCTGGCCCTCTGCCGTGTGAGGGATCACTTTAGAAGCAATCCGTTCAAAAGGACTCCAGATCTCGGATTCTTTTTCGCGGATGCTGACTGTGAGTTGTAAAGGCTTCTCCTGAATCTTCTGTTCAATGTCAGCGGAGCTGGTCCGTGGAAAGGGGGATTCAATGCTGACAATCGCCAGAAACGAAGTGGTAAACAGCATGAATCCGATCAAGGTCACCATCGCATCGATAAAGGGTACGAGGTTGAGCTCGATCTGATCTTTCTTCGATTTGCGCCGGGAGCTAGGACGTTTAAGCACCGCGATTACTCTTTCTGTGTACTTTGACGATATTTGCGGGCGGAAAGCAAATCGAGGAGCTTCACGCCAAATTCATCGATTTCTTCTAGAATCTTATTCGCTTTATTCGTCAAAATGCTGTGCAGGATCATCGTGAAAATTGCCGTGACCAAGCCGAAGGCGGTCGCGTTCATGGCTTCAGAAATACCGCTCGAGAGAATGGCTTGCCGTTGTGCCGGATCAGCCAGGGAAATGGCTGCAAACGATTTGATCAGACCCGTAACAGTTCCGAGCAAACCCAGGAGCACGGCAATGTTGGCAATGAGACCCAGATAGGAAAGGCGACGTTCGAGTTTTGGGATCATCTCGAGGCTCGAAGCATCAATCGCGTTTTGGATTTGTGTTTCATCGCGAGAGGCGCGTTGAAGTCCAGCTTTGATTACCTTAGGAAGCGCGGCCTGTCCGCTGCCGTTGCAGAGGCGGATCGCCCCGTCCAAATCATTGGCCAGCACATATTTTTGAACTTCAAACATGAAAGAGGCGCCATCTACATTGTACTGGAAAAAAAGCCGCATGAATCTTTCAAAAGAGAAGGCGACGGAAATGGCCAACGCGATTGCGATCGCGATCATCCACGGTCCGCCGGCTTGGAAAGAGGTGATGGTCGATTGAATAAAGCTCGGATATTCCATGAGCTAGCTCCTTGTGTGAATGCACCCTCAGGGGCATTGAGGCAAAAAAATGAACTGAATCCTTTACTTAAGAATACCGGAATCCGCCGTGCGGTCAACCCTGAGTCGCACTTATTGTTGTTGAGCCTTGTTGGCGCCAGCGGGTTGTTTCTGCTGCCCGGCTTGTTCGGTAATCGGTGTGACTTGCTTCATCAGGTCGTCGCTGGCCCGAATGGTTCCGTTCTCGACGGGGCATTTCTTCTGTAGATCGCAAATTTTGGCCATGGATTTCTTAATCTGCTCCGTGACGTAACTGCCGATCAAGGTCTTATTCAGGTGCTCTTCAACTTTGGCTTTCATAATTTCGAGCCGAAGGCCTGAGATCTTATATCTTGCCTCAAGAGTTTCAAAATTGGTGAGAAGAATCCGGGCGTCATAATAATTTTTTTTCATTAGATTGAAATCCTCATTGATTCCTTTTGCAAAACCCACATCTTCAACCTTTGTTTTGTCCTCGCCATTTATTATGCTTTCGAGAGCTTTGTATTTTTCATCAAAAGCCGCCTTCTTTGCGGTGGCTTCATCGAGGGATTTTGCGAGTACGGCATTGGCATCCCGGGCGCGAGGGGAGAAAGTGTTGGGGTCTTTGCGGGTCGGGCGCTGGTTGGTTTTAAAGAACTGATCGAGTTCGTCGTATTCTTTCTTAAGCTTTTTTAGTTCATTCTGATTGATATCCGATTGTTCAGTGAATTCTTCCAATTCGTGAAGCCGACCCTTGAGTTCACCGAGTCTGATTTCGTTCTTCGTGATTTCGTCACTGTCGCTTTTTAAAGTTGAAAACAACTCAGCCTGCGATTTGCGGGCTTTCTCTTCGGCGATCTGTTTTTCTTTTTTTGACTTGGTCGCCTCGATTGCGCGAGTGTCTTGTTCCTGTTTTAAATAGGCGTTCATGTACCGATTGACATCGCTCAGATGAGAACTGAATAAGGCGGAGCTGTACTCGGCTTTTTCGGCAACGCTGTCAGGACTAAAATAACTCATGGCTTTGTCGGTTTTAGATTTTCCTTTGCCGAAGCCCCAGGCCATCGAAGCAGAAAGCAAAGCAACAGCAATCACCAAAAGATATGAACGGCTCATAGACAGTTCTCCTTACATTAATGATAGGGGAAAACGAGCCTAAATTCAGATAAAAATACCGGAAAAACTCTGCCAAAACTTTGACAGCCAGTCCCGTTACAGGTGCTTTTGGATCGTCGAGACGAGTGTGGCTTTGGGGTGGTTGCCCACAAGCTGGTCGACGGCGGCTCCGTTTTTGAAAAAGAGAATCGTCGGTATCCCGCGAACGTGGAAGCGAGAAGGGGTGCCCGGGTTTTCGTCTACGTTCATTTTGTAGACTTTGACTTTACCCGCGAACTCGTCGGCGACTTCCGCAACCGTGGGGGCGAGCATCCGGCAGGGGCCACACCACTCCGCCCAGAAATCAATAATCGCCAGCTGCGGGGACTTGAGCACGTCGGCTTCGAAATTACCATCAGTTGCGGTGAGAACGTTTTTTGAGTCTGCCATAAGTGTCGTGCCCCTCTGTTTTTGTCCTAATAATTGTTCTTTATATTTACCTGGAAAATCGTTAGCTTTTTTCATAAACGATAAGACTTAGAAAATAAAGCCCCTTGCTCAGCTGTGCTGATGGAGCGCTGCATGAATGTTTATGAATATTTGAACGAAACTGCGCAGGAATCCCTCAATGTCCGGGAAGTCTTCTTAAAAGAAGAAGGTGCGAGAATCGTGGAAGCCGCTCAGCTATTGGCGACCTGTTTTAAAAACGGCGGTAAAGTACTGATCTTTGGCAATGGAGGTTCGGCTTCGGACGCACAGCATATGAGCGCCGAGCTTGTGGGAAAAATGCTGATTCCTCGCAATCCCTTACCGGCAATCGCTTTGACTACAGACAGCTCAATTCTGACGGCCCTCGGAAATGACTTCGGTTATGATGAGATATTCGCCAAACAAATCCTCGCCCTGGCTAGAAAAGGTGATGTATTAGTTGCGATTTCAACTTCGGGTAATAGCCGCAATGTCCTGATGGGAGTTCAGGCAGCCAAGAAATTGGGGTGTCAGGTCCTGGCCCTGACGGGCGGAGCAGGCGGGAAGCTTAAAAACCTGGTCGATATCTGTTTGAATGTTTCTCAAGGGAAGAATTCCTGCCGAATTCAAGAAACGCACATTTTTGCAATCCATAGTATAGTGGATCTTATGGATCGTTTTTTCTTGCAGGCCAAACCTGAGGGGCAGAGTTAATGTTGCTTGCGCTGGCTATTCCGCCTTCAGAACATCGGACCCATGCTCGGGTTAAGACCAGTGTTATCAACCGTGTAATCGCAAAATTCATCGATCTTGCTGTTTTTGTCGCGCTTTCTGTAATTTTACCCTATCCCCTGGGACCCTTGCTTGGTTTTATTTACAGTTTAGTGGGAGATGGGATGAACTTCGGCCCTTTTCACGGTCAGAGCGTTGGCAAAAAGATCATGCGACTTCAGGTCATTCATATCGGCCGGCAAGCTCCCATTAAAGTTCGAGACTCCGTTTTCCGGAATGCTCCGGTCGGTATTGCCACTTTTTTTGCTATTATCCCGCTCTGGGGCTGGCTGATTCTTGCGCTGATTGGCGTGCCGCTCATGGTGATGGAAGTTTATCTTATGCTGAGCGTCGAAAGCGGCCATCGCCTGGGAGATGTGATGGGCGATACCGAAGTGATCGATACTAAGGTATAAGCTTTCAATGCCATTTCAGGATCCGATTAATACGCTTTATCTTATTGATGTGAGTTCGTTTATTTTCCGGGCTTTTTTCGGAATTCGTCCTCTCCACACCAAAACCGGTGAGCCGACCAATGCAGTCTACGGAGTTGCAACGATGCTGGCGCGCCTTGTGGATGAGGCCAAGCCGGAATTGCTCGCGGTGGTTTACGATTCCAAGGAGCCTTCCTTCCGAGAAGCGCTCTATCCCGAATACAAAGCCAACCGGAGTGAACCCCCCGAGGATCTGATTCCACAGTTTTCGAGAATCGAGGAACTCGTCCGCGCGATGGAAATACCCTCTTACCGACTCAGTGGCGTTGAGGCCGATGACCTGATTGCAACGTTGGTTCGCAAGTGGTGCGCCGAATCCCCCGAACATAAGGCCGTGATTGTGACGGGAGATAAAGACCTGATGCAGCTCGTCAGTCCTTGCGTAAAAATTTGGGACACAATGGCCAATAAATATTATGGGCCTGCTGAAGTGGAGGAGAAGTTCGGCGTAAAGCCCGAGCAGATTCGCGATTACCTGGCACTCGTTGGTGATTCTTCGGATAACATTCCAGGGGTGCCAAGCATCGGGCCCAAAACCGCAGCTGATCTTTTGCGCGCGCATGGGACCTTGCCTGGGGTTTTGCAAGCGGCGCGAGAGAACAAAATTCCAGGTAAGAAAGGGGAAGCGATCCGAAATCATGAGGCTGACGCGAAACTTTCAGCCGAATTGGCCACTGTGCACGAAACTTTGGATGTCACCCCGGACAAAAAAGCCCTGAGTTATCATTTCCATGTTACCGAGCATCTGGGCTCTCTTTTTCAAGAGCTCAATTTTCATTCCTTGCTGGACCGTTGGCATATCAAAGTTGCCGAGAATTTAAAGCTTGCGGGCCAAAGCCATGTCGAGCGGTCGGCAAGTCCTGCAGATTTGTCCGCTCAGGTTACGGGCGCTGCAATCGGAGCGCCTGCTTCTGCACCCGTCGTGTCTACGAGAATTTTTACTGAGCCGGAAGGCCCGGTGGTGCTTCCGCCTTTAACAGCGGGGAAATTTACCACCGTCAATACGGATGAAGCGCTACAGGGGGTAATCCGGGGAATCGAGAAGTCTAAAGAATTTGGTTTTGATCTTGAGACCACATCCTTGAATCCCAGGGAGGCCGAGATCGTGGGGTTTTCGATCTGCTACGATCCCGAGGAAAGTTTTTATATCCCCGTTGGCCATCGCGCAACGTCCGTCACTCAGCTGGAGTATTCAAAGGTACTCGCGGCGTTGAAACCTTATTTGGAAAATCCGCAGTACAAGAAAATCGGACAAAATCTCAAATACGATTGGAGCATTCTCCTGGCCCAGGGTCTTAAGCCTGATGGGGTTGGGGCGGATACGATGATTGCGGCCTATGTTCTGAATGCCGAGGGCCGGCTCAATCTTCAAGCGCTCGCCGACAAATATCTCAATTACAAAGTTCTGACCTATGAGGAAGTATGCGGCAAAGGCAAAGATGCCTTGTGTTTTGACCTGGTCCCGATTGATCTTGCCACTCGTTATGCCGCTGAAGACGCCTGGGTTGCGCTTGTTCTCTGGCAAAAGCTCAGGGACAAATTAAATCAAGAGCAGCTTCTGGAAGTTTTTGCGAGGATTGACATGCCGCTCGTCAGTGTGCTGGCGGAAATGGAAAGCACAGGCGTCTGTATTGATGTGCCTTGGCTTCAGACCACCGCTCAGGAATTTGGCAAAGCGCTTCGCGAACTGGAAACCCGAGTCCAGGCTTTCACTCACGCCCCCATTAATCTCAATTCACCTAAGCAGCTTGCGCATTTGCTTTTTGACGAATTGAAACTCCCCGTTCAATCCAAAACTAAGACGGGTTATTCCACGGATGCTTCCGTGCTCGAAGCGCTGGCTCCGCTACATGAAGTGCCCCGGTTGCTTCTTGAATACCGGGAAATTTCGAAATTAAAAGGCACGTATGTGGATCCGCTGCCGGGTCTGCGTGATCCTAAAACAGGGCGTATTCACGCAAGCTTTAATCAGACGGTAACGGCGACCGGAAGGCTTTCGAGTTCGGATCCGAATCTGCAAAATATCCCGGTCCGTACGGAACGGGGCCAGAAAATCCGGCGCGCGTTTATTCCCTCTGAAGGTCATGTGTTGATCTCGGCCGATTACAGTCAAATCGAGCTACGGATTCTTGCTCACATGAGTGGAGATACAGAGCTTGTGGCCTCCTTCAAACGCGATGAGGATGTTCATCGGCGCACGGCGAGTGAAATTTTTGGAATTGCGCCCGAGAAGGTGGATGATCAGCAGCGGGGAATCGCCAAAGCAATTAATTTCGGTTTAATGTACGGCAAAACGGTTTTTGGTTTGTCTCAAGAACTTGGAATCCCACGCCATGAGGCTAAGGATATTATCGAGAAATATTTTAATCGTTATCGAGGGGTCAAAAATTTCCTCGATCAGTTAATTAAGGACGCGAGAGAAAAGGGCTATGCATGTACCTTGCTGGGCCGTAAGCGCCTGTTGCCCGATCTCCAATCGCGGAATCCCGCCGTTCGCAATAACGCCGAACGAATGGCTATGAACACCCCCATTCAGGGCACCGCTTCGGACCTGATGAAGCTTGCCATGATTGAACTTGAAGAAAAGCTCAGGGCCGAAAAGCTCCAAGCCAAGATGATTATTCAAGTGCATGACGAAATTGTTCTGGATTGTCCCAAAGCTGAAGCCGCAGCTGTTTTGAAGCTCGTCACTTTCTGTATGGAGAGTGCGATGCGCTTGGATGTTCCGTTAAAAGTGAATGCCGCAATTGGCGCGAATTGGATGGAACTGTAATTTTTGACTGGCCCCAATCCATTTCGGTGTCACTTTGACTTCGTTTGGATCTTCTGGCGCGGTGCGCGCCCCCAAGTTTTAGTCCTAAATCCCCGCTTTTTCCGGCATAGCGCTTGCTCAAAGGGCCAATGTGCAGCGTAGTCTGGCACAAAAACTTTTTGGGAAGGGAAACGATATGAGCCTGAAATTAAATGCACTCTTAATTGGTATTACATTACTTGGAAGCTTCGGTGCTCAAGCGGAGGAGCGGCTGATTTCAGATGGCTATGCTCGTGATGTGCGAGGAGGTCAGGTGATCGATGTTCTGCGAGAGCTGCGCATCGGCGGAGGCCGGACTATGGTTAATTCGGTATTCGTGATCGCATCAACCGAAAAGGGGCGCGGGACTCTTGAAGTCATTTCTAACGGGCGTCTGCTTTTAAGCAAACAAATTGGGGTTGTGTTTGAATCCGTACAGGTACCCATTCATGCCTTTGTCGGAAGGGAAATTCGGGACATCCAAGTTCGTTTCAAAGGCAATTTCAATCTTGCGATGTTAGCCGCGGCAATTGACGATCATATCGATGGACCTGGAGGGACCTTTCCGGGCGGTGGCCATGGTGGCGGCAATGGCGGTGGACACGGCGGTGGTAACGGCGGAGGACATGGCGGTGGCTATCCTCCGATGCCTCGGCGTTAATTTTTCATAAGTGAATTTTTTTGGAACGGGTCAGGCTTGAGGAGCTTGGCCCGTTTTTGTTTCAGGGCGGGAACTGCAGCTTATCGGAATTAAACCTAAATTGGACTGGGCCGAAACCTGAGTACGATGAATGTACCCAGGTTTCGGCCCTTTGCTTTTACTGACGAGCTTATCGAGGAATGTAACTCTCTGGGATTGGCGAAGTGCTTACAACAATATCATCGTAAGCTGCCCATTGAGGATTAATCCCTCCTATATATTCATTTAGGTTGTTGCCGCCCATCTGGATTGTATTCCAACCTAGATCAACCGGTGAGCCTGCATTTTTGTACAGAACGTTATTATAAGAAACAACGACTCTACCGTCATATTTGAACTCGTAGATTCCGTTTGCATTCCAGGTTGAACCACTCTGAGTGTTCATCTTCACGTGCAGGTCATATCGGTGCCATTGACCATCAGCAAATTGTCCCGCTCCGCTCGGAGGAACGCCAGAGACCAGGCGTTCAGCCTTATCAACATTGAACGGTGCGGTTGTCGGATAATAATGCGTCTCTTGGGGGTCCATTCTGAACCAGGAAATATAGCAACCATCCGGAACTCCATTTGTGACTCGCCAATTTGAACTGGTTGCCCAGTTGATTCCGGTCATTGGCGCACCATTCCCGCCGGGGAAGTAGGCAAATGCACTCCCGGTCCGATCCCAGTGGCCGATGCGGAACATTTTTATGGAAGAGTCTCCTGCTGTTGACCAACCCGGCTGAGCCTTGATCCAGACGCGCAGATAGAGTTCCTGATATTCGGCGGGGAAGGTCTTGCTTAGCTCGGCTGCACCCGAATAGGTGACATTATTGTAGTAAGCTAATAGCGCTTTTCGTGCGGTACCGCCGGTGTGATCTGTTCCGTTGTTCGGAATCGGCTGAATCAGTACACCAAGATTTCCAACTGCAGGTTGAGAGTAATACTGCGTCCAGTTTGGCGGGGCTTTGGAGCAGCTCACAAGACCGCAGTCTGCGTTAAGTGAGCCCGTCGTATTCCAATCCAGTTGGGAATCGAAGTTTTCTTGAAAAATAATTCCAGCTGCGGACGTTGTACTTGGAGTCGGTGTTGGTGTAGCCGTCGCAGTGGGTGTTGGAGTCGGTGATGGAGTGGGTCTAGGTGTCACAATCGGCGTAGGACTCGGTGTCGGCGTTGGTGTTGGAGACACCCGTGAAACATTAACTCGTACAGGGCTAGAAACTCCAATATTACCTGCCGCATCGTAAGCTTTGGCTGTTAAGATATAGGCGCCAATGGGGGCACTCGTGGCATCAACCGATATTGTAAATGGCGCTACCGCTGCAGATCCCTGTAAAGCACCATCGACGTAGAACTCAACTTTGGTTACGCCAATATTATCAGAAGCAGATGCGATCAATTGAACCTTGCCGCTAACGGTCGCTCCATTTGCTGGTGAGGTAACAGAAACTGTCGGCGCGATAGTGTCAGAGCTCGAAATTGGCTTTTTTGCAGCACCTTCAGCTCCGTATGCGATTAGTAAAGTAAATAACAAAAACCAGGTTTTCCCAAATAGAAATCGTTTCATAAGATTTTCCCCCTTAGTCGTATTCCCCGTATACTAAATTATGACCGATCAGCATTACGAAAGACAAGCCCGATAGCTGCTGG
>Ga0208958_1004496_pt1 | contig 9996 bp, 9 predicted proteins | sample RifOxyB1_FD_184032 | JGI IMG/M metagenome (GOLD analysis project Ga0208958, IMG submission 184032) | Soil microbial communities from Rifle, Colorado - Rifle Oxygen_injection B1 (SPAdes) | ecosystem: Environmental > Terrestrial > Deep subsurface > Rock core/Sediment | place: Rifle, Colorado, United...
TAAACGCTCCAATAAAACTCTTTCAGTCGGATCCGGTGTTCCAGAAGGAAACGAAGGATCAATATTGGTATTTTGTTCAATTACAGTACACCCCGCCTCTCGCAAAATATCAGGTAAAAAAATCCCTGTAGTGGCATTTGAAGAATCAATCACCACTTTCAACCCACTATCAAATAAAGGAATTCTTCTAAACAAATCTTTTTTGTATGCCGGAAATACATCATCAACTTTTAATTCACCCTTTGTTCCATAGCTACTAAATTTTTCTGATAATACAATTTCTTTAACCTCATCAATCTCCTTTGTGACCAAAGTATCAGAAAAACCAACTGCCAGCTTTAGCCCATTAAATTCTTTTGGATTATGTGAAGCAGTAATAATTGCCCCTCCTTTTGTTAAATAATTATATTGGGCAAAATACATAATCTGGGTTAATGTAAGACCAATATCAACAACATTTATTCCACTCTCAAGAAGAACTTTAATAAAGATATCTTTAAAACCAGCTGAAGATTCACGCATATCCATTCCCACCACCACATCTCGAATTTGTCTTCTGTATAAAAAAGTAGCATAACCTTTCGCAATCAACTCCATAGTCAACTCATTAAGTTCACTACCAACAAGGCCGCGGATATCATAGCCTCGAAATATTTGGGGGTTAATTTTTTTCTCTCCCGCCATGTGCACTTATTCTAAGTCGCGAATAACAATCAGGTCAAGTAACAGCTCAAGCTCTGCACGACCGGTTTTTGAAGCCGTGTCGGCATCAGCCATTGATTTAACAATTCTTGCTAAACACTCTCCTTCAAATTTCTTAGCTTGATCTAAAACTTTTCTTGCCCTCCATCCAGGGTAGCCCAGTAGATTCACATTTTCTTTCGCAATTAACAAATCTCGAAAATGCTTAGCCATTAAAGCAAAAATAAACTCAACATTTTCTGTTTTTAAAATCTCCTGCAAAATCTTTAAGGACCTTTCCCCATTACCTGGAATCAATGAGTCCAAAAACATGAATGTTTTTTTTTCTAACTGAAACGTTTCGTATCGTGTCTCCTTAGGCAGCATTTTTTTAATCTTTTGGGAAAGAATTCCTGAATGCCAAATCAAAAGATTAAAATTTAGCCCACTATTTTGACTAATCCATTGATAATCTTTCTCTAAAAATACCGAGGTTCCATCAATTACATAAAGAGTTTGTTCTGAAAAGAGACTACTATTTGCCATTTGCTCATACACATATGAGCCTTTTACCCGAACCGGCTTCACAATATCCCATTTTCTCTTTCTAATCTCAGCTTTGATAAAAATAAACCTTTTTCTTGAGGCCACTTCATTTTCACCTTCAATTACAGTAATCTTCATTCTCTTTTCTTTTACCTTTCTAAATATAATTTATGAAAATGCTTTAGTCGTGCATAGAAACTAGTCTTTCCTCTCCTTGTGTGGGGCAAAAGTGCACCTGAAAACGTCTGAGGAATATGTACCAACTCATGCAAAAGCACTTTGCCTTGTTCTTCCCCTGAAAGCTTGTCAAATCTCTCTGAAATTACCTCAATAATATATAAAGGACCTTTTTTTACAAATAATTGCCAAATTTGAGATAAACCCCAAATTCTTGCAACTGCCCGGCTTGAAGAATATTTTGATCTAACACACCTGATCCTTTTTGTATTAACCCAATCAAGTTCTAAGTCTTTCACCAAAAACTCCACCTTGGTTTGGACATCTTTTGCTTTTGCCCAATCCATTTTAGACTTTGAAGATTTCCGCCCCCTCTTTGACCGCCTCATTTGTTTTCATACCAATGATATCACCTTTATCCGCCTTATCTATCTCTTTATGTTCAGCCTGCATTGAAACAATCATCTGTTCAAACAAATCCTCACCCCCGCGTACAATCTTTATTCGATCACCAATCTTAAGCTCAGCTAAAACATCAATGATTGCCACGCCAATTTTATCGTAGTAATGCTTTACCTTTCCAACTTTCATATACACTCACCCCCTTTTTTTTTATAATTATTTTCGATCAATTTTGTTTTGTCCATTATCAGATTCCAGTAAGTAACAAATTGCAACCGCCAAGGCATCAGCTGCATTATCAAAATGTGTCTTTTCACCCTTTTTCTTTCTGATTCCATTTCCAAGATACTTTCTCACATGTTTTTGAACCTCAATTTTATCCGCCCTACCACTACCAGTTAATATTTTCTTTATCGTCATCGGGGAATACTCAAACACTTCAATTTTGTATTGTGCCGCCGCCATTAACATTGCACCCTGCGCCTGTCCTACTCTAATTGCAGTTTTTGCGTTTGTAGCAAAAAAAAGCTTTTCCATCACAAACACATCAGGTTTGTATTTTTTTATTACCTTACTTGTTAACTCGTTATATATTTTTAGAAGCCTCTCTCCTGGAGCATCATCCTTTTCTGTCTCGATTAGTCCATAATCCATTACCTGAAACTGTTTATTATCGCCAACCCTAATCAAACCAAACCCAGTCGTCGCAGTTCCTGGATCAATGCCCAATACAATCATTATCCTAAAAGTATACCACCTTAAGCATATTTGTAAGCTGAAGAAAAAACACTTCTTACTTTGCTTTCTTTTTTGCAGTCTTTTCCTTGTATGCTTTTTTAGCTCTCAAGATTCTATTTGAACGTGAATAAATTTTTTCAACCTCTTTTTTACTTTTACCTCGAATGTAATAAAGCTTAGCCCTTCTTACCCCATACATCCCTTGCCTAACTACTTCTATTTTTGTAACCACTGGAGATTGTACTGGATAAATTTGCTCAATTCCAATCTTCTGGGCACCAATTCTTCTTACTGTAAATGTTTGACCCAAACCTTTCCCGCGAACTGCAATTACAGTGCCTTCGAATACTTGTGTCCTTTCCTTTATTTCGTCTTTCTTATCAGTATCACTTATCCTCTGAAACACGCGCACCGCATCGCCTACACCAAACTCAGTTGTAAGGTTTTCACCAGATGCCAATTTTTGTATATGTTTAATCTTTAAAGCCATGGATCGTATTTTAACTCATATTTAGTTCGTTCGCAATCTTTCTTGCTAATTCCTCACCCCAATGAATTTTAAAGTCTAAAAGAAGATCTTTCCCACCATCTTCAAAAAACAAAATAACATTTTTATTGCCCGGGTTTTCAACTAATAGTTTTCTTAACCGCATTAAAGCTTCCCTACTCACTCCTTTGGGTATGGTTATTTTTAAACTACCTTCTTTTTCTTTAACCATTTGTACTGTTTCAACTAAATTTACAATCATTGACACCCCATCATCCCTATGCTCAATTTTTCCAGTTAACAACAATGGTGTGTTTTCCATCCAATACAATTTTGTCTCTTTATATATTTTCGGGAAAACTACCGTGTTCAACGCACCAGTCTCATCAATTACTTTCACAAACGCCATTTCAGCACCAGTTCTCTTTGTTACAACTACGCGCACACTAGAAACAACACAGGCTATTTTAACTTCACCACTTGGGACTACATGTTCTGATAACAACTCGTCAACCTTATGTGTCCCATACGATATTAAATCACTGATCATCTCATTTAAAGGTTTTGCTGAAATTGAAAATCCCAAAAGTTGTCTTTCCAAAATCTCAATCTCATCCAAAGGAAGTTCAGGCACCTCAACCACAATCTTCATTTCGCCACGGCCAAAAACCATTTTTTCTTCTTCCTTTGCTGAAAATAAGCCCTGCTGTTTTAAATCTATTTTTGGCTTTATCTTTGCCCTAATCTCATCAACACTGGCAAGAAGAGAGGCACGATTACCAAATTTTGACATTGCTCCAACTTTGATTAAACTTTCAAACACGCGCTTATTTGCTTTTCGACTGTCAACTCGGCTGCAAAAATCCTGAATCGTCATAAACTTCCCTATTTTTCTTGCCTCAAGAATTGCCTCAATCGCACTCACTCCAACGTTTTTAATTGCAGATAAGCCAAACCTAATCCCCTTGCCACCAAGCGATTCTTTATTTTTAACTATCGTAAACCCAACTTCACTCTCATTAATATCAGGTGGAAGCACAACAATTCCTATTCTTCGACATTCATTAACAGCAGCTGAAATTTTATCTTTATCTCCTGACTCTGCCGTTAAAAGTGCCGTCATATACTCGACCGGGTAAGTAGCCTTCATATAAGCCGTTTGATAAGCAACCATTCCATAAGAAGCAGAATGTGCTTTATTAAATCCATATCCTTGAAATGGCTCAAAAAGTGCCCACAACCCTTCAGCTTCCTTTTCTGACATATTTGAATTTTTAATACAACCCTCAACAAAGATTAAATGTTGCCTTGCCATTTCCTCAGGAATCTTTTTACCTACTGCCTTTCTAAATTTATCCACTTCTTCCCAGTTATATCCAGCAACTTCAAGCGCTGTATACAAAAGATCGTCTTGATAAACAAGTACACCAAGAGATTTTTGTAAAAACTTTTCCATTTTTGGATGGTAATAAGTCACCTTTTTGATCCCTTTTTTCCTGGCAATATACTCATCAATATTTTTCATTGGCCCTGGTCGAAAAAGGGCAATCATCATCATAATATCTTCAATTTGAGTTGGTTGCATATCAACAAGATACCTAGTCATACCACTTCCCGAAAGTTGAAAAACTCCCATTGTCTCTCCTCTTGAGAGCATTTCAAAGGTCTTTTTATCATCCAAAGGAATTTTTGCCAAATCAACTACAGCGTTAGAAGTTTCTCTTACCTTTTCAACAGATTCTCGAAGAATAGACAGATTTCTAATCCCCAAAATATCGAGCTTAACCAACCCAACATCTTCACAGGCATGCATTTCATATTGCGTAATCAGTTTTTTTTCATCTGAAGTATCAAACTGAAGTGGTACAAAATCATTCAAATCTGAAGGTGCAATTACAACTCCTCCAGCATGAACTGAGACATGTCTCACACTACCCTCTATTTGTTTCGCCAAATCAATAATTTTTTTAGAATCTGAATCAGATTTGTAAAGCTCTGCTAATTCTGCACTATCTTCCAAAGCACGCTTTATTGTCATCGGAAAACCTTGCACTCCCATTGGAATTAGCTTGGAAACTCGATCACCCACTTCATATGGATATCCAAGCACACGGGCAACATCTCGAACAGATCCTTTTGCCAGCATCCGTCCAAAAGTGCATATTTGTGCAACCTTATCCCTGCCATATTTTTCCACCAAATAGGCGATCATTTCGCCTCTTTTGTCATCAGCAATATCAAGATCAATATCAGGAGCACTAGGACGATATGGATTTAAAAATCTTTCAAATGGCAAATTGAACCTGATCGGATCAACCGTAGTAATCCCAAGAACATACGAAACAATTGAACCAGCAACCGATCCTCTCACATTAATCGGCACTCTTCTTTCAATCGACCATTTAGCCATGTCGCGGTATATCAAAAAATAAGCAGCATATCCTTTATCATTAATAATTCCAAGCTCATACTCAAGCCTCTCAGTAAGTTCTTTTGTCTTTTCTCCATACCGCCAGATCAAACCTTCATCTGCAATTCGTATCAGCTCATCTTTAGCCTCAACTCCTTCTGGCAAATCAATCTTGGGAAAAAAGAACTTTCCCAAAGTTAATTCAATGTCACATTTTTCAGCAACCTTCAAAGTATTGCTTAATGCATCGGGTAAATCGGAAAACAATTCACTCATTTCATCAGGTGTAGTCACAAAGTAAGATGGTGCATCAATAAACCGAAGCCTCTTGGTTTCAGAAACAGTCTTGCCAGTAGCAATGCAAACCAGTGCATCTTGAGCAACCGCGTCCTCAACATTTACATAATGCGCATCATTTGTTGCAATCACCGGTACCCCTAAATCACGACTTAATTTAATAATGCCTTCATTTATTGTTTTCTCAGCAACTGCTTGATCCAAAAGTTCCTGTTTAATTTCACCATTTATAGCATTTATGGCATGTTTATCATAACCATGCCTTTGAATCTCAAAATAAAAATCATCGCCAAACAAATCCAAAAACCACTCCGCCCTCTTTTTTGCCTCATCATATCCGCCGTTTAGTAAAGCCTGAGGAATTTCACCCTGCATACAACCAGAAGTACAAATAATTCCTTTTGCATATTTTTTCAAGGTTTTGTGGTCAAATCTTGGTCGGTAATAATACCCTTCGGTGTGAGCAATTGAGGTCAGTTTCATCAAGTTCTTATATCCTTCCAAATTTTTCGCAAGAAGCAGTAAGTGAAAATTCTTCATCTTTTTCCTCTCACCTCGAATAGTGTGGTCAATATTTGTCAAATACCCTTCCATTCCAAGTATCGGTTTAATCTCTGCATTTTTTGCCTGTTTGTAGAAATCAATCACCCCATACATTGCTCCATGATCAGTAATTGCCACGCTGTCCATCCCATTCTCTTTAATATGGTTGATCAGTTTTTTGATATTACTCAGCCCATCAAGAAGTGAATACTCAGTATGGACATGGAGATGGACAAATTTACTTTTCATCAAAATATTTTAACACTTAACTTAAGATGTTAACTCTTGAGTTTCTCCTTAATTTTCTCGCTCACCAAAGAAGCCTCTCCTTTTCCTTTTAATTTCCTTTGTACCTGGCCTATTAAAAATCCCAAAATTTGTTCCTTCCCGGATTGATAATCAAGAACTGCCTGTTGGTTTTCATGAATCACAACATCAATAGACGCTACAACCTCATCAGCAGACACAAAGGCTTTATTTTTTATTTCCAAAAGATACTTAATCAAACCAGCTGGTTCAGAAAATTTAATATCTAAATTCTGATTAATCATCGCACCAACCACCTTGTTAATTTCAATGTCTTTTTCCTTAGCCAGGATAACCGCTCGTTCAAAATACTCTGCCCTTTTTAGATCACTAACCAAAAGCTCTGTATAATTGGAAGACAAAAAGTAATCTTTCATCAATCTTTCCCGCCTTTGGCTTGGGAGCTCTGGTAAACTTTTCTGAACTTGCTCCACAATATCTACTGTAATTGTTAAAAGAGGAATATCAGGCTCTGGAAAATAGCGATAGTCTTGCGCCTCTTCTTTTACTCTCTGTGAAAAAGTAACTGCTTTAACTTCATCAAAACCCCTTGTCTCTTGAACAACCTTTTCATTTCTGGAAAGAATTTCGGCTTGCCGTTCAAACTCAAATTCCAAAGCTTTTTTCAAAAAACGAAACGAGTTAATATTTTTCAACTCAACTTTATAATCAGGATATATTCCCTTTTTTAAATCAAAGACATCTTCTTCTTTGCACAATGAAACATTGGCTTCAAGTCTCATTGACCCCTGTTCCATATTTGCTCCTGAAATATCTAAATATCTAACCGCTAGCTGTACTTCTCTCAAAAACAAATCCACTTCATTCGCCGATTCAAAATCAGGCTCAGTTACCATTTCCAGAAGTGGTACTCCACTTCTGTTGTAATCAATTAAACTCACCTTTCTTCCTTCAAGTGTCCTGTGCACCAGCTTCCCTGTGTCTTCCTCAAGATGAATCCGTCGAATTCTAATTTTTTTGGACTTTGAATCTGATTCCTTCAAATCAAAATATCCATTTTTACAAATTGGTAACTCATATTGGCTTATCTGATATCCCTTTGGAAGATCAGGGTAGTAATAGTGTTTTCGATCAAATTTGGAAAAACTATTAATTTCACAACCAAACGCCAAACCTGCTTTAATCGTTGCCATTATTCCTTTCTTATTGGCATATGGCATAGCTCCAGGCAAACCCATACAAATTGGGCAAACATTTGTGTTTGGCTCAGCCAAAAAGTGATTTGCACTACAAGAACAAAACATTTTTGTTCTTGTTCCTAGCTCAACATGAACTTCAAGCCCTATCACTGGTCGATATTTTTTTAACATTCAAATCACTGGTTTCTCAAGATGATAATTAGTTAATTTTTGAAACATTTCCCCAATATCAAACAATTTATTTTCATTAAACCTCTTTCCCAAAAGCTGCATCCCAACTGGTCGTTTATCTTTTGTAAATCCAGCAGGTATTGACAAACCAGGGATACCAGCCAAACTCGCCGACGCGGTATAGATATCTGCCAAATACATTTTCAAAGGATCATTTGCCTTCTCTCCTAATTTAAATGCTGGTGTTGGCGCTGTTGGACAAAGTATGGCATCCACATCCACAAACACATGATCAAAGTCATCACTAATTTTCTTTCTTACCTTCATTGCTTTCAAATAATAGGCATCACGATATCCCTCAGATAATACGTAAGTTCCAAGCATAATTCGCCTTCTTGCTTCAGAACCAAAACTGTCCCTATCATTTCCATACCTTACCCCATCATAACGGGATAAGTTTGATGAAACTTCCGCAGGTTGAATTACATAGTAAACTGGAACTGCGTACTCTGTGTGTGGCAAACTAACCTCCTTAAAAGCAATGCCTTTTTTCTTCAGAATCTCAATTGCCTTCAAAATAATCTCACGAACTTCCAGGTCAAGACCTTCCCCAAAATATTCTTTTGGAATACCAATCTTAATTTTCTCACCAATCTTTTCACCCTTTTCACCACACAAAGTACTATCATAGTTATCAATTCCACCTGTTACTGCAAGTATTCTGCGACTGTCTTCCACTGTTTTTGTAAAATGTCCAATAGTATCAAGCGATGAAGCCATTGCAACCACGCCGTAACGAGAAACCAACCCATAAGTTGGCTTTAGCCCCACAAGGTTTGTAAAACTCGCAGGTTGGCGCACTGAACCCCCCGTATCAGTTCCCAATGCAACAAATGAAAAATCACTTGAGACTGATACAGCAGCACCACTTGATGAACCACCAGGAACATATTTCTTATTCCATGGATTCTTAGTCGGCCCATAATCAGAATTTTCACCACTTGCTCCATGAGCCCAAGCATCACAATTTGTCTTTCCAATCATAATTGCACCAGCACTAAGAAGTTTCATCACAACTGTCGAGCTGTACGGTGGAACATAGCTTTGAAGAACTTTTGATCCTGCTGTCGTTCTTATCCCTTTTGTCAAAAATAAATCTTTAAAGCTAACAACAACTCCCAAAAGGGGATACTCGCTTAAGGAAAAGCTACCCCCGTTCAATACCTTATCCATTTTTTTAGCCTGGCTATATGCGCTGTCTTCAGAAATAGTTAAAAAACTGTTTAAGCTAGAATCATATTTTTTAATTCGATTCAAATAATAGTCAACAAGCTCAACACATGAATAGTTCTTTTTTAAAAGTCCTTCCTGAAGCTTCTCAATTGTATCTGGTACACTCTCAATCATTTTTCATGTCCTCTCCCTTATCTATTAGCGCATCCACTACAAAATAGCCATTGTGTGTTTTTTCTGTTCCAGACAATGCATCACTTGAAGAAAGAGTATTCTCGGGGATAGATGTATCTTCTCGCAAAATTTGAGACAAACCCGTTACCTGACTCATCGGCTCAATCTTTTCTGTTTCAATTTCTCCAAGCTTATCAATATATGAGATTATATTTGAAAGTTGGCTTGAAAAAGTTAATACATCATCTGAAGATAAATCCAGCTTTGCCAATTTCGCGATTTTCGCAATATCAGAACTATCCACCTTTGTCATGCCTCTATCATACTAGCAAAACCTCTAAAAATAAACTCCCACGCGTTAAAACACATGGTATTCTGAAAGTACAGAAAAGTTTGATATTGGTTCGCTTCATCCACGACCTAAAGCTCGTAGTATTCGCGAACTGCATAATAAACCTAGGACATTTTTGTCAAAGACGCAATGCGCTCTTCAATCGGAGGATGCGTGTTAAAAAGGCTGGCAAATCGAAAAACTGCCAGGTTATTTTTTTCGCCTTTAAATGGATTAACAATATACATATGTGCGGTCGCTTTATTCGCAGCCTCCAAAATTTCCCTGTCCTCAGAAATCTTTTTTAAAGCCCTAATCAAGCCATCTGGCTGACGTGTAA
>Ga0208958_1004498_pt1 | contig 9993 bp, 9 predicted proteins | sample RifOxyB1_FD_184032 | JGI IMG/M metagenome (GOLD analysis project Ga0208958, IMG submission 184032) | Soil microbial communities from Rifle, Colorado - Rifle Oxygen_injection B1 (SPAdes) | ecosystem: Environmental > Terrestrial > Deep subsurface > Rock core/Sediment | place: Rifle, Colorado, United...
CAGTGTAGTGAGATTTATAGAAAAGGGCACCGGCAATGTTTATGAAGCAAAATCAGATACCGTAGCTATCCAGAGACTAACCAACACCACCATTCCTAAAATAATAAGAGCTTTTTGGTTGCCAAACGGTTCCGGATTTTTGGCCCAAACCCTTTTAGTGGAAGGTGAAATAATAGAAACAAACTTTGTAAAATTAAACAAAAACAGCGCCAGCTCAACCAGAGAAAGTCTAACCCCGTTTAACACCACCATCGGAAAATTACCGACTAATATTAAAGAAATCACCATAAAGCCTGACGGTACCAAGATTTTCTATTATACGACCATCGGTTCATCAAATTGGTTTGTGGCCAATCCGGACGGTACAGGCAGCAGCCTGGCGATGTCGCATCCGCTCACTGAGTGGATACCAAAATGGATTTCGGATAATACAGTAATAATGCAAATAAAAGGCAGTTCTGAAAGTGTCGGGTATGCTTACTCTTTTGATGTTTCAACCAAGACCTTAAAAAAGGTTGGGGTGGAGGCGACCGGTCTTTCTGTCAATCCAAACCCGGACGGATCTTTGAGTCTTATATCAAGCGGTGGCTCTTTCCCCCAATTATCCATTGTTGATAACAAAAATATTACATCAAAAGTGGTGGTGGCAAACAGTCTGGCTGAAAAATGTGTTTGGCTTAAAGACAAAAACCCTTCTGTTTATTGTGCTATTCCCGACCAATTACCAAGAGGTAATTACCCGGATGTTTGGTACAAGGGTTTGGTTTCAACCGAAGATTACATAACCAAAATAGATTTAAATGATAATATATTTTACAATATTGCCTACCTAACCTCTTTGTCCGACCAAAAAATAGACGTGGTTGATATGAGCCTCTCTCCTGACGAAACCCACCTAATTTTCCGTAATAAAATAGACGGTTACTTGTGGATGTTGAGAATTGAAGAATAAAAATTATTTTGCAGCTAAAGAGGCTTTGGTCATCTGTTTCCTCACATAGACGTCTTGAGCTATACCAACCAAGTTGCTGACAAACCAATAGAGAGCCACGATAGCTGATATTTTCCATGAGATGAAAAAGACCACCAGAGGCATGGTGTATTTCATTTGCTTGGCCATTATTTGAGAAAAATCTTCCTTCGCCGTGCCGGAGCCTTGGGCGGAGGTGGGCTTAGTCGAAGGTGAAGCCAGGTGCATCTGCCAGAAGCTGGTAGCGGCCGCCAGTAGCGCCAGGACGATACTTTTTTGAGAAACATCGATTAGGCCCAAGAAGTTCATAGATACCGATGCCGGGGCTTTTACGAATGAATACAAGAGGGTTGAGTCGATACTTGGCAAACCGGCTTTAAAAAATATGTAGTACAGCGAGAATATGATGGGAATCTGAATGATAACCGTCACAATACTGGAAAAGGGGTTGATATTGTTGGTTTTATAAAACTCCATGGTTTTAACAGCCTGCTCTTGTTTATCTTTGTATTTTTCTTTTATTGAAGCCAGCTCACCTTCTTTTTCCTTCATCCTGGCCTGAGTAATGGTGGCCTTTTTGGCAAGAGGGTAGAGGATGACCTTCACCAAAACCGTCAGAATGACAGCGGCAATACCGGCGTCAATCCAACTTATGTTCAAAATAAGCACCAAAATATTATAAAGCGGTATATAAACGATTGTTTTAAAGAAGGCGATCATTTTATTTAATTAGTTTTGACTCTTTTAAAATGGACTCTAAACTTTTAATAATTTCCTCATCATTTTTAGGTACCGTCTTAAAAGAAAAAAGGGTAAGGGTGTTGGGTTTTATTTTAGGAAGGTGTTTTTGCAGTAGTCGGTAACCGGCGCGTCTCAGTCTGTTTCGTACCACCGCATTTTTGGCTATTTTTTTGGAAACAGAGAAACAAAAACGGTTATTTTGTTCATTTCCGGAAACAAATCTCAGCAAAAAAAGGTTATTTTTAAACACTTTTGCCCCATTTGACAGCAACGGGAACATTTTTCTTGGAATTCTTCGGTTTTTGGGAAGCATTAATATTAGACCGCTATTTTTTTGCGGCCTTTTTGACGACGACGTTTTAACACTTTTGAACCATTTGAGCTTTTGCTGCGTTTCAGAAAACCGTGGGTCTTGGCTCTTTTCCTTTTTTTTGGTTGATACGTGATTGACATCTTACTAGAAGTTAGCTCTTAAAAATTGTTAACTGGCTATTAACAGATTATAAACAAATTCCTCGATAAAAACAAGTTCCTTAAATATGATTTGAATATATAATGATTTGCATGGATACCAAGGAACTCTGGATCAATGTTTTGTTGGAAATAGAGACTTCTGTTTCTAAAGCAAACTTTGCGACATGGTTTAAGGAAACTAAAATCTCCGGTTTTGAAAACGGGGTAGTTTATCTCTCCGTTCCAAACACATTTGTTCAAGAATGGTTGTTAAAAAAATTTCACCAACTTATATTAAAATTTTTGAGGGAACATTCCGAATCAATACACGCTCTTGAATACGTCATCAAAGAGGAAAGTAAGCAAAAAAATCAGTATATTCCAACAAAATCATCCTCTCCAACCAGAGAACTGCCTTTGTCAGAATTCTATATAAACAAAGATGATAATCTGAACCCAAGATACACTTTTGAATCATTTATAGTCGGCCCATTCAACGAGTTGGCTTATGCGGCCGCTCAAGCTGTCATAAAAAATCTGGGTGTAACTTATAACCCGTTTTTTGTTTATGGTAATACGGGTCACGGCAAAACCCACTTGATACAAGCGATAGGGAATGCAGTCAAGACAATAGACCCATCAAAAAAGATTCTTTATTTCAACTCTGAAAAGTTCGTAAACGATTATGTCAGTTCGGTTCAAGCGAACAAGGTAGATCAGTTCAAAGAAAAGTACAGAAAATACGAGATGTTAATTATGGATGATGTCCAGTTTCTCTCAGGAAAAGAAAAAACACAGGAGGAACTTTTCCATCTTTTTAACATAATGAAAGACAACAACAAACACATTGTCTTTTCTTGTGACAAGCACCCAAATTTTGTAAACGGTCTTGAAGACAGGCTTAAATCAAGATTTGCCGCCGGGATGGTTATCGATATTCCTGCTCCTGACCACGAATCAAGGGTGGCCATCATAAAATCAAAGTGTGCCAGCATAAACCTCTTTATAGATGATGAGTTTATTGACTATTTAGCCGATTCTATAAGAGGAAACATAAGGGATTTGGAAGGTGTAATAAACCTGATTGTTTGTCAAACAGAGACAAAAAACAAGACTTTAAATTTGAATGAAATCAAAGATTTGGTTAAAAATAGCATTAAACAGAAAAAATTGCTGTCTTATAAGGAGGTTGTTAAAATAATAACTGATTTTTATAAAATCGAAGAAGAATCAATCTACGAAAAAACCAGAAAAAAAGAGGTTATAAAACCGAGACAGGTGATAATGTATATTTTGAGAGAAGATTTCAGTATCTCTTACCCATCAATAGGGGAGAAGCTTGGTGGCAGAGATCACACTACAGTTATCCACTCTTGTGAGAAAATAAAAAGAGAAGTTAAAAGTGATATGTTGTTGTCAAAAGAAATACAAGAAATAAGATCCATAATAGGTTGATTAGTTGTTCATTATATGTGTGTTTAATGTTTATAAAGATAGGATAAAAAAATTTTTAGAATAATAACAACCTTATTATAAACACCAATTAAAAATAAAATAATGTTTAAAATGTTTAAAAACAAAGAAATAAACATTGAATCCACTAATCCACAAGTATATTAGGTTTAAAAAACTTTAAATTAAAAAAATGAAATTTGAATGTGATAAATCAAAAATAGAGCAAGTTGTTCAGAAAGTTTCAAAACTGGCTAGTAAACATTTAACATTACCGGTACTTTCCTGTGTTTATATTGAGGTTTTGAATGATAATAGACTCATTTTAAAATCAACAAATTTGGATATAGGTATAGAAGTTGAGATAAAAATCAAAACTCTGGAAAAAGGCACTTTAGCTGTACCAGCAAATGTTTTACTTGGAGTTTTGCAGTCAATAAAAGAAGACATCCTGGTTTTTGAAAGTATGGATAATAATCTTAAAATATCTTCAAGTAAAAATTCTATAGTAATAAAATGCTTACCAAGTGATGACTTTCCAAGTATTCCAAAACTAAAAAATGAAAAATTAATAAAAATTAACAGTCGTGACCTGGTTTATGGATTTAAATCTGTTTGGTATAGTGCGGCAAATTCAAACATCAAACCTGAACTTTCCAGTGTTTATGTTTATAAAAATGACGGAAGTTTGGTTTTTGTTTCCACTGATTCGTTCCGTTTGGCAGAAAAAAAGGTTAATACAAAAATATCAACTGATTTTCCTCAAACTTTATTACCTTTCAGGAATGTTTCTGAAATAATAAAATTGTTTGAAGACTATGACGACGATATAGATGTTATTTTTGAAAAAAATCAGGCCGCTTTTATTGCCAAGGATATGTACATAGTATCAAGATTAATAGACGGATCTTTCCCAGATTACAAACAAATAATACCGAAATCTTTTAACACTACTGTAACAGTCTTAAAAAACGATCTAATGAACGCCATTAAAACATCAAATATTTTTTCTGATTCTTTGAATCAAGTTAAATTTAAAGTTGATATTAAAAACAAATCATTAAATGTAGAATCAAAAAACAGCGACATTGGAGAGTATAAAGAATCAATAAACGCTTCTATATCGGGTGAAAATATTGAATTAAATTTCAACAGTAAATACGTGATTGATTGTGTTCAATCGATTGTTTCAGACAGTTTGGTTTTAAGTTTTGCGGGTGTCGGTAAACCCCTGGCCATGAACGGCGCATCCGATAAAAGCTTCCTTTATATCGTAATGCCTATGAATAGGTAGTTATGTATAACATATCGGGATTTCTCCAGAAGTTTTTAAATTTGGAAAAGGACAACAACACCAAGCTGTCTTTAATTTTGGAAACAATAAAAAAAGAGACCGGTTTAGGGTTGTCAAAACAAATGCTCGAAATAAAAGGGGACAATGTTAAATTGAACTGCAACCCTGTTTTCAGGAACGAAATATTCATGCATCAATCTCAAATTGAAGATTCTTTGAAACAGCAAAAAATATTTTTGAAGATAATCTAGTCTAGTTTAATTTAAACGGAAGATCGGCAGAAAGACCCTGGTCTTGTGCCCAAATACGGACGCTGTATTCCCAACGGTCAAACTGTGGATCGGAGGAGGGATTTTGAGGATACTCTCCTCTAGGATCGTCTTTGTTGACCCAATTAAGGATGGAGTGAACACCACCACTGACCATATTGTTTGTTTCCAATTTGCCCCCTTGCCAGATGCCTTGTAGAACCGGTTTCATTTGAGATTTATCTTCAACCAAAGGTTCTTCAAATTTTTCATCCGGTATTCTGGCCAAGGCCTGGTCCATAAAAGCCCGCCATAATGGAGCAACAATAAATCCGGCCACCCTTTTTTGCATCGGGCTGTTGTCGTTATTGCCCGCCCAAGCGCCGACGGCAATGTTTGGGGTGTAACCCATTATCCAGGCGTCTCTATAATCGTTGGTGGTACCTGTTTTGACGGCTACGTCTCTATTGGCAAAGTATAGAGCCGATGTTTGCCCATATGATGGAGCTCTGGCGACATTATCGGATAATATACTCGTGATTTTCAGAGCCACTTCTTTGTCCAGAACTTGTGATAGTTTTGGTTCGTATTTTTCCAACACCTGTCCGTTTTTGTCTTTTATTTCAATAACCGAAGTCAAGCTTGTTTTAACGCCATTATTGGCAAAGACACCGTATGCTCCAGTAAGTTCGAGAGGAGTAACCTCGCCGCCTCCCAAGACCAGTGTCAGACCGTAATCTCCCTTATTACTCAATGATTCTATACCCATGTCTCTTGCCAGCCTTATTGAGTCGCTTAAGCCGGCCAAATATAAAACTTTAACTGAGGGCACGTTTATGGATTGGGCCAAAGCGTTTCGTAGCGTTATGGGCCCCCTAAAAACATTGTCGTAATTATCAGGAGAGTAACAACCATTTCCCATGGTTAAATTATCCGGAGCACAGGTGCTTGAAAATTGGGTTTTTAAATCAAAAAGAACGGTTTCCGGAGTGAAGCCTTTTATGAAAGCTTCCGAATAAACAAACGGTTTAATGGTGGAACCTGGCTGTCTCTTGGCTGTGGTTACGTTAAAGGCCCCATCAATGTCTTTATCAAAGTAATTTCTGGACCCGACCATAGCCAAAATCTCACCGGTTTTTGGATCGATTGCAACCAAAGCGGTATTCTCCGCATTGAATTTTATTTTGTTTTCCATCGCGTAATCGTAAGCAATTTTTTCACCTATTGATTGTAGGTCATAATCCAAAGAAGTTATGATGCGCAAACCACCGATGTTCAAACTCTCTTCACCGTATTTCTTTTTTACATAATCAATAACATAAAAAACAAAGTGAGGCGCTTTGATACTGGAATCACCTTTGGCTATAAAAGAAACTTTTTCCGCTATGGCCGATTTATATTCTTCTTCGGTAATAAAATTATTACTCAGCATTTCTCTCAACACCAAATTTTTCCTTTCCTCCAATTTTTGTTTATTTGGGCCATAAGGGGAATAAAAGGTCGGCGCCTTGGGTAGTGCCGCGAGATATGCCGCTTCAGCCAACGTCACATCAGAGGATTTTTTACTGAAGAAGGCCTGGCTGGCTTCCTCTACTCCATAGATGACCCCACCATATGGAATCTCGTTTAAATACATGGAAAGTATCTCGTCCTTTGATGCTACTTGCTCAAGTTTGATGGCCAGGACCCACTCTTTAAGTTTTCTTGATATAAGCTTTTCGGAAGTGAGCAGTGAATTTTTAACCACTTGTTGGGTTATGGTTGAACCGCCCTGGCTGAAATCCAGAGACAAAATGTTTACCAAAGTGGCTCTTATAAAAGCGGTTGGTCTGACACCTTTATGGCTGTAAAACTCCTTGTCTTCTATGGCAATGGTAGCGTTTTTGACATATCTCGATATGTTTTCCAATGGGACGGTGCTCCTCCTGGTGTTTCCGCCCGTGTCGTATAACAAAATCTCTCCCGTTCGGTCGTATATCTTGGTTGATTCTGTAATTCGCCTCTCTCTTATTGATTCGGTAGTAGGCACCTTAAAAGTGCTTAACCAAACCAAAACTACGGCCCCGACTATTAAAAAGACCGAAAATAAAAGCATTATTATGGTTTTTTTGTTCATTCCTATATATTATGCCAAAAAACGAAATTATGGTAGCATTTTTATATGTTTGGAATTACTAAACCAAAAGTAATAGTTGATGAAAAGAAAATAAACGAGATACTTACTCGAGGCACCGAAGATATTTTCGTTAAAGAACATTTAAAAGAAGAACTGCTTAGCGGCAAACAACTGCGTATTAAACTTGGTATAGACCCGACAAGCCCAAACATTCATCTTGGTAGGGCTGTAACTCTCAGAAAATTAAAAGCTTTTCAGGATTTGGGGCACCAAATTGTTTTAATTATTGGAGATTTCACTGCTAAAATAGCAGACCCATCTGATAAATTAGAAAAAAGACCAATGTTGACGGATGAACAGATTAAAGAGAATATGAAATATTATTTAGAGCAAATCGGAAAAGTGATAAATTTAAAAGAAACTGAAATTCATTATAATTCCGAATGGCTTAAGTCAATGGATTTTTTAGAGACGGCACAACTTTTAGAATGTTTTACTGTTCAGCAAATGTCCAGAAGAAGAAATTTTAGTGAAAGATTAGAACAAGGACAAGATGTTTTTGTTGTTGAGTTCATGTACCCAGCTCTTCAGGGTTATGATAGTGTGAAAATTAAGGCAGACGTTGAGATTGGTGGTTTCGATCAACTCTTTAATTTAAAAGCTGGACGGACTGTACAAAAAAAATATGAACAAAAAGAACAAGACATTATGACATTATCAATGCTCCCGGGAACAGATGGAAGAAAGATGTCTTCTTCTTGGGGGAATGTTATATCACTTTTAGATACTTCAGAAGACATGTTCGGCAAGATAATGGCAGTTAGGGATGATTTAATGATCCAGTACTTTATTTTGTGTACGGATATGTCACTTATGGAAATTTCAAATCTTGAAAAAAAATTGAAGTCAGGAACCAATCCTAAAGAGGTAAAAATGCAGCTGGCCAAAGAGATAGTAAAAATATATCATGGAGAAAAGGCGGCAGAGGAAGCAGAAAAGGCGTTCGAAAATACTTTCAGTAGGGGGGAATTTCCGGAAGACGTTCAAACAATAACGGCTTCAAAAGAAGATAAACTTATTGATATATTAGTTAATAATAAAATCATAGAATCAAAATCAGAATTCCGCAGACTGGTAGAGGCCGGGGCAGTTTCAGATTATCCTGACAAAAAAATAAAAGACTCAACCGAGACAGTAGGGGAGAGCTCAAGAAAAATAAAAATTGGTAAAAAAACTTTTGTAATTTTAAAATCCCAATAACAAAAAATACCCCAACACCCGGGGTATTTTTTGTTTAATCTTTGTTTTACACGTATTCTTCTTCGTCTTCCTCTGCTACCTCGTCATCGTCTTTCGGAAGTCCGTTTTCGTCCAACTCTTCGTCTTCTTCTACCGCGTCTTCATTGCCCATTGTTGCTGGGTCCAATAAATCGTCGTCCATAATTTTAAAATTATTTTTAATTCTTGATATGTTTTTATAAAAACAGTATCAATCCAATACTTTTTATCACACTCCAATTTTTTTGCAAGAACTTTAGTTAATAATATCTGTGGATAATGAAATGGCGGCACAAGTGAGGGCGATAGCTATGGCGTCGTATTCATCATCGTGTCTGTTTTTTGGTTTCAGTTTTACCAGTTTTTCCACCATACAGATCACCTGTTTTTTATCACTCCTACCATAACCGGTTACCGCTAATTTTATTTGGTTCGGATTAAATTCTCTCAAAATAACATTGTGCCTGGCTGATTCCAAAAGTATCACTCCTCGGGCTTCCGCTACTTGCAGAGCCGTTTTTTTATTTTTGCTCCAAAGTAATGTTTCAACAGCTATTTGTTTTGGTTTATATTTTTTTATTACCGCTTTAATTTTCTCTCCTAAAGCCAGAAGTCTTTTGGGGTGGGGCAATTTGGCGTCTGTTTCAAAACATTCAGAGTGAACTAGCCTCTCACCTTTATTTGTTTTTTCAACTACAGCAATACCAACTCTCCCATATCCGGGATCTACTCCCAAAATTATATTATTCTGCATTTGTAAAAACTTCTTGGACTTCATCATTTTCTTCCAACTCTTCTACTAAAGCAGAAAGTTTCACCCCATCTCCGTCTGATATTGTAATTGTATTTTGCGGTGTCCACTCACTACTGCCGGCTTGTTTTTTAAAAGCCCAGGCGGCCGAGCCCGGTACTGCTAGTTCATACCCGTTTTTCGTAAGAATGTGTTTTATTTCTTGGGCCGCTTTGTTCCTGTTTTCGGTCAATGCATCAATAATAATGGCACAACCGCCCGGTCCGTAAGCTTCATAAGTTATCTGCTCCATCTCACCACCTTCTTCTCCGGTGCCTTTTTTTATCGCTCTGTCTATGTTGTCGCTCGGCACATTGGCTTCTTTGGCTTTGTCGATTGCCGCCCGCAGTCCCGGGGCATTAATATCTCCCTTGGCTTTTTTTGATTCTACTGCGATAAAACGCACCAATTTGCCGAATACCTTGCTTTTTTGTGCATCGGTAACCGCTTTCTTATTTTTAATCTTTGACCACTTATTATGTCCGGACATACCCAAAGGATATAGAATAATTAATCAACAATCAAGCAGAAATATTATAAAAGTTTACTTTGTTTTTCTTCTGGAAAATCCAAATCTAAATGTTTGTAGGCGTGTTTGGTGAGTGTGCGGCCGCGAGGAGTGCGTTCTAGGAATCCAATTTGCAGGAGATA
>Ga0208958_1004500_pt1 | contig 9991 bp, 8 predicted proteins | sample RifOxyB1_FD_184032 | JGI IMG/M metagenome (GOLD analysis project Ga0208958, IMG submission 184032) | Soil microbial communities from Rifle, Colorado - Rifle Oxygen_injection B1 (SPAdes) | ecosystem: Environmental > Terrestrial > Deep subsurface > Rock core/Sediment | place: Rifle, Colorado, United...
ATCTCTTAGTATCTCCAATAAGACTATTGTCCCCCTCATATAAACAAAAATATAAACCTAAAAAACCCATTTGTTTATTTGTATTCATTGCGATCTCCACTTCTTTTTCAAAAGGGTTTCTAACCTCACTATCTGGAAAATTAAAATTAAATCTTAGATATTTTGCTTTTTCAACAAGTTCATCAGAGCCAACAGATTTCCAGAGAAGCATCCTTAGAAAGTCATTTTTTCTATCAAATTTTTTAGTTAAATCTTTTTTTTCCATTTTTATTTCACTCTTTTAATAATATCAAACAAACTCTTTTTTTCAAAGTCAACCATTTTTGCCCCAGAATTCCGATTTTGCGGGTACACCGAGCGGTGCCCATCTTCCAAATCAATTCTAATCTTTATCATCCCAAGCGCAGAAATAAAAACTGTTCCGAGGAGAAAATGATTCTTATCTTTTCCTTGCAATGACAAAAGTATTTTTTGAATCTTGCTTGTTATTCCCTCTTTCTGCATTTTTTCTTCAATCATTTTTTCTATTTCTTCAAATTCAAAATCAATATTATCCAACATTTTCGCAGGAGGTTCTTCTGAAAAGTGCTCAACAGGAACAACCTCGCAATCTTTTTCCAGTTGAAAACTAAACATTTTTTTCGTCGACGGAATAAAATAATCCAAATGAACTTTGTTTGCGTTTTTGCCCTTTGTCTCGTTGTCAATTACAACAAACCCCGAACACAAATAAGCATCAGGATTTTCTTTTTTGAAATTCTCAAATTCTTTTGAAGTGAATAATTTTTCAAGATAAAATTGCAGGTTCATAAATTAGATTAATAATATTGTTTTATAAGTTTTTGGATTTAATTTAAACTGTCTCACTCTAAGGCCACTCGGATAGATTGCTCCGTGATTCGCTTTGCTTAATCACTCCGAAGGAATTTGTTAATACCAAATCTTCCATTCAATTCCTCTTCAAGCAACCAATGCTTCTGTTGGTACAAATTCAAATATAAATATCCCCGAGGTCAATTTCAATTTTAATAAACCTCTATCTCTTCAGAAGTAGAATCTTCAAAACATCCAAAAGGCCAAATCATGTTTCCTTTTGCATCAAGATTAATGCTCTTTCCAAGACAAATCTTAATTAAATAAATTCCGGGTTCTTTAATAGTAATATTTCCTGTAAAGATTCTATCATCTATCTCTCCATTTAATTTTAATGGATGAAAAATTTCAGTGTTTTGAGTATACTCATGTGTTACTCCTAAGATTCTAACAAATGCTCTGTCTCCAGATGCAAAAGAAAGAAGTCCACCTGCGAAATCAACTGCATAGTATGTAAGTGTGGTAGTGGGGATTATCAAGGTAAAGAACGTTTTCTTCAGCATCAATACTCAATGTATCTGTCTCTCGTGATTCAGAAAAATATTTTTTTGCAGATTGCGTTTCCTGAACAGACTTTTGAAATTCTTGCTCATCAGTTTCCCCATTTCTAAAACCAAAATAACTTAACAAAAAAATAACTAATACTATAATAAAAATTATTGGAATTATTTTTTTATTCATTTCCTCTCAGAAATCTCCCTCTTCAAGTCCTTAATAAAATCATCAACTTTTTTATTTACTAATTTGTTGTCTCCGCGAATTCTTATTGCAAGAGATTTTTCCTTTTCTTCTTTGTCGCCGATTGTTAAAATGTAGGGGATTTTCATAATCTCAGCGTCTTTAACTTTTGCAGGAACAGTTGTTGTTCTAAAATCCGCATCAATTCTCAAATCAGGAATTTCTTCGCCCAATTTTTGAATTATCTTTCTTGCATAATTTTCATTTCTGTCTGTAAAAGAAAGAACTCGAACTTGAATTGGTGCAAGCCACGTCGGTAATCTTCCGTTCGTATGCTCAATCAAAATTCCAATAAACCTCTCCAAACTTCCATAAATAACTCTATGCAACATCACTGGTCTTTTCTTTGAATTATCTTTGTCAGTGTATTCCAATTCAAATCTTTCTGGCATTGAAAAATCCAATTGCAGCGTCGCGCATTGCCAAGTTCTTCCGAGAGAATCTTTAATGTGAAAGTCAATCTTCGGCCCATAAAATGCTCCATCGCCTTTGTTGATTTTGAATTTCATTTTCTTCTTTTTCAAAACTTTTTCAAGAGTTGCTTCTGCTTTGTCCCAAATTTTTTCATCGCCGATTCTTTTTTCTGGACGAGTTGAAAGTTCTACATGATAATCAAAACCAAATTTCTTGTAGAAAAAATCAATCAATTCTATAACCCCAACTAATTCATCTTCAAGTTGTTTTTCTGTGCAGAAAATATGCGCATCATCCTGCGTAAATTGTATCACCCTAAAAAGTCCGCCTAAAACTCCTGAAAGTTCCTGACGATGAACAACTCCCAGTTCCCCGACGCGAAGCGGAAGTTCTTTGTAACTCTTTGGCTTGTTTTTGTAAACCAACATTCCCCCGGGACAATTCATCGGCTTAACCGCGAAAGTTCTTTTTTCATAATCAGTCAAAAAAATATTCTCCTTGTATTTTTCCCAATGTCCTGAAATCTGCCATAACTTTTTATCCAAAATCTGCGGAGTTGAAATTTCCTGATAACCGGATTTTTTATGCATATCTCTCCAGAATTTAATTAATTCATTTTTTATTATCAAACCATTATTATGCCAGAAGACCATTCCCGGCGCAGTTTCGCTGAAAGAATACAAATCCATTTGCCCGCCCAAAATTCTGTGGTCGTTATCCTTTAATTTTGAAGTGTCAAGTTTTGTTTTGGAAATTTCTCTCAACAATTTTTTCTCGTCGTATTTTTCAGAAATTTCGTTTCCCTTCACGACGATTTCACGACTTAATTCAGAAAGCGGATGCCCCTTGACTTTCATTTCAAATTCTTTGTAATAACCAAACGGAGCGCGGATAATGCTAAAATCTTTCTTCAATTCATTTTCTGTTTTATCCAGAACATCTATTGCAATTTCCGGGCTACTCAAATTTTTAGAAAGATGAGCATAAGGATAAAGAACAATATTTTTCGCATCAACCTGTTTTGCAATATTTTTTATTTCAGCCACTAATTTTTTAACTGTCTCTTCAATATTCTCGTCGAACTTTTCAACCGCGGTCATCACGACGAGGGCGTCTTTTGCTTCTCCGCCTTTTTTCTCGCTCTCGGTTAAATCCAAAATTGTCTTCAACGCTTTTTTCAATGGCTTGAATTTAATGTAATCAACATGCAATGTGAGTATTTTCATATCTAATTATGGAAATCATCTTTTATAAAATTAATTCCTTGCTAACGCAAAAGCTGTATCTGCCCAATTAGCCCAAAGAGATAATTTGTGTTATTATTCAATAGTAACAGAATAGAAAACTTTAAATAGCTTTGTTTCTGAAAGGACCTTATTAAAATGAGTGAAATAAACAGAAGAAATTTTTTGAAATATTCAGTAGGTGTTTTAGCTGGGGCTATGATTCCAGATTATTGTTTTGCCAAGGAAAAAAGTTTTGACTTCTCTAAATTCTCCGACGAGGAAGTTTTAGCAAGAATGCTTTTTGGAGAAGCCAGAAGTTTATACAAGGTAGAAGAGGATGTAAGAGAACCAGTTATGATTGGGTATACTGCATTAAATCGGGCAGAAAAATCTAATTATGTAAATTTAAAAGAAGCTATTCTTGCGCCAAAACAATATAGCTGTTTTAATCCTAAAGATGTTAATTATAATAAGATAAAAAATCCAGGAAAAAATGATTTGAATTCATGGAAAAAATCTCTGGAAATTTCAAAAAAAATTTTAAATGGGCTATTCGAACATCTTAATTACGGTCAAACTCATTATCACAGAAAAGATAAAAAACCTAAATGGAGAAAAAGCCCGAAGATGAAAAAAATTTGGGGTCAGGATTTTTTTAAGCATTATTTCTACAAAGAACTGTAATTAAACTTCAATCATATCTAAAATCTCGTTGATGATTTGATCTGAATCCAATTTCTCTGCTTTTGCTCGGTAACTTAAAATAACTCTATGCCTCAGAACAAAATGCGCAATATCTTTTACATCTTTTGGAATAACATACTCTCTCCCACGCATTAATGCCCACGCTTTCGCAGCGATAAACAAACCAATGCTCGCCCTCGGAGAACCCCCCCATTCAATATATCGCCCGTTTTCAAAATCTTTTTTTCTTGTCTTCTCAACAATTTTAAGAATATAATCTTTAATCCTGTCATCAACATAAATTTCTTTCGTTAGTTTTTGCATTTGAATAATTTTCCCTGGCGAAAGAATCGGCTTTATTCCGAATGTCTCAAATTTCTTTAGTGTGGTGTTATCTTCCATAATTATTTTTTCCTCGTCGTGTTTTGGATATTCAATAACAAGCTTAAACAAGAATCTATCAATTTGAGCTTCTGGAAGAGTGTAAACTCCGCTTACTTCGAGAGGATTGTTATTCGCCATAACAAAAAAAGGCACAGGAAGTTTGAAAGTCTCCTTGCCAATTGTTACTTGTTTTTCCTGCATGGCTTCAATCATCGCCGACTGAGTTTTTGGCGGACTTCGATTGATTTCATCAGCGACGATAAAGTTGGAAAATACCGGACCTTTAATTGTTTCAAATCCTTTTTGCGGGGTGTATGTAGTTATTCCGACAATATCACTCGGCAACAAATCCACAGTGAATTGAATCCTGTTTGAACTGCATCCAGATGCCTGCGCCAGAGTTTTTACAATCAGCGTCTTCGCTATTCCAGGAACTCCTTCAAGCAGAACATGCCCGTCGCAAAGCAGAGCGCAAATAAAAGCATCAATCACTTCATCCTGACCAACAACAACTTTAGCAACTTCTTTTTTCAATGCGAGGATAGTTCGATTTATTTCTTTTACTTCATTTGAAATTTTAGAAGTTTTTTCTTTAGACCTTTCCTTTATCTCATTTTGTATGGATTCTTCAGAAGAACTCCTTTCTTTTCTCTTTAATTCCTTTTGCCTTTCTTCTTCCCTTTGGTTGTCCCGCGAAATCGCAAGGTCAATATCCATCTCTTTTTCAAGAAGTTTTTTGTTTGGAATAACATCAATTTTCTTAGGTTCTATTTTTTTATCTGATTCTAATTCTTTTTTCATCTTGAATTTTCTAAACCAATGCTTTTTTTCTTTTTTTAGAATTTTAGTCTTGGCGAGTTTTTTATCAGGAAGCTCTTTTTTTGGGACTAATTTTTTTATTTCTTCATTTTTTATTTTATCTTCGGAGATTTCTATTTTCGGGACAGAAATATGAATATTAGGCATTGAAGGAAAGTTAATTTTCTTTTTTTCTTTTTTGGAAACAACTCTTTTTTTTACTTTATTCTTTTTCGTCTGCTCTTTAATTTCCCTCCTCAAATTTTCCTTCGCCAATCTAACCTGCTTGTTTAAATTCTGATTTAGAAGGCTATCTCTTCGAAAGATTAGTTTCTCAAATTTGTCTTGATTTTCTACCATTTTCCCTCTTTCTTATTGTTGTAATAAACATTTATTCCTTTAAATATCTTATTTAAAATTCCAGTATTTATTCTCGGCATATTTTTTCTCCTGAATTTTTTTAATTGTTTTTCTTCGCATAAGTAAAAATAAAAATCCTGCAACAAAAAATGCAAACACAAATGCAAGGACCACGCTTATTTTTCCGCTTCCCAAAATTGCATCTCCAATTGCAAACCCTAAAATAGTGCTCTTAAGCGGAATTAAAGAAATTAGAAATATGCCGGGAATTATAAATAATAAAGAAGCCCGACGATTAAAAGGGTTTCTGCTTTCTTTTTGTTTGATGAAATATTCCCCCGAACTTCTCCTTAATCTCATTCTTTTATAGGAATAATATAATATTCCCAAAAAGAAAATCGCGATGCTTGAAATAAGCAAATACTTGTATAATTTGTTTTCTGTAACGTCTTTCCTTTTTGCTCGTGATTCCTGCGAAATTGCATTCTTGCATCCATTAATTGATTCTTGAATTTTTAAAACAGTATTAATAAAATCTCCTCTTGCAAAAAATGCTCGCGCTTCATCCAAAAGTTCTTCCAATTCAATGCACTCTGGGTTTTCCTCTAAAAATTCCTGCGTGAAAATTAATTTCTCAAGGAGCGAGGAATTGCTTTCCTTCACAGTCAAATACATTTTGCTCCAGTCGTCGTATTTCGGACTTGCTACAGTTGCATTTATTGTCAATTCAAAAGTTCCATTCTCCTCGGTGTCTATATCCACTGTCATTAATATTTCTTCTTTTTGTCCAACATCCAATAAATCAATATAATTTCTGTCAAACGAAATTAAGACATCATCTCGAAGTTCATTGTTCTTAACAATTACACTGGATAAACTAATCCCCGAAAGAGATTTTTTACCATTATTATACAGCGTTAATGGAAGAATGATTTTATCTTTCTGATATGCCGATACTGGTTCAGGCATTATTATTTTCAATGAAACAGGAATTGTAGCGCCACCCCCTCCTCCCCCACTGCTCGGAGTTGTTACAGTTGTTGTTGAAGGGGTTGTGAATTCAACTTCAAAAGCATTGCTTGATGAAGTGGTGGAAGAATCATTTGCTGTTATAGTTAATATTTCTGTCACAGCGATTAACGAAGATAAAGTCAATGTCCAATCTGAAGAAACGCTTGAAGTAATATAACTTGGGGAGGAATTGCTCGCCACAGTGAAATTAATTGTTTGATTGTAATTATCATCGCTGTTATCAATATCCGAAAAATACGAAGATAAATTAATTTCTATGTCCTGGTCATAATTTGTCTGCTTGTCCCCGATATAACCGCTGAAATTTACCGGAGCATTTGAATGGGAAATATTAATATCCCAAATAATTGTAGAGTTAATCTCTGTTTGATTTTCAAGATTAGAATTAGTGGCATACACAACCAAAGTCAAATTCAAATTTTCTCCATTTGTCTCATCGGTAAAGTTTGGGGTGAACGCCCATGTTAAGTTTGTTGCATTTCCATAATGAGTTATATTATATCTCAAACTATTATTTATATAAAGTTCATAAGTTAAATTATCCTGAACAGAGTGATTCACAGTAAATGTTAAATTGCTCGTTACATTTTCCTGCAAAGAAAAATCTTGAACAGAAGAGGGATAAGTTACATTCGGTGCGTCGTAAACATAAATCCAAAATGTTTGAGAACTTAAATCATTAGAAGTATCATTGACAGTTATATTTATCTGGAATTTTCCTACCTGGGTTGAATTGAAAGTGATATTTATCTCACCAGATGTTGAATTAAATGCAGTTGCATTAAGGAAACTTGCTCCACTGAGAAAATCATAAACAAAATATAAATTTCCATCAGTATCATCCCCATCTTCTTCGTCGCTTGCATTTATGTTATAATAAAAAGTTCTGTTAACCGCAGAAGTTTTATTTTCTAAATCAGTTAATGAAGGTCCGTCGTTAATTCCATTAACTGTTAAGTTCAAAGAAAAATAATCTGAAGTTCCCGCGATATCTGAGACATTTATTGCGATTGTATAATCCCCCACATCTGAACTGTTGGGTGTGAAAGTAGCCGTGTATCTGCTTTGATTATTTCCTGGCGACGGGAAACTTGAATCTTTTACAAAACTAAAAAGATTTGTATTATTTCCTGTAATTGTTAAATTAACTGTTAACGATTCATTGTAGTAATCTTTTTTGTCTGAAGACACCCTAAAATCCTCATCTTGAATAAAGAGCGTTAAGGTTGTATAATTATCCTCGGTTACATTTATATTTGAATTTGCGTCAACAGAAGCATTGATTGCTTGAAGAGGAATTCTAATCGCAGGTTCGCTGTTGGTGTTTGTGACATTAAACCTAAATGTAGTTGTATTTTGCAAACCAAGTATATCTGTTGCTGTGATTGTGAAATTCCACGAACCAACATCTTGCTTGTAGGGGGTAAAAACAATCATTCCGCTGGAACTCAAATTAAATCTCGGCATTGCACTAGAATCATTAACAAAAGTTACAATGTCTCCGGTATCAGTTAAATAACCATCTCCAGTTAAATTAATTGGCCCAAAACCAATTGTCGTCGCTAAACTTGAATTAACAACTAAATTAAAATCGTAATACGTTTGATTCCAAACAGGATAATTATTTGATGAGATTGTTAAATTAAATAGATCAGAATCAATTGAATTATCCAAATCACTTATAGTAACATTAATAGTGTAATCCCCTGCTTCTGTTTCATTCACATTAAATTGTATTCGCGCTTCTGTCCGGTTTGTACCTGACACAGGCATATTTAAAATTTCAATATCAAATCCGGTTATGGTTAATTCCTGGGCTAAATTAGATTGATTGAGAATTGTAACATTAAAGTCAATTGTTTCATTGTAACCTTCGGTCTTGTCTGGAATAAGCAAATCATCGTCGTAAACCGTCAAATTTATCGTCGTGGATAAATCAACAGAAGTGTTCATATTAGGAAGATCAATCAAATCAGGTGCATCATTAAAAGTTCTATTCACAAAAACATAAATTAATTCAGAAGCAATCTCTCCTGAAGTCGCATCCCTAACTGTTAAATTGATTGTCCAATTTCCAACTTCTGTTTTTTGAGGGGTCACATTTACAAAAATTCTTTTGGTGAAATTATCCGCAGTCGTGATATTCTCTGAATAAAACCAAGTTGAATTTGGAACTGTTACAACATAATTCCTTAATTCACCCTGAGAAGAAATAGTGATTGCGTCAGACCCGCCTCTTGTTGTAATATTAATCTCGCACGCTCCTGATTGATTTTCCTGGAATATTTTATTTTGACAATCAGTTGCGTTTATGCTCAGGGAAGAGAACACATTGAAGACAACAATTGTGGAGGTTGTTTTATTTTTCATATAAGTTAAATTCTCGCAATAAGCATGCGGGCAGGGATAATCCTCCCCAAAATCAGTCACGCTGATGTTTGCCCAGTAAGTCCCGATATCATTTACATTCGGCGTGAAATTCATTCTGGTGGAAGTGTTTGTTAAATCAGTTACTTCAAGAAGCGAACAATTTGTTCGCGTACTCCAACTTGAATGGGTGCAATTAGTGAAAAAACTTATGTTAAATCTAAGAGGATATTGCCCCTCCTCATCGCTTGCATTTATGTAATCCAAAAAGTTTTCATCTTGGCTCAGGTTATATTCTGCGTCGATATTTGTGAAAAGAGGGTTATCATTTGTTGCATTAACTTTAAATGATGTCGAGACAGTAACTCCTTCTGGAATTGCGTCTACGACGTGAATTGAAATGTTGAATGCTCCTGTTTCATTATTTCTCGTTGAATTGAAAGTCATCACGCCAGTAGTTGAATTAATTGTAATCCATGTAAAATCAGCGAGTTCCAAAGAACCATGTTCAGAAGAATTAATTGCTTCTATTGAAAAAACCAAAGGCACAGTGTAAGCTCCGGAAACATTTTGCGTAAAGTTATAAGTATAAACTGGCGAGCGGTCCTCGTTAAAGAAATCACTTATTCCAGAATCCAAACTTGGCGCAGCTAATACAAATGTTATTAATAAAAGTCCAACTAACAACAGCGAATAAAATATAAAAATTTCTTTGTCCCTCATTTTGAAATGCCCCTTAATTTTTCCAAATACTCATGAACTGCCAAATCAATAAGTTGTTTTTTATTAACGAATTTTAATCTATTCTCTTCTTTCTCTATAAACTCTTCAACTTTCCCCAATAGAAAAGAATCTATTTTTACAACAGAATCTTTATTTTTTCCCTTTTTCCCCATATTAACTAAGTTACTATCTATTACTATAAGTTACCAAAAGTAACTATTTAAATGTATTGTTTTTAGAGTCCTTCAGTCTTCTTTTATATGCAAATATTCTTCTTATTCTGATTATAACAAGTATGATTAAAATTATCAACAAAAGAAGCAACAAATAAACATATAGAGATTGCATTCTCTTTAATAATGGTTGTTCTATTTCGCATTTCCATGGACAAG
>Ga0208958_1004503_pt1 | contig 9988 bp, 7 predicted proteins | sample RifOxyB1_FD_184032 | JGI IMG/M metagenome (GOLD analysis project Ga0208958, IMG submission 184032) | Soil microbial communities from Rifle, Colorado - Rifle Oxygen_injection B1 (SPAdes) | ecosystem: Environmental > Terrestrial > Deep subsurface > Rock core/Sediment | place: Rifle, Colorado, United...
TTACATGAAATTACTCTCGTGGGCTTCTCTTGGCTTCTGTTCTGGCTTCTACCTTGGCTTCCGTTTTTTTAAAAAACTTTTGAGGTAGATAGGGTCTTTTGTTGTTGTGGGTAGATTCCGCGAGGGGCACCATTCTTAAGTAGAATTTTTAAAAAAGCTCAGAAGAAATTCTGGGCTTTTTTTGTAAAATTAGTTAAATTAACCATGAGACGGGGCTTGAAAGAGGTTTTCCATTTTTGGTATTTTTCTTCTTGTTTCATCCTCTTTCACGCTATTTAATCAGTTCGTGTGAGCAAAATGTGAGCAGAGTGTGAGCAAGGATGAGGCTGTCCCGAATGCATCATTCATAACAGGAGTGTAAACCAGGTCTCTGGTATGTTTTGTTAACTATGTCTCAGGAACGACACACATTATTGCTATTCCGGGTCAAAAAGGAAGTATTGCCGAGCCAATTGAGAAGGTTTTATGAGATGGTGATGAAGAATTGAAATGTGGAGAATTGTGATGTTGATAAAAGATGAGCGGGTAGAGATTTTCTGATTAGAAGTTAATCGGGATCTAAAAAGTTGAAGGTAATTGTGCAACAGCCGTTGCACAATTATTGCTTTATTCATTCAAACCGATTTCTTATTTTCTTTTCCGCAAAATAATCATGAGCTCGTTGTCACGATGTAGGTAGGTGCCTTCAATATAAAAGCCATTTTTTAGATAAAGGCATATTGCTGGTGTAAAACGATTACGCGTTTGAAGTTCAATAATTTTGACTTTGTTTATTCGGGCCTCTTTTAAAACTGCTTCAAGGAGGCCTTGACCGATGCCTTGTTTTTTAAAGCGGGGAGAAACTCCGAACCAATTAAAATATAAAGTATCCTCGTGTATTTGATGGACTGTCATCGGTTAACAGTGGGTGAATCCTCCAAACCTAGATCTAGAAAGAGTGACTGTCATCGGTTAACAGTGGGTGAATCCTCCAAACCTAGATCTAGAAAGAGTTTTAGAGTTTCTCATTAGTTAAATTTTACTCCTTATCGTCATAACTCGCTGATTTGTTAATGTGTCATTGTAAAAATTAAATAAACCTCTCCACCCTTCAGCAGAAGTCACGAAATTTTAATACAATTTTTAAACCAAAGACCTATTGGCAAGAATAGAGAAGTTTCAGTCGGTAGTTTTTGAAACTTCTAAATCCATATGCACATCTTTGAATCAACTTTGCCTTTCGGTTATATCCTTCGGTTCGTCCATTTGTTAGTTTGGTTGAAAAATAATTTAAAACCTCGTTATGCCAGCTTCGAAAAGTGTTGCGATAAGTGAGAATTTGTTTGTTCTTGGTTTTTGCCATTTCATCAGTAAGCTTAATAAAAACTTCTCGAGCTTTGTTATATCCCTTGATTCGATAAAACCTATAAATTCGTTGCTGGTACCAATAAAGTTCTTTAAGCTCAGGCGATAGTTCTAGGAACGTATCTATTGCATTTCTTTGATGGGCATAAAGGGTTTTTCGATAGCGAAGCAGTAGTCTGTTGATCGGATTTCTCCTCTTAATTTCTATTTTATTATCTTCAATTACCTTTCTTCGAAGTTCATGAATAAGCGGATGCATGAGTTTGGTGACATGAAATCTATCAGCAATGATTCTTGCTTGAGGAAAATATTCTTGAGCAAATGTTCTGAAGGTTGGAGATAAATCAACGATGACATTCTTAACATTTTCTTTTCCAGCAATCTTTTGAATAGAAGAATCAAGCAAATCGCCATGAGATTTACCCAGCACAACGTCTTTCATACGTTTATTGTTGTAATCTATAAAAACGGTTACAAAATCCACACGCTTGGTTTTATCGTTTCGAAGAAAAGAATGCTCATCGATACCAATCGTTTTAGGCCATGAGCTTTTGGTTCTTCGAAGTTCAAGTTCAATTTGCTGATAATAGGCCTTATAGACTAACCAGGCAGAACAATCACCCTGCTTCTGGACTTCTTTCAAATTCATAAATTTGGAAGCACACCACATGAGATGTCGCCTGAATCGTTCAGAGGTTCTAAAACGTTTATAAATACCGCCAACGGGCTCTCTAAATACGGACTTGCAGCTCTTGCAATAAAACCTTCTCTTCCTGATTTTTAGAATAATATTTTTGCTTCGGATTGGGGCATCTTTTATCGTCACGTTAACATGGTCATAGGTTGTAAAGCATTTGGTTGCGCACTTGGGACAAACCTCAAATTCCGAAACTTTTTCGCAATAAATGTAGCGAAAGTTTTTAACTCGCTCTTGTTTGACGAAGCGCAGATCGGGAAGAAGCAATTGTTGTGTTACAATTTTTTCAGACATAGGGACTCCTCTTGGTTAAAAAATTACTTCGCAATAAAATTTTAACTCACGAGATCTCTATGTCTTATTCTTGACTAAATTAGGTGTGATTCACTGCAATCCACTGTTAACCGAGAAGACCGGATATTTAGTATCTCTTCCACTAGCACAACCCAAATCAAGGGTAGGGTAATTTTTATGAAAAAATGTATGAGCTAATTCATAAAGTCTAGTTGGTTTTATTTCAAGATATCTTTCGATAAAGACCTTGGAATTGATAGAATAGGATTTGATTGTTTTTTGATCCATCAGGGTATTTATACACTAAGCAAATAAAAGGTTCCAGATGTAAAATCAAGGATTATGCATTCCTTGTTTTAAAATTGAAAACCAATCATAATTGGAGTGATCTTTAATGCCCAGCCATATCCACTTTGTTCAAACTTTCCGTTAGAGTTTTCTGCAGAATATTCTAAGAATAAATAGCCAAACTCAACACTTGGACCAATAGAAAAGTTTTCGAAAACATTCATTAATGCACGCAACGTAGTCTCAAACGATGGGCCATGTAACTTTTCCGTAAAAGTGTCTTTACTGTAGAGAAAATTATAATTAAAACTAAACATAGTTTCCGCGCGCATATTTTGTGCCTGCCAGACTTTTCTAATAAAAATACCTGTAGCGCAGTCTTCCACTTTTGATGAGTAATTGGATTCAATTCCATTTACTGTTAGGGTTGTTTTATTATAATTTTGATTATATTCAAAATTTATTCCCATATCTGCAAAGTTTCCTCTCAAATATGGTGAAAACGAACCACCACCTTCTCGTACGTTTAAGAGAAGTCCGGAAGTAGTAAACTGTGCATCAATGGTAAAAGCGAGTGGTAGCGTATTAATATTAGAATTGTGTCCCCTGTATTCAAATTTTTTAGTTCCATTGGGATATTGTTCAATATCTGATTCTAGAATTAGATATTCCCAGTTAATTAATCCCCATGAAATAAAAATTGGAGACTTGATCAATTTTATTTTTTCAACATTTTGCTCTTCTTTTTCCATTAATGACGCTGTAATTGGCTGCCCCACTCTCAGCTTATTCTCAAAGGGACACTCCCGACTTGAAAGAATAAAAATATTTTTTCGATGCTCAACTTTTGTAAGAGGACATTGCTGTCCATCATTGAAAGTAACGATAAAGTCGTTTGCATCTCGATCCAGTTTTTCATTATTTATAACCACAAGATGCTCAGCAAGGTTTATTTGCAAAATGCTTGAATTCGGAGAATAGGATTGAGTGATGATTGTTTTTTCAGGGGTAATCTTTTGTGTAGGAATAGCAGCCTTTTGTTCAGAGACAACAGTCTCTTGCGTGGGAACAGCTGTCTCTTGAACGGGAGCAACTTCTTTTGGTGTAGGAACAACAGGCTCTTGCACAGGAACGATAGTATCTTGTGAAGGAGCAATAGTAGTATCTTGTGCAAAAATACTAATTTCCATAATAGAAAATAAAATCAGTGATATCAATGTCAACATTAATGGTTGAGTAGAGAAATATTTATTTGTTTTAATTGTCATAAGCACTCCTGTGCAAATAGTTTGTTCAGATATTTTTAATATGATGTTTTAATTAAAGCATCTATATGTAGATTAATCAATGAATGTAAGTTTAAGGATGGATGCTGGATAATCTTATTCATTTAAAGAAGAGAGAAACGCTCAATTGAAGGTTAAGAAAGTTAAGATTTTAAATCATATTCTCGCAAAGTTGCTATCTGAATTAAAAGAATACTGGGAGTAAAAACAAAAAGGAATATAATAATTAAACAGGGAAGAAATCTTGAAAAATATTTTTCAAATACATCGTTCGTTTTTAATCGCTTTATTATTTGCTTCTTTAAGTAATTTTGGTTGTTCTCATACCGGCGGAGTTGAAAGATCAGGAATATTTAAAGGATGCCATACTCAAAAATCAACAGGTGCATTTCATTGTCATAGCGGAAGTAGTTATAATGGACAATCATGGAAATCAAAAGATGAGGCGCTAAAAAGTATTCAAGGCCCATCTGATATTGCCTCGCAAGTTTTAGTAAAGGCCAGCGATTCGAAATATACAAGAACGGATTGGAAACATTGGATTGATGAAGATGGTGATTGTGAGGATACAAGGGCCGAGATCTTAAAAGAGCGAAGCCTTGTAGCTGTAAAGCTGGACAAAAAAGGTTGCAGAGTTATTTCTGGAAAATGGGATGACTACTATTATAGTGAAACATTATATCAGGCTTCAAATGTCGATGTTGATCACCTCGTCTCCTTGAAACATGCGCATGATCACGGTGGTTCCATTTGGAGTTTGGAAGAAAAAAGAAGATTCGCCAATGATCCGGAAAATTTAATTATCACTAACCGAAAATATAACAGACAAAAAGGATCAAAAGATATTACGCAGTGGATGCCCATTGATCGTAATTACGCCTGTAAGTATATGAAGCAATGGTTTAAAATTAAAGCGAAGTATAATTTGATTGTTGAGAATAAAGAAAAAGAATATTTTGAGATGGCGAAATGTGAAAAAACGGACGAGATTTCATTTGCTGGTGAGTTTGATGATGTTTTTGAGCAAAAAAAATAAAACAAAAAAATAAAATAAAATAAAATATTTCGATCGAACGAGAGGGCAATATGAAACAACAGTTAGATAAATTATTAAATGAAATACCTCAAAAACTTATATCTGATATGAAAATTCAAGAAACGGTAATTCATAATCTTGGCAATTTTCTTCAAATCCAATCGAGTTATCAAATTTGCAAAGAGTATTACCATGATTTGGATTTTAGAAACGACTATTGGTGGAAACCAGAAATTCGGCTACTGGGGAAATATTATATTGATTATTTAAAAGATAGTTTTTATCCTCCTGCTGAGCTGCGAAAATATCTATTTAATTCTTTTCTATTAGCTAAAAATGCTCGTGAGGAAGGTGTGTTTAATTTCGCTCCCAAGGATGATGCTCAAATAAGTAAAGACGTTTTAAAGCGAATCGGTGAAGAACTCGGAAAAGTAATTCGATCAAACCCATTTGATTCCCCAGAAATTCGAGAAGCCCACCGTAAATCTTTTAAGGGATCAAATTCAACATCAGACCATTTGGCAGAGTTTGTGGAATCATTTTATCAGGACAATGGACCGCAAGACATGAACGGATTATTGATTAATCGTTTTCAATTTCTTCCGTATTATCTTGCCAAGACCCCAGAAGATCTAAAAGATGCAATATTCTTCTTGAGTGCCTTCTATACGCTGTTTACAGCTACAAACGCTTATCAGACAGGTGCAGCACAAAACTTTGGGCCAATTTTAGGCAATAATACAACAAAAAGTTTTTTTGGCTTTATTGATAAATGGATTGCAGGTGACTCCATTTCTCAAACAGGATTTAAAGTTTTAGATTCTGAACTTCGTGAACCTCAAGACAAATCAGAATATGTTGCGATTCTTGAAGTTCATGGCTTTTGCCGACTTCAAACGATTCCTTATGTAAACAAAGTCGTAATGAAAAACTATCGAAAGCTTTTTGATCTTGGAGAGGTTGAAGGCAAGATCGTCCAACAAAAGGTGGGAGAAGTAGTACGTCAATATTTGGAGGAAAATAAAAATCAAGTTGGTATTTTATCAAAATATTGGGATGAGTTTTTAAATAAAGCGAAGGAGAGTTTTTCGTTACATTTTGAGCCTGAGCGTGTGCAAAAGCAAAAACTAAGAGATGTCTTTGAAAATCAGCTTATAAATGGCGAACTACTGAGTGAGTACAAGAAAAAACTTCCCTCTATTGCGGCCAGATTTAGTGGAATAGAAAAAGCACAAGCGTTACTTCATCTGTGCCTTGATGCAAATGCCTATCTTGAAAATGACGAGGGTGATGATGTTGAGACAATTACGTCTCTTAATACAACAACGGATTGTCATTATTGGTCAATCGCTCCTGGGGAAGGCGCTCAGTTTTGGGAAGATTGGCAAAAGAAAGGAATAATATCTCTTGGATGGAATGAGATGGGTGATCTTTCCCAGTATGATTCCTTAGATAAGATCAAAAAGAGATATATTGGTATTTATTCCCCAAAAACTGATGATCCTAAAAATGACACTCTTGCGTTGTATGAATTTCGGTACAAATTAAAACCAAATGACATTGTATTTGTGAAAAATGGAAGAACAAAACTTCTTGGAGTTGGAAGAGTAAAATCAGATTATAGCTACAATACGTCAGATGCGCAGGCACATAGTCGAAGGACAGAATGGCTTCGTGTTGGCGATTGGGATTTGCAAAGAAGTGATAAGTTTGCCATCAAGGCACTCACTGACATTACAGAATATGAGTCGTTCATAGAAAATCTACTTAATCTTAGCGGTGGTGCTGATTTTCTAAAATTTGGAGGACAAATGAAAACTGAAATATCTTCTATACAATTGAATAAAAACACAATTTTTTGGGGGCCTCCAGGAACAGGTAAAACATATAAGCTTTTACAGCTTCAGGATCGGTTCAAGGATACTACTTCTGATGCAGATGAGATAATCTCATGGATTCAAGAACTGGGGTGGTGGGATGTTATTGTTTCTTCTCTTATTGATATAGGCGAACCAGTGTCAGTTCCCGATCTTTTTAAGCACGAATTTATTCAAACCAAGGTAAAGCAGCAAGCAAACAAAACTCCAAAAAATACAATCTGGGGAATGTTGCAGGCCCACACTGTAGCTAATTCTAAAACAGTTAATTTTGAGAAACGTCAAGAGCCACTTGTTGTAGATAAATTAGAGGATTCGAGATGGCAACTTGTTGGAGATTGGGAAAATCAACTTGATGATTTAGTTGAGGGGGTAAAAAAAATTCGCTCTAAAAAGTCTGGCTCTGTAAGTGAACGATTTAAAATTGTGACATTTCACCAAAGCTATTCTTATGAAGAATTTGTTGAAGGTATTCGACCAGAGAGATTGCCTGACGGTTCTGGTGTCAGTTATCAGGTAAAAGATGGGGTTTTTAAATTGCTTTGTCAGAGGGCCATGGAAAATCCAGACAAGGATTATGCTCTATTTATTGACGAGATAAACAGAGGAAATATTTCTAAAATTTTTGGTGAACTTATAACTCTTATTGAGGAAGATAAGCGTTTGGGCGCACCTCACGAAGTAACTATTACACTTCCATACTCAGGGAAAAAGTTTAGTGTTCCAAGTAATTTATATGTCATTGGAACAATGAACTCTGTCGATCGCTCTATCGCACTCGTTGATATGGCGTTACGACGACGGTTTGAGTTCGTTTCAATTAGGCCTAATAGCTCGCTCATTCCAGTAGATACTATCAAAGATTTCAATGTTCGTAATATTTTCGATCAATTGAATAATAAGATCGCAGTAATCTTGGGAACAGAATACCAGATCGGTCACAGCTATTTTATGGGAAAGAATATTTCTTCATTGCAGTCGTTCAAAAAAATTTGGTTTGGAAACATTCTTCCCCTTTTACAAGAATATTTGTTTGATGATTGGGACAAACTAGAAGCTCTCGTTGGTGACTTTGTTAAAAAAACAGAAGTAAAAAATTTAGAAAAGTTATCATTACCAAAATTTTCATTTGGTTCGTTTGTGGAGATTAATATTCCCGATGATAAATTTATAGAATACATGCGAAAATTGGAATAATAATGAAGGAATTAACTTTTTTTGAATATAGCGGTTATCAAGATTCGACGGGAAATGAAGCCGATTCACTAGCCTCAACGATGATGAATCTTGACGAAATCCAGTATCTCCGTTCTGTTTCAGAAAATTTGATCCCTGGAAAATCTATTTTTGAAATTTCTTCTACGAAAATTAGGGCAACATCAATGGTTGGAGTTATTTCTTTTGGAGGAGTTCAAATAGAAATACTTCCCAAGTTATTAAAGAACAATTATTCGCAACAAAAAGAATCAAACAGCTCTATTTTAAAAAATTTAATGTTTATCTTATCATTTACTAACGTTCTTGAAATAAATGATGTTGGGATTGCTTCACTTTCTCAAAATTGTGATTCGTTCATAGAGGCTTATATTTCGATATTTGCTCAGCGACTTTCTCGACACCTGATTCGATTTGGAACACCTAAGGCTTATGTTGAAAAAAGTGAAAATTTAAATACTATGAGGGGAAAAATTTCGTTTGCGAAACATAGTTCTTTGAACACTTTCGACCAATCTCATATTTTTTGTGACTACGCCGAATTTACTGACGATAACAGTCTATCAAAGGCTTTGAAATTTGTAGCTCAAGTATTATGTCATTTAACCAGTAATCCCTCCAATCTGTCTTCTTTGAATAGATGTGTTGGCCTTTTAGATGGTGTTCAGGCTTCTTTTGTTACTTCAGAGGAGCTTGACAGACTTACAACAGGAAGACGAGAACCAAATTTTGTTGCTCTTGTTAATCTGACAAAAATGTTTTTAAAACATCTTCGTCCTGAGTTTGCTGGGCATAAAAAAAATAAAGTTTTTGCTATCTTATTTGATATGAATGAATTATTTGAAGAGTTCATTTATCAAGTTTTAAAAAAGAATGAATCCTCTCTATCTATTCAAGTAACTGCTCAAAAAAGAAAGCGCCTTGTGAGTGAAGAGAAAGATTTTCTTAATGGCGAAAAATGGGTAAGGCGAAACCTGTTTGATACATACACTGATATTTTGGTAAAACCACAAAATGGCCCTGAGTTAATTATTGATACCAAATATAAAATAGTACATTCACAAAAAAGTCACTATGGGATTAGCAACCAGGATGCTTACCAAGTCTTGGCATACAGGCAAATTCATAAGACTGAGGTTTCTGAACCGTCCGTTGCGCTGTTATATCCAAAATCAAGTGAAGATATAAAAAAAGAATTTCGCATTAATGGATCAAGTTCTACATTTATGGCATGGACGATTGATATTTCACGTGATTTAAAATCGGACATGCCAAGTCTTGTAGAAGAACTAAAAAAATTGATTCAAAAATCGGAGACTAATACAGCAGAGGATGTTTTACGATGACTTCTTTTGATAATTTTTCATGACTAAAGATTATTACTCATGACGTCTCAATCTGAGCAAGAAGTTTTTTTCACTTGCTACTCTTTGTGCTTCATCTGGATATCTTTACGCTATTTTATCAATTCGGGTGAGCAAAATGTGAGCAAGAGAAGGGGAGCAGTTTTTTAATTATTGATTATTAAATATTGATAACAGACAATTGATATTAGGCAGAGGAGGAAGGACATGAGAGTAATTATTCACAGAATATATTTAGCTACACAAGCACTAATTCTTATTGCAGGAGCATCTGCCTTTATTTGGGTGATATATCAGACGGCTTATGGTTTGGAAACTGGTGCTTATGATAATGCACGTAATTGCGCTATGCGAGTCATTGGCAAGGATTTACCCTTTGGAGTGATAAGTTCATATTCTCACAAATGGACTAGCGTTGTACGTGGAAATGTTATTCTCAAAGAAAATTTTAAAGCAATGCGAATGGAAGCGGAACGAATAACGAAGAAATGTTCTAACTATTTGGCAGTGGATGTATCTGAAGAATCTGGTGAGGTTTCTTTGTTTATCTTAAGTAAAGGTGAATATGTGCCTGCTCACGACTTAGA